>OBYW01000104.1_pt1 | contig 83602 bp, 75 predicted proteins | sample 1476841 | NCBI WGS metagenome assembly OBYW01 (sample SAMEA2580222, study PRJEB22360) | human gut metagenome | biome: human gut; feature: human-associated habitat; material: faeces | place: Denmark | collected 2008/2010
GACATCATTGATAAAAGCAGGCTTATTGCATAAGATTATTATACCGAACTCACGTTCGTTAAGGTTTGTGGAGTATTGGGCTGACTTGTGTTCGCATTTCAAGTGCCAACGTTTGTCCGTGCCTTGGCTTGCCACTTTTACGGTATTAAAACCATTCCGTTGGTTGATGGCATCGATAGCCGCTGAAAGGCGAGCTTGTTTGGCACGGTCTATGGAGTCAAAGAGGACAGTTTGGACGGCAGTGTTTGGACTAATGTCCCACACGATGACACCGGCTTTCTTGTAGTGGTATCTTCCATTCTCACGCCATTCAGTACGGAGTGCTTGGACTGCTGCGGCTACCAACTCCAATTGGTCGTTGGTGGGCATGGGCAATGTAACTGTGCGGTTGATAATATGGTTTGGCACATCGTTGCGGAAACGGCTGGTATAAGCGAATACGGTCAGTTGGCAGCAACGACTCTTTTGCTCACGCAACTTGCGGACACATGAAGCGGCAAAGTTGGCTACTGCTTCTTCCACCACTTCCAACTCAGACAAACCTTTGTCGGGAAAACTGCGGCTGGTACAGATGCTCTGCTTTTCGGGCAGTTCGCTGATGTTTATGCAACTTTCGCCACGGAGTTCCTTCCATGTCCTCACACCTGTGACGGTAAGCAACCGTCTTACCCGGCTTTCACTCCACTGCGTGAAATCCCATGCGTTTTTGACTCCATGGTATTCCAACTTCTTGGCAGAGCGTCTGCCAATGCCCCACACATCGGCGATGTCAAAACCTTGCAATGCCTTGATGCGCTTTTCTTCGGTGTCAATCAGGCAGACACCCCCGTAACCTTTGTATTTCTTTCCATACCTGCTTGCCACTTTTGCCAAGGTCTTGGTCGGAGCTATGCCAAGCGTTACCGGGATTCCTGTACCCTTGCCAATGGTACGCACGATGCGTTTGCCGTACTCACGCAATGCTTCTCCACCGCCCATGCCTGTAAGGTCGATGAAAGCTTCATCGATGGAATATTGCATCAATTCGGGCGTGAATTCCGAAAGCAGCATCATCACCCTGCGGCTCATGTCACCATAAAGTGTGTAATTGGAACTGAACACGGCAACCTTTTCACGCTCCAGCAATTCTTTTGCTTGGTAAAAAGGCGTACCCATTTCTATACCCAACGCCTTTGCCTCGTTGCTGCGGGCAATGATGCAACCGTCATTGTTAGACAGCACCACCACTGGCTGTGTGCGCAATCCCGGATTGAAGACCCGTTCACACGAACAATAGAAGTTGTTGCAATCCACTAGACCGAACATGATTCACTTCCTCCGATATTGGCGTTTGATGTTGTAGGTCAATACTCCCCACACGATGAAATTATTTTCTTCCGTCACCTTGATAGGCGGATAGTCCTTGTTGGCAGGCATCAGCCAAAGGCAATCACCCTTGACATCGAACTTTACCCGCTTCAATGTAAATTCCCCATCAATGTAGGCCACCACGATGTCACCCTCCTGCGGATCGATGGACTTGTCTATCACCAACAAGTCGCCGTTGTCGATGCCACAGTCCTTCATCGAATCACCTACGGCACGGGCATAGAACGTAGTGGCGGGATGGCGAACCAACTCGCGGTTCAGGTCGATGCTCTCCGTCATGTAGTCTTGTGCAGGGGATGGGAATCCTGCACGGATGCCACCATCGGCAAAGTCCAACAGCAGCTCGCTGCTCAGGTCGGCCGAATAGAGGATGAGCCTTACCCCGTCCTCCTTTTCTACTCCGGATTCATTGACGACTGTTTTATGTGAATCTTCCATTTCCTGTTCTCTTGTTGCATTACCATTCGTTTTGCAAAAATACCATTTTTATGCGCTTGTCCGTCTTTATTTTATGAGTTTCCACACTTTTACGCCTTTTATTGGCTTACATTTCGCCAAAGGCGACCGATGCTCTTTCCCGATGGCAGTCGTGCGCCATTCTTTCATCGTATCTTGGGTTTAGGTTGATAGCCGGCTTTCCTTAATTTCTTCCGTTGCCTCGGAACCGGCACACCGACAGCTGTTCTGTCCACATTCCCTATCCGTCAGTCTTATCTTCAGGCATCTCCTCTCCAATGGTAGAGCGGCCTTTTTTTCTGGCAATATCGGTATCGCGTCCGCCCTTGCGGCTTCCATAATGAAAGAGGTGGTTGGAATCGCCGTTTCATACCTGACCCGTTGCAGAGCTATCGGAACGGGCTTTTTTCTTTTGGCAGGCGGATTATTAGAATCCTTCATCACAACCTGTGGCTGAATTTTCGTGTTGCTTCTTACATGGCCGTCGTTTATCGAAGCCACAATATTTTTCCATGATGCAAAGATATAATGCAGCTCGCCGATGGCGTTACGGGACACTGACGTTCTGACCAATGGCGTGTCACGAAAATCTTCCGACATTTTCCGCTTCACATAAAATGTTGCGTATTTGCGTGCCTCCCTTGGTGCTACCCTATGCCTGCAATATCTTCTTGCATCCGTAAAAATTAATTGTTCAACTTCTAAAAACTTACAGTCATGAAGCAAGTAGAAAATTCTTTCATCATCACAGGTTTTGTAGCAAAGGACGCTGAAATCCGCACGTTCACCAACAACGATGTAGCCAGTTTCCCGATGGCAATCGGCCGCAAGGAAACCAAGGACAACGCCACCAACCGCGTGTCCGCTTTCATCAACGTGGAAGCCTGGCGCAAGAGCGGCAGCGCATCGTTCGAGTTGCTGAAAAAAGGTACGCTACTCACCATAGAGGGCTATTTGAAGCCCGAAGAATGGACCGACAAGAACGGTATGAAGCAGAACGGCATCAAGTTCGTGGCCAAGAAGTTCTACGAGGCGATGGAGAAACAGGAGAAGGCCGAGAAGCCCCAACCTAAGGCTCGAGCCAAGAAACAGAAGGAGGCGGCATAGACCGCTTCCTTCTTCGAAAAGAGCGGCTTCGGCCGCTTTTTTCGTGCTCAATGCACGTGAAGCCTTGCTCCTTTTAAAATGATTAGCTACCTGTTCTACCATTACCCGCTTTGTTATACCGGCTATTCCTTATCCCGCCCTCCAGCCGTCACCGTTTAGTTTTACTGATGCAAAGGTCGGCCATCGCGCCTGATGGCGGCGGCTTGAAGTGGATTTCTTGCAAATTCTTCCTCCTTGCGGAGCGTAATTGGCAACAAAAGCCGCCGCATGAGGCTTTCCCGATAGCCGAGCCGCCGCATCGATAAAACCCCAAATCGGTCACGGCAAGAAGGACCGATGACAGGGAAAGTTTAACATCAAAAACATACACCAATATGTACGATTACGACAACAGAGAGGAATTTGAGGATTACGGCAAGCATTGCTGGCTGCTGACCCCGTGGAAAGGCTACCGCTCGGCAACCATAGTCGGACAGACCGACAAAGGCTATATCGTCCAAGTGAGCAGCGGAGCGGAGATAGTGGTTTATCCTGACGAGATAGAGATTAATTAACCCCAAAGCATACCCATATGGAAAAGACAATCGAAAAGATACCGACATGGAGTCTGTGCTACCTTGTCAATGGAGATGCATGCGGACTGACAGAGGAAGAACTACAAACCATCGACCGCTGGTACAAGGACATGGGCGTACAAGTAGTTTCGCCCGTCATGGACAGTGAATGCAACCTGCAACCCTATTTTTCACCTTGCCCTGCTTTCGGCTTGCCGACAGAGGTAGTGGACTGCGACATCTTTTATATCCAACCCACCAAACAATGACAACCATGAAAGGAACTGAACATTTCAAACAGGCCATCAAGAGCTATTTGGACGAAAGAGCCAAGACGGACGAACTCTTTGCAGTGGCTTATGTCAAGGAAAACAAGAACTTGGACGATTGCATCACGTTCATACTCAACCAAGTCAAAGCAATGGCCAATGAGGGCTGTGTCGGCATGGCTGACGATGACGTGTATTCGCTCGCCTGCCATTTTTATGACGAGGACATCATAGACATAGGCAAGCCCGTCAACTGCGAGGTGATAGTCAACAACCGTATTGAACTGACCGAGGAAGAGAAAGCCGAGGCACGGCAGAGGGCTATCAGCCAATACCAAGCCGAGGAATTGCGCAAGATGCAGCAACGTAAGAGCAAGTCGGCGGCAAAACCACAGGAGACCAAACAAACAGAACCTAACTTATTCGGCTTTTGAACGATGAAACCACGCAACAAATTCGAGAAAGCTGTACTTGCCCAAAGCGGCAAGCTCCGCCCCTTGAGCAAGGCACAGCTTGCTTGGGCATTCCGTGAGTGTGTCAGCCATTTTGCACACCGACTGCCCAAGGGTCGGACAACCTGCATGGACTGCGGCCATGAATGGGTAAGAGAAAAAGCGACAGGGCATTGCACCTGCCCGAAGTGCCACGCAAAGCTGGAGGTCAAGAATACCCTTGTCCGCAAAATACGGCAAAAGGCATATTTTACCCTGCTTGACAAGTGTGGGAAGTACCAAACCCTGCGAATGTTCCTGCTTGTGGTGGAAATGGAGAAAGGCTGCAAGGCGCACCCTTACGCCTTGGAAATCGGGCAGTATTGGTGGAACGACAAAGGCAAACAGACGCTTGTAGCCATTCAGCGCATATTGGGCAGGTACATGGACACCTTTTCTTTCGTTTCGCCAATGGCCATTCGGGGAGACAACGAAGTGTACCGCCATATTGCCACTTTTGACACCTATCCGAGATACAGCGTTATCGACACTTTGCAAAGAAACGGTTTCCGCAGCGACTTGCAAGACATTGAATCGGCAAAACTCATACCGGCATTGCTGACCGACCCGAAAGTTGAAACTCTACTGAAAGCCGGACAATATGACTTGTTGCGCTATTGCCTGCACTCATCAACTTGTCTGGACGATTACTGGCCGTCTGTGAAAATCTGCCTGCGGAATGGATATACCATTACTGACGGCTCAATGTGGTGCGATACCATTGACCTGCTTAGGCGAATGGGCAAGGACACACGCAGCCCGAAATATGTCTGCCCTGCCGACTTGAAAGCGGAACACGACAAATTGGTGGAACAGCGCAACCGCAAGGAGGAACGTGAACGTCTGGCGTTGCGCCGAAAGGAAGCCGCCCAATATGAGAAAGAGTACCTGTTGCAGAAAGGCAAGTTCTTCGGCATCCTCATCACGGACGGAACGCTGAAAGTCAGAGTGTTGGAAAGCGTGGCCGAGATAGCGGAAGAGGGTACGCTGATGCACCATTGTGTATATGCCAACGCATACTACCGCAAGGAGAACTCGCTGATATTATCGGCTACCATTGATGGGAAACGTATTGAAACTGTGGAGGTTGACTTGGAAAGATTATGCGTGGTACAAAGCCGTGGCTTATGCAACAAAAACACAGAATACCACGAGCGCATCGTCAACCTTGTAAACAGCAATATGAACTTGATTAGGAAGCAGATTAGTGCTTAATCACCATTGGGTAAGGTAAGGCATATCGGGAATATTCCCGGTGTGCCCTGCCTCCCTGCCTTCTCCTGTTACATCCCTTTTATAAAAGCCCATCCCACTTATATCCATCTTTGATACCCACGGCTTGCCCTATATCACAGGTATGACGGGCTGTGCCGCAGGCCATGCCGCTGTAAACGGCGGCGAGGCTTCTGCGGCATGGGCAAACGTGAACACACCCTTTCCTGCCGGCGTACAAGTCCGCTGACAAGGAAATGGCGAGTTCCCCTTTAGTTTGCCCGGCAACCCGTCAGTTCTTTTTTTGCAAGCCGAGCCTGTTATATCCCTTTTATATTCCACTTAACATATACTGTTTTAGGGTAGTATATCTCCTTTTCTACCCTTTCATCTTTTTGTCATCCTGCCAATCGATGCCCTGCAGGTTATTTTGCTGCAAAATAAATGTGGCGTGGCTTGCCGTTGCAAACCGGCCTTGGCAGAAATCTTCCTTGGGGCTTCACTCCAAGCGTATTTCTGCCGTCCGATTTGCCGAAAAGCCATTCCGCCCCATTCCGGAGGCAGAAAAATAACCTACAAGAGCCATCGAAATATGGCCGATAGCAGGGGAAAGAACAAAATCTGTCAAATATGAAGAATATGAACTACAACAAATTGCAAGCATTGGCGGCGAACACAGCAGCTATCGAAACAGCCTATCGGGTGCGGAACGAGAAAAGGACGGCGACAGCAGTCGAACGTGAAACCCTCTCCCTGTATTCGGGATTTGGGGGCATCAAGGAAGTATTGGATTTAGGAACAAATGCCCCCATGTCCGACAAGATGAAACAGACTTTAGACCATCTTGTGTGCGTATTGCAAGCCATAGCACAAGACGACGAAACACTATACAGGGAGCTTGTGGATAGCATAAAGGCATCCGTCCTTACCGCTTTCTATACCCCGAAATTTCTCATAGAGGCGGTGACCGACCAAATACAAGCCACGTTCCAAGCCAACGGTTTGTTAATGAAATCCTTTCTTGAACCATCCGCAGGAATTGGTGGCTTCCTGCCAGTTTCTATGTCCGACACTTACAAGGCAGCGTTTGAAAAGGACTTGGCGACAGGGCTTGTGCTTTCAGCCTTGCACCCCGATGCAAGGGTGATTGTTGACGGCTTTGAAACCATTGGCGCACAGGAGTTGGAACACGGCTCATTCGATGTGATAGCGTCCAACATACCTTTCGGCACGATAAACGTGTTCGATGCGGACTTTGAACGCAGGGGAACGCCTTACAAACAATCCCTTAAAGCCATTCACAACTATTTCTTCATCAAGGCGATGGAACTGTTAAATGAGGGCGGCTTGCTGGCTTTCATCACGTCAAGGGGCGTGGCTGACAGCCCATCCAGTCGCTTTGTGCGTGACTATCTGGTGCATCACGCCCATATCATCACCGCCCTGCGCTTGCCCGACACGCTTTTCATGCAGACCGGCGGCATCGAGGTAGGCAGCGACCTTATCATCTTGCAAAAGGACAGCCACAAGCAAAACCTCACCACAAGGGAACGCCTGTTCTTGGAAACGTGCAGGGAGCGCACATCGCAGGGGCTGGAAACAGAACACGCAAACAAGGCATTCTCCTTACCACAAAGCACGTTGTCCACAGGCACGGCCATCGGCACAAACCAATTCGGCAAGTTGGTGCGCAAGTACGAGTGGAACGGCACAGAAGAAGCCATACACCAACGGCTTGCCGAGATATTGAGAGCCAATTTCACCCACTATTTCAAGCCCTTCCTGTTTGGTGGGCAAAAGCAAGCGCAGCCGCAGCAGGGAGCGATGCTATCCCTCTTTGACCTTTTCGGGGAAGCCACGGCAGCGGCACAGTACAAGCCAAACACTGGCAAACGACCCTACACGGACGAAATGCCCGGTTGGATGAAAGACGGTGCATTGGTGCTGTTCGAGGGGCAACTTGGCACTATACAAAGCAGAAGAACCGACCGTTTTTCCGAAATGACCGCATGGTTTAACCCGATAAAAGTCAACGGTGCGGACATGGAACGGGCAAAGGACTACCTTCCCGTGCGAAAGGCTTACTTCGAGTTGTCGGAAAGCGAAGCGGAAACAAGGGAAGAACAACCCTTGCTCCGTGAACGGCTGAACAAGACATACGATGCGTTTGTGACCAAGTGGGGCAATTTCCACACGGACGGCAACAAAGAAATGATGACGCTTGACAGCTTGGGCTTTGAGGTGTATTCCATCGAAATGCAAGTGCGTGGCGAGGTGATGAAATCCGACATCATGCGCGAGCCTGTGGCTTTCAAGAAAATAGACACATCGGTACGCCTTGCCCCGATGGAAGCGTTGGCAAGTAGCTTGAACTATTACGGCAGGGTGGATATGGTTTACCTTGCGCAATCGACAGGATGCAGCGAGAGCGAGGTGATAGAGGCGTTGGAGGGCGAAATGTTCTACAACCCTGAAACCAGCGCATGGGAAGAAAAGGGGCGCATACTTGCAGGTAACGTGGTGGAGAAATGCAAAGCGTTCGCCGGACATATCCATAGCCTTGCAGGACAGGCAAGGGCTTGGACTGAAAAGACGGTAAGGGCGTTGGAAGAGGTCACGCCCGAACTGATACCTTATGAGGAGCTTGACTTCAACATGGGCGAGCGGTGGATTCCGACAGAAGTCTATGCCGACTTTGCCGAATACCTGTTTGATGTCAAGGTCGATGTGGTGTACTTTGACGTGAACGACACCTATGTTATTTCCTTACATGGATATTCCCCTGCCGCATACAACATCTATGCCTCGCACGGTTACACAGGCGAGAAACTGTTTGCCCATGCCCTGCATGACACCATACCCGAAATAAAAAAAGAGGTGATGCGTGGCGGTGAATGGGTGAAAGTACCCGATGAAGAAGCCATGCAGGAGGTGGCAACCAAGATACAGGAGATAAGGGGCAAGTTCAACGCTTGGCTTGACAGCCAGCCTATCGCCGTCCGTGACGAGTTGGTAAGGCTCTACAACGAGCGTTTCAACTGTTATGTGCGTCCGTCCTATGACGGTTCGGCGCAAACATTCCCCCGCCTTTCCTTTGCACAGTTCCCTTACGATGACTTATACCCCTCGCAGAAAGACGCCATCTGGATGATTAAGCAGAATGGCGGCGGTGTGTGCTGGCATGAGGTAGGCGCAGGTAAAACAATGGTGATGTGCGTGGCGGCATACGAAATGAAACGCTTGGGGTTGGTACAGAAGCCTTTGATAATAGGGCTGAAAGCCAACGTGCATGAAATAGCCGACTGTTTCCGCAAGGCTTACCCATCGGCAAAGTTGCTCTATCCCGGCAAGGAGGACTTCACCCCTGCCAACCGTGAGGAACTTTTCAGCAAAATCAAGAACAATAATTGGGACTGCATCATTCTGACGCATGACCAGTTCGCAAAGATACCGCAGTCGGAAGAAACAATGTTCGGCATCATGCAACAGGAACTTGACGATGTGGAACGCTCCTTGCAGGTGCTGGAAGAAAGCGGCATGGGGTGGCGCAACCGCCGTATGCAGAAAGCGTTGGAGAAGCGGCAAGAGAACCTGTCGGCAAACCTCCTGTCGTTGAAAACACGCATTGAGGAGAAGAAAGACGGAGGCATAGACTTTCATACGATGGGCATAGACCACATATTTGTAGATGAGTCGCACTACTTCAAGAACTTGATGTTCCAGACACGCCACACGAGGGTTGCGGGCATCGGCAACAACCAAGGTTCACAGCGTGCTATGAACCTGCTGATTGCCATCCGTGACATACAAGAACGCACAGGAAAGGACTTGGGGGCTACGTTCCTGTCGGGTACGGTGGTCGTAAATGCTTTGACCGAATTGTACGTGCTTTTCAAGTACCTGCGCCCGAAAGAGCTTGCCAAGCAGCGTGTGAGTTGCTTTGACGCATGGGCTGCTATATTTACTAAGAAAACGACTGACTACGAGTTGAACGTGACAGGTTCTATCAAACGCAAAGAGCGTTTCCGTACCTACATCAAAGTGCCGGAATTGGCGGCTTTCCTGCGTGAAATCACGGATTACCGCACGGCAGAAATGATAAATCTTGATATCCCCGACAAGAACGTGCGTTTCCTTTCGGACAAACCGACCATGGAACAGGAGGCGATGATAGAACGGTTGGTACGTTTTGCCAACAGCGGTGAATGGTCGGATTTGGGCTTGGAAGCCCCTGCGCCCGAACACATGGACAAGGCAAAGATGCTGATTGCTACTAACGTGGCAAGGAAGATGGCGTTGGATATGCGTCTGTTGAGTGACCAGTTCAGCGATGACCCTGCCAACAAAGCCTCACGCTGCGCACAGACCATCTATGAGTATTATGTGAAATCAAACGCTCACCGTGGTACACAGTTCGTTTTCAGCGACCTTTCCACTTACAAGCCTAATGAGTGGAATGTTTGCCAAGACATCAAGGACAAGTTGGTTGCAATGGGTGTTCCGGCCAATGAGATACAATTCATCCAAACCGCCAAGACCGAAAAGGCAAGGAAGAAGATTTTTGAGGGCATGAACAACGGCACTATCCGTGTGCTGTTCGGTTCTACCTCCATGCTCGGCACAGGTGTGAATGCCCAACAGAGGGCAGTGGCGGTGCATCATTTGGAGGTACCCTGGAGGCCGGCCGATTTGGAGCAACGCAACGGTCGGGCGGTACGCAAAGGCAATACCGTGAAGCAGTGGGGCGGCAACGTGGTTGACATCATCATCTACGGCACGGAAAAGACCTTGGATGCCTACAAGTTCAACCTCTTGCGCAACAAGCAGCTTTTCATCAACCAAATCAACAACGGCACGATAGCCGTGCGCCGCATAGACGAGGACGGTATGGACGAGGACACAGGCATGAATTTTGCCGAGTTCGTGGCCATCCTTTCGGGCAACACCGACCTTTTGGACAAGGCGAAGCTCGACAACAAGATTATGCAGTTGGAAAAGGAACAGGCAGTTTGCAACAAGGAACGTTACCGTGCGGAACGTAAGGCGGAGAGCAACCGTCAAGAGATTGACAACTGCAAGCGCAACATCGGGCGCATGACAGAAGATTGGGAGTATTTCAACACCCGTAAGGAGGATTGCAGCATTGAGGTAAACGGCAATGCCCAACTGACAGCCGAAGAAACAGGACGAGCCTTGCATTCAATTTCAAGGAAACACCGTGGCGACTTTACGTCCGTTGGCAGTTACAATGGCTTACGGCTGTTGGTGCGCAGCGAGTACCGTCTTGACGGCAGCTTTGACCGCAACACGTTTTTCGTGGAGGGCAAGAGCGGCTTGAAATACAAGTGCGGCAAGTCCGGCTCATTGCCACCAAGTTTTGCGGCGGCTGCGGTGTTCCCACAGACCACTTTGGAAAACATACCCAAGCTAATGGAACGCCAAGCCGAGCGGCAAAAACATTTGGAGGAAGAAATCACCACCTTGCGACAAGTGATGGCACGGCGTTGGAGCAAGGAAGAAGAACTGAAACGGCTCAAACAGGAGTGTAAGGAATTGGAGGAGCGCATCAACCGCACCCTTGAAGAAGCGGAACGCCCAACCGTACCGACACCAGGCACCGAGCCAGTGGCAGTACCGGCGGCATAGCCAACTTCATATTTGACACTTTCCCCTGCTTTGTTGAGAAACACGGCAGGGGATTTTCCCATTTGCCAGAGCTTGTCTTTGTTGGCAGCCCAAGCCGACGGGAGACAAGCTGCCCTATACCTATTATATATAGCTGCCCAAAGCAATTTATACCTGCGGTTTCCGCCACTTGTATTTTCCCTGCCTTTTATATGGACTTTGCCATCTTCCTTTATACCAAGCATATCCGGTTTCCCGACCCGGAATAATCAGCGGAAGCCTGTTCTTGCGCACGTCTGTCCATTGGGCAGACCCACACAAGGAGGACAGACGGACGCACGTTGTCCTTGGCAGGCACACGGGAACTTCAGCCTTGCTGAAACAACCTCGTATGCCTGTCCCCCGCCCAACAAGCGTCCTCTTTTGTCTGCCTAGCAGGGTTTGTTTGACCCACCCAAGCCGGAATACTGTTATAGTCCAGTTTTATCGACGAATCCCTTTTACAAAACGCTCCACCTTTTATACTTGTCTGATGCCATTGCGGTTTCTGCACCTGCTTCGGATTATTTTCCTGCAAGACTAACAGGCCGTGTCCAATCCTTGCAAATCCGGCAAGCCGCCACGGGTGGTTGGTGGAAATCTTCCTTTCCACTGCACTGAAAGCGTATTTCCACCACCGGATTTGCCGGTTGTCCTTTGCCCATTGACGGGGCAGAAAAATAACCCCGATGCAGGCTTGTAAGGAAGCCGAAGACAGGGAAAGAAGTTAAACCCTCAATATTAATGGCGATGGACAAAAACATAATAGGACAGGCGAACAAAATAATGGTGTGGCTGATGAAATACTATCCTGTACGCATCAAGAACGTGGGTGAGCAGCAAAAGGCTGACCGGCAGACCATTTGGAATTTCAAGGACGGACGGGCATACGAGCAAGTAGCCCAAATGACTGCCAGACACTTGCAAGAACTTTTCGGCAGTCGGCTCACAAGCATCGTATTCACCTGTGTACCTGCATCAACGCAAGAGAAGAACGAACTGCGCTACAAGCGTTTTTCGGAAAGGGTATGCGAACTCACCCATGCCATCAACGGCTATCCCCATATGCAGGTGTCGGCAGGACGGTTGGCAGTACACGAACACCGAAAGGACGAAACCGAGGCTCGGACGGCACAAATGGCAGACTATGACACTGATTTCTTCAAGGGCAAAGATGTGTTGCTCTTTGACGACATCATCACCAAAGGCATATCCTATGCCACCACAGCCGACAACTTGGAAGCGTGTGGGGCAAACGTGTTGGGCGGTTTGTTCTTGGCAAAGACATTCTACAAGGTATGATGATGATACGGACAGACATTACAAGGACGGCAGCGTTCACAGGACACCGTTTTATCCGCTACAAGGACAGACAGCAGTTGAAAACCAATCTTGAAAGGGCAATCACGGGTTGCTACCATTCGGGCATCCGCCACTTCCTTTGCGGCATGGCGGCAGGCTTTGACATGCTTGCGGCTGAAACACTGTTGGCGATGAAAGCCGACTATTCCGACATCCGGCTGACAGCCGTCATTCCTTTCCGTGGGCAATCCTGCAAGTTCAACCCTGCGGACAAAGAGAGGTATCGTTCCATTCTTGGCAAGGCTGACGATATGGTATGCTTGAGCGAAACTTACTTTGACGGCTGTTTCCTTCGGCGTAACGACTATATGCTGGAGCGAGCCAGCCACATCATCGCCTACTACAATGGCGAGCCGAAAGGCGGCACGTTCTATACTTGCCGCAGGGCAAAGCGCATGAATTTGGAGATAACCAATTTATACTAACCCATTTAACCATACAAACGTATGATTACAGCGAATATTGAATTTGGCGGTGTGGAGTACCCATGCCGCATGGTGAAAGACAACCAAGGCGAATATCTGATTATAGGCAGCACAGCCCTGCTTGATGCTTTGCACCCCGGCAGTTTCGAGGACGAGAACGAGGAATTTACCAGTAAGGAAGCATCGGACATCTACGATGAGATTTTTTTCTTCACCGATGAGCGTACCCTTGCCTTGCCCGACAAAGAGCTGGTGGAGGAGCTAAGGAGGGATAATCTCGAATGGTTCTGACAAAGAAAATCCATGTGGGAGAGGTCGGAGTACGGCCTCCCTGTATGGACTACCCAGCCTGGTTCCACTTATAGCACTTGCTTTACCCGGTTTTATCCCTGTTATACTTGCCTAATTCCCTTATCTTCTCATAGCCAACCACTGCTCCTTTTATACCTGTCTGCATGGCATTTCGCTCTTGTCCCTCACTGTTTGGCTTTCCGGCTGCGAATGTCGGGCATCGCGCTTGACCTGTCACGCTTTGAAATGGATTTCTTGCAGAATCTTCCTCCTGCGGAGCGTATTCGGCAAGAAAAAGCGTCAGGTGAAGCAGGACCGATGTCCGGACCAAGCATCCGTAAATCCCAAACAGGCTTCGGGGAAAGGAGCCGATGAAAGGGAAAAGTTTCACTTAAACATCTACGGATATGAACAAGAAATTTGACAACCTCAAAGAAACGAAAGAGTACCGCCTTGCCATGCAGGTGGAAAATGCGTTGAACGACTACGGCTTTGACTATGCAACCTTTGCCGCCTCCATCCCACTGATGCACCCGACTTTGCAGCAAAAACTCTATAAGCTATTGAAGGAGTGCCTGGTGGTGATAGCCGATGACAAAAGGCGGTATGATGACCGCAACCGTGCATCGCATGAGGAAGCAAAAGACATCGTGGCTTACTTGGAAGAGAACGGACATTATATCCCACACATCTAAAACATTGGACTATGGAAAAGAACGCTGTGTATCTGGTTTACACCTTGATTGAACAAAATGACTGCGTGTCAGACTGCCATGCCTTGTATGCCACCCTTGAACGTGCGAAAGCCGCCATGAATGTGGAGATAGAGGGAGCAATAGAGAATTTCGGCAAAGGCGAAGTGCTTCACGACCTTGAACGGCTGTATGAGTTCCGCACGGAGGACGGCTATGGGTTTACGGTAGGAATTGATGAAATGGTGCCGCTATGAACAGGAAAAGATACAATTACATTCGCAGGCTGGCGGAGAAAATTACCACCAGCCCCTCCAACAACATGGAGTTCTGTTATTATGGGCATTTGGTAAGCCTACAAAGTGGCACGACCGACTATGTGGATGTAACGGTTTACAACACGGCTGACCGTTATTCGGGCGAAACGGCTGATTTCAGCTTCGACTATTGGACGAAGGAGCTGGACATTGGGTACACGGAAAGCGACAGACTGTTTGACATCATAGTGCAAGCATTCTGGCGCATCTATGGCAAAAGGAGCGTCCATGTAATCATCGAGGAAGAAGAAAATTTTGCCTAATCATAACAAAATTGAATATGGATAAAGATTTTGTATTGCAGATGGCGAATACCATCAAAGACCAACTGGTGGGCATGACCCCGTTGAATGTCATTCGTTCATGGGGCATCGAAAATTTTGTGGCAACGGAATACAAGGGCATGGCAGCCCTTAAATTCCATGTGCAAGGACGGTTGTTCAGTGGCAATGTCATCATCGCTTACAACGCATTGGACTACTACGAGGTTTATTTGCAGAACTATGCCGGCACAGAGTGCATCGGCGAGGAAGTGTATTTCGACGAACTTGGCCGTGTCATTGATGAAGCCATCGAGCGGGGCAAGGACGAAGCCGAGTATCAACGGTTTCTTTGGAAGGAATGTTTTTCATAAACGGACAACTTATGATTACAAGAACATCTACGCCCCAATCCATCGGGGCTGTCCTTGACAGCATGAAGCACAACGCCCTGCAAGCCGTCAAGCAAACAATTCAAGAGGGGCAACTCCAATCCGTGCCATTGGGCGGTGATATCCGCATGGGTTGGACTGACGAAGACGGTCGCACACGCAGCAGAACGCTAACAGGGCTTAGCTTTGACGGAGAACGGTTGAAAGTACAAGTGGCAGACCATTCCCTGCCCTTTATCTTGGACGAACAGCAACTTCCATGCGGTAGCCACATTTGGCTGATGCAAGTGAACGATGCCGTCCGAAACACCTTGGCGCGGCAAAAGCAGACCGCTTGACTTTTCTGAGTGGATGGGATGCCAATGGGTGTCCCATCACACTTGCGCACAGTCCTATTATAAAATCTTTTCTAACCCCTGTTTTAGTTGTCTTTCATCTTGTTTCGGGAACGTTTCAACTCCACTCCAGCATCCTTCAATACGCGGAAGATGGAACTGCGGCTTCGGAAACCGCTGGATTTCCAAATGTCCTCGATGGTATAGCCGCATTTGTACATGTTTACCACCAGTTTCTTCCTTTCCATTCGACCGTATGCAGCCTGTGAAAGCACTTTAATCCCTTTTGTCAGCCTGCCCGGTTTGGAAACCATCTTGCGCACGGCGTTGGCTTCTTCGGGCAGCTTGGCCACCATACTCAATACATCAGACACTTTGGTTTCCGGGAACAGTTCATTGCCTGAATCAATGCCGTCATGCAAGGAAACAAGGCGCACGGATTTTATCCGGCAGAGTTCCAAAAAGAATGACAACTGCCTTGCTCCCTTGACAACATGGGCGAATTTAGATATGACCAACGTGTCGCCTTTGCCAATGTTTGCCAAAAGTCTGTCCCACCCCAAGCGGTACGCTCCTTCAACCGGCTGTTCTTCCACGATGTTCTCACAGCCGAAATCCTCCATCCACTTCCTATCAGCCGCTCCCTCCGCATACTTGGGAAGATACAGCATGTAACCAATCTTAGCCATATAGTTTAAGTCCAAATTTAATTCTGACTGCAAAAGTATGATTTTTGCAGGATAAAACCTGCATCTCCAAGCTGAATTTCCAATTTAATTCTCTTTTCATATGTCACCTGTTTGGCTCTTTGTCCAGTTTGGGTGTTGCCTGTTTGTTGTGGCAAATGTCCGGGCTGATTATTTACGTTTGAATAGCTGTAATTCCATAAATTCCTGTTCTCGCAATCATTTCCTTTTTTATAGCACATTTTAGCCACTAACTGGCTGACAGACAAATACAAAAACCATACTTGGAGTATGATTTTCTAAGAATGGATAATGTTGTAGGAGAGATATGGTATTATGGCCTGCAAGGTATAATTTTGCACCGTCAAAATCAAATTTGCCAAGATGAAACGGATACTATCGGATGAACCAGCCACCAAATGGCCAACAAAATTTCTGCACTTTATGAGTGGAAAATGCCATGTCTTTCCGACTCTAAAAAATCATACTTTAATCTTCATTTTGTCTTTTATGGCAACATTGCTGGCAAGTTGCCAACCTGTTTCCAATGATTCCCCCAGTTCAATAGGCGATGCCTTGGTCTCTTATAACGAATTGTTCACGATAATCAAGTCAAAAAAGGCCTTGAACGTGGAAGAACTTATATCACTGGTACAGGAATGGCGCAAATTGAAGACTGCCGTTTCGGCAACCTTGGAAAATGACACGACTGCCCATGCCGATGCCAGGCATATTTCCATTGGGGATTCCATCAAATTTCAAATGTCTCGCTTGATTGACAGCCGAACGTGGAGCTATTCCGACTACCTTGCCGTGGTGCGAGGATTGAATGACATAGAGATGGATTCAGTGTCTCAAAAGTTAGTGGCTTCCGTTCATCTGTTCTACCACGATGCCGGTACAGCCGCTCCTTTGAAAGGAAGCGCGAAAGAAGTTATCGGCAAATACAACCGATTGCTGGATGGCTCACTTGCTAAAGGCATCCGCACCAAGCATGATGCCATTGACTTCCTACGAAATGAGGATGTGGCTTTCCGCTCGTTTCTTCTCCATCTATCAACATTGAGCACTGGCAACATACCGCTTGACGATATTACAAAGAAAACGGGCGAGGTGATGCACGGAATTATCAGCCTGTCAGCCGATGAATATCCCGTGTTCGGTAAATCAGAAGTTGTCATACTGCTGGCGATGCGTAACAACAGACGGTTGTTGCAAAATGCGGAAGCCTGTCTGGAGAGTCTGCACCGTTTACATCGGGTTGATAACGGGCAGGCTACAGCCTACCTGTGGATGATTCTTCAACCGTGGATTTCATTGGACGGCTTTGCTTACGCACTCATGGACGAGGAACAGATGCGGACAATGGAAAAGCTTGCGGAAATGACACCCAAGGCTTTGGACAAATTGGAAGAGTCGGATCTCCCGCTGGATGCCGACGGGTTACCCGCGCTGCTGATCAAAACATTCATCTTGGGATATGAATAAATCTTGTCCCCAACGATTCCGAAACTAATCAAACATACTACAACTATATGCAGAAAGAACAAATTGACCGTTTTGTAACGTTGGCATCCTTGCAGATGCCGGCGTTGGTTTCACAAAGCCTTTTCCAAGGGGCGGAGGTGTACGAGGATTACGCCTTGCTCACTTTCCGCCTGCCCAAAGTTTATCCCATCGAGGAACTTATCGACGAGCTGGAGGACCAGATGGAGCTGGAACTCCTTTACCACCATGTGCCGAGCAAAGACACCCCGTTCGGCCAGCGGTGCTGTGCTTACTCCAATCCCCGCTTCGGCCACATGCACAAGTTGAACGCGCAAGCCGACGACCGCATCGAGTGTGATACGCTCTATGTGACCCTCTACGATTCATTGGAAGTGATGGGCAGCGAACTCCGCGAGGAGCTTGCGAGAGTGGCGAATGGCGGCAAACTCCTGTACGCCGTCAAGGAAGAGGAACTGCTCAAAGACTTCATCTGCCTATGAAGGAAGTCCTGTACAGGCAACTCGCCGCCACCATCCATGAATGCCGCACTTGGGTGGACGTGCTGGATACAGACCGTGAGTGCAACTTCATGCTGCACTCCGGCGGAGGGCTGCACCCCGTCCGTTGCAGGGTGCTTTCCTTGGTGGCACGGACGGCACATGGCGCATACCCCAAAGGGCATGTGTGGGATATTCCCGAATACCGTCTTGACCGTGCGGTGAACTCGCTCAAACGGCGGCCGGGCTTCAAGGAACGCTGCAGGCTGGGCACGCTTTCCATGCAGGACGCGGAGGACATCATCCACCTCGCCTCGCACAAACTCATCAACTTGGAACTTGAACTGTAACCCTTAAACCACAAGATAATGATTATTCCAATCCTTTATATGCTTTACATCCTTGCATATGCCGCCGTGCCGTTTCTCTACAAGAGCAAACGCCCTGCCATGCTCCAGTTTTATTTGCGCATGGCTTGGAGGCGCAGCTTCCGCAGATGCTATACGCTAGGAATGCTCGCCACCCTCATGGTGTTCCACTTCTACCATCTGAATTTCTTTGGGAATGTCCATGAACTGGCCTTGTCATCCATTGCCTGTTTGGCCCTGTATTCCCACAAAAACACGGAACGGGCGTTTGACTTCCTGCAACGGAAGCATCACCTTTCCTGGGCGGCAATGGCAGCGGTAATCCTGCTCTTCGTACCGCATATGCTGCCCCTTGGCATTACGTTGGCCACAGTCGTATTCGGCACCGTGTTTTATCCCTCGCAGGTGGCTCGTAACACATTTCCTGACACGTTGGATGACTATTTGGAGTTTCCTCATAGCATTGTAGACACCTATTATAAATGGTCATAAGGAACTTAGGCTGTCGGAATCATTACTTACATGTAAGTCCTTCCCCTGCCATTCCATTTTTACTCAATTGAACAGAATAACGCTTAAAACAGCCCCAAGAATGAAAGAAGAAAAAGCGGCAAGATGCCGCATCCTAATTGACAGCGCATTGCTTGCATTCCTCAATCCCGAATCGAACGAGAAGCACTCGAAACTGGCGGCGTTCCGCAACTTGTTAGACCTCTCTACTAAGGACAAGAAAGAGTTCCCAGCCATCGCCAAGCCTTTGCCGCAAGGGCAGGTGGCATTGACGGTCAGCGGGCTTGCCAAGCATTGGAACTGGCATCGTAACACGGTGCGCAAATTCCTCACCGAATTGGAATTATCGGAAGTCGCCAAAGTTACAGGACGCAGTGGGTATTTCATCCTCTCGATGACTTGTGTATTGCCAGAAGACGGACACATAAATACCCCTTTGTTGTCGGAGGAGGAACTGCTCTTGAACCGCTGGCTGTGTGGATACCTCACCATTGAAGAATGGGTGGAAATGCTTGTACACTTCATAACCGAAACTGACAAGCTGTTCGTAACCGAACCGACAGGCAAACGCTCCGACCGGCAAGCATCCACAGGCGAACGTCTGCATAAGCTGATAGCCCATACCATCCTCCAACGCACAGGCATCATTCCAGCCAACACACGGGTGAATGAAGCCCTTGAACGGCTGTTCTTGGAAGAATGCGGCAAAGACCTTGCGTGTTTCCTTCAGCGGCTGACGCTTGCCGGACTGCGGCTCATTGAGGCTGAGACCCCACTGAAAGCGCAAGCCACTTGTAGCGGCGATGAAACGGCCGACATCATTCTGCAGTATTATCTTCCCTTTATAACGCAAGAAAAGCCCCATAACGGACTTAAACCGCACGAGGGAACCAAGTCCACAGGTGGAACAGATAACCAAGTTTAAACGTCTTGCTTCCCCCGCGCTGAGTTTCGTCAAACCAAGTGCATGGTATCCCGACAGACGGGATGGGTATTAACGGAGGTCTTGACCTCCGACCCTGACGACAGGGCTTGCCCACGAAGACAGGCTCTGCCTGCGTAGCCTAATACGCACTTTGCCCTTAAAGGGGCAAAATGCAGGAACCGCCGGGGGCGGCAGCAAGCTGTAAAAAACGACCGGATTATATGGCAGAAAGCATCAAACAGGTATTTGACATCAGGCCCGGAAAGGGCATGAGCGATGGCCAGAGCAACGAGCACCAGCGCAACTGGACGGAAAGAGGTTGGGAATGGGCGACGAGGCACGGCAATTATGACCGCACCCGCGAACGGCTCAACTTTGAAATAGTCAAGGGCGGGAAAGTTGTGCCCGTGGATAAGTCCAAGTCTATCGGGCAACGCATGGCGGAATCCCTGCAATCCCGTGGCATCAAGGATCCCAACGAGGGACTCTCCGAGCCGGGGTTCCGCACTGTAGCCAACATCATCTTCGGCGGTTCGAGGGAGCGGATGCACCAGCTCGCCTTCGGCAACCAGAGAGTGAACTTCACGCACGGGGCGGACAACTCTCATATCTGTCGCAACAAGGACATAGAGCGTTGGGCGCAGGACGTGTACAGGTTTGCATGTGAACACTGGGGCGAAGATAACGTCGTCGGTTTCTATGTACACCTTGACGAGCTGAACCCCCATGTGCACTGCTCCGTGATACCGATGGATCCACGCGGCAGGATTTCCTACAACAAGGTTTTCGGAGGCAACAAATACGACTCCAAACAACGTTTCTATTTCTATCATGACGAGTTCGCCAAGGTGAACGAGAAGTGGGGCATGAAACGAGGCACGAGCATCGCCTTAAGCGGTGCGAAACACCGGACCACGGAGGAATACCGCCGTGCGTTGAGCGAGGAATGTACGACCCTGGAGGAACAGGTTGAGAACAACAGGAAGTTGCTCGGCGAGTTGCTTGCCGACATCCGTTTTGCCGAGAAACGGGTGAAAGGACTGGGCACGATGACCGTCAACTTAGAGGAGAAAAAGAAGCAGATGATTGCCGAGATGGAAGCCCTTGCGGAAAAATTGAAAGCGAGCCGTGGCGATTCGGAGGAATTGCGCAAGAAGATAAGCAAACTCGACCTTGACTTGCAGAAAGTGCTTGATAATCTCACCGACAAACGCGGCAAATTGGAAGAAGCGAACAGACAACTTTCCGAACTTAGACAGATAGAGGAAGAAACACGTGAACGTGCGGTTGAATACCGGCGAGAGCTCAAAGCTGCGACCTACGACTTGGAACATCAGGTGCGCTACCGGCTGGCCGATGCGCTGTTGGGCGACATACTGAACGAGTTCAAGTCATTGCTTCCAGCATTGGACGGCGAAGGACAAAATCTGTTCGACGGCACGCTGCTGAAAGATGTGGCCGAACGTGGCGAGGACATCTTCAAATGTGCCATCTACCTCTTTGCGAACTATGTGGACTTGGCCACGACATTTGCCGAAAGCCACGGCGGTGGAGGTGGTGACAATGACCTGCCTTGGGGACGGAAAGAGGACGAGGACGACCGGGCCTGGGCAAGACGCTGCCTGATACAGGCAAGCCGGATGATGAAGCCCAAAGGAGGCAAGAACGTCCGCAGGAAATGACAGGCCAAGAGACTTTTTGTCATCACTTATATCTGACTTATAGTATGATTGACAGTATGGTAAATCGCCGTGACTGAAATTCTTGTTAAGCGGGAGTTGAAAGAGGAAGAAAGCCTCTTTGCAGACGTGGCGAATCATTTCTTTTGTAAGTCGAAAACAAATATGCTGATAATATGATAAGAAGATTTTTATTGCTATCCGTATTGTCCCTGCCGCTCATGGCAAGGGCGTACAATGTTCCCATGACGGATACTATCCGATGGGAGATCCTACCACAATGGGAGGAATGGCTGAAACCGTTGGAGCCGATCTATTTGGAGAATGCCGTGGAGGTTTCTCCTTGGCGTGGAAACTGGTTCGTGAACGTGTCCGGCGGTGTGTCGGCTTTTGTCGGTTCGCCGCTTGGCTGCGGTGACATCTTTGACCGCACGAGACCAGCATTGTCCGTTTCTGCGGGCAAGTGGTTCACGCCTGCCATAGGTGTGAGAGCTGCCTTCCAAGGTTTGCAGTTCAAGGATGCCCTGTTTGAATCAAGAAACTTCCAGCATCTCCATGCCGACTTGATGTGGAATGTATTGTCGGGCCTCTCATGTCCCAAAGAGGATTTCCGTTGGGACTTGGTTCCTTACGTCGGCTTGGGTATCCTGCATAATGACGAACTCGACCGGCAACCCTTTGCCGTTTCTTACGGGGTGCAAGGACGATACCGTCTGACCGACCGCCTGCACCTCACCGCTGAACTTGGTTGCGCCACCACCTTCAAGGACTTTGACGGCATGGGCGCAGGCAACAGGTGGGGCGACCGTATGTTGTCGCTGACCGCCGGATTCTCTTACACAATCGGCAAGAGAGGTTGGAAGCGCGTGGTTAATGCCTCCCCTTACATCAAGCGTAACGAGCGGTTAACCGATTATGTCCACAGCTTGCGCGGTGAGAATGAACGGTTCAGGCAGAAGAATGGCATGAGCATCCGCATCATTGCCGAATTGGAGAAGATATTGAAGTTGGAAGGACTGCTTGACAAGTATGCGGACAGGCTTTCTTCGATAAAAGATAGACGTGATGGCAAAGGCTTGTCTACCGGCTATCCCAAGAATGATTACAGCGGATTGAACTCGCTTCGTGCAAGGCTGCGCGATGCCCAAGCAGACATGGACACACATAAAGGCGACAGCACTTTTATCCACAGCAAGGACACAGTTTATATGGCATACGGCGAGGTTTCCAATTATAGAAGTGATGGTTCGTTTCAAGGCAACGATTCCATTGTTTCATCCTTGCCTGTGGACGGTAGATATATCGGCCCGCCCATCTATTTCTTCTTCGTGCTGGACACCGACAGGCTTACTGACTATTCGCAGTTGGTCAATTTGGACGGCATCGCCCGGATTGCCCAAAAGCACGGGCTGCGCGTCCAAATCATCGGTGCGGCAGACAGTGCGACAGGCAACGATGCCATCAACAACGGCTTGTCTCAAAGACGTGCCGCATACATGGCCGGACAGTTGCGAAAGCGTGGCGTGGATGCCGACAGGATAGAAACTGTTTCAGCCGGTGGTATCGACGATTACAAGCCCGTAGAAGCCAACCGCAATGCTTGTGTAAGGCTGTTGTTTCCTGTAACGAACACGACTGATTAGGTTTTTGTTTTGTTCTATTCTTGACAGGGGGATTCACGATCAAATCGAACCACTGTTTTAAGGGCAGGCCGGCTTGTGAAAGTCGGCCTGTTCTATATCCGCAAGTCAAATTCCGACAAGTCGTCGCTGCATGGTTTGTCGCTCTCCGGATCTAACGGCAAGACTTCCTTTTTTACCACTACATACTTCCCATTCCTTTTGCCATACCACAAGTTAATCATGCTGTTCACATAAATAATCGTCCTGTCAGGCGTCTAATCAATGTCTTCCGACTCTTCATCATAGATACCCGTTTACGACGTTGGTATGGATGATCAAGGATTGGCAGAACTATTTTTGTGCTTCGCTTAGGTATGGGTTGTACCTTGACTGGAAGTAATAGTCCGTGAATACGCATGGGATTTTCTTCTTTTTGAACACTTTTGGGTGGCTGATGGTCGGCAGCAAACCTCGCAACGGTGATGGGGAAAATCTACCTCGCTTCCTGATTGCCCGCCAACACAGCCTTGCGGCTGAACTCCCTGCGCAGTTCCAAAGTAGGCTCATATTGGGCGGCGGCACAATAGGCTTCGCCCAGCTTTCTTCTCCAATACCATGTAAGTGACAGTATCAGAATGAGCAACACTATGATGATAAACCGTTCCATATACTCTTATTTGCCTGCATAAATGACTGCAAAAATAATAAAACCGATATTTTGTGGAACGGGTTTTCAAGAAAATGTCAAATCAACACTTCCACTTTGCCATCCTTTTATATACAGACAGTCATCCGATTATACAGACTTTTTACCACTCGCGCCATACCCTTGCCGCCGGGCGTATTTTCGGGTGCGAAGTTCAGTCGCCCGCTGTTGATGCCGAAAACTTTTGGGACAAAGGCCGGACTAAGCGGTTGTTCCCGATGACAGGAATCTTCCTTTCTCCTTTGTCCAAAGCGTATTCCTGCCAAAAAGTTTGCGTCATAGGCGGACGGCTCATCCTGCACCGAAAAATAACTTCCTCCGGGCAAGGGCAAACAGCCCGAAAGCAGGGGAAACAAAAACATTCTCATTATGAAATTTACAGTATCATCAACCGCAATGGCAAACAAACTGGCTACAATGGCCAAAGTAATGAACAACAAACCGGCACTGCCCATCCTTTCCACGTTCTTGCTGGAAGTGAAAGAGGACGCACCGCTGGAAGTGACCGCCTCCGACCTGGAATGTTTATGGCACGGCTCGCTGGATATCACAGGACAGGAGGGAGCAGGCAAAGTGTGCATCACGGCATCCACCTTGTTGGACGCAGTGAGGAACCTGCCCGAACAACCGATTACCTTTACCATTGACGATAAGGACAAAAGTGTGACCATCCACTATTTGAACGGGCATTACGGCATGGCAGGGTTTGGCAGCGATGAATATCCCATGATGCAAAACGAGAGTGACATTCGTTTCGACATGGACGCAGCCACATTGTGCAATTCCATTGACCAATCGCTCTTTGCCGTTTCTTACGATGCCTTGCGCCCCGTGATGACAGGGATAAACTACACTATTTCCGATGGTAAGTTGGAGTGTGCCGCATCCGATGGGCATAAGTTGGTGCGCAACACCTATCCCTTGGCAGGAAATGCGGATGATTGCCGTTTCGTCTTGTCGGCTAAGGCAGCAAAGATTGTCAAGTTGTTGTTGCATAAAAAGGAGGGTAGCGTGGAAGTGGAATACAACGGGCGGAACATTGTGTTCAAGACCGACACGGACAGTTTCAGCACACGGCTGATAGAGGGAACATACCCCAACTACAATGCCATTGTTCCCACCAACAGCAACAAGGAAGCTACCATCGACCGCCAAGCCCTGTTGTCTGCCATCCGTCGCGTAGGCGTATTCGCGGAAAGGACGAGCCGCCAGCTTGTGTTGTCCTTTTCGGGCATGGCCTTGCTCCTCACAGGGCATGATTTTGACAATGCCACATCGGCCGAAGAAACCGTGTTCTGTACTTACCAAGGCGATGAAGTCCGTATCGCTTTCCACGCAGAGAACCTCAAGATGATATTGGAGAACATGGATACAGCCGAAGTGCGTTTCCGCATGAGCGAAGCCTGCCGTGCCGCCATCATCGAACCCGTTTCAAGCGATGTGCAGTCGGAACACTTGGCTCTGCTGATGCCGATGATGTTGCCTGAGTGAACGACAAAAGGTATAGGGTGTTCCTAACGCCCTGTACCCCATCCAAACATAATGTATAACTAAAATCATTTACAATCATGCCTAATTGGTGTTCAACAGCCCTCGTATTCGAGGGTGACAAGCAAGAAATCAAGACCCTTTACCAAACGATGAAAAAGTTGGAAAGGCGCAAAACTCCATTGGTTGAAAACGGTTTTGGCACAAACTGGTTGGGTTGCCTTGTCGAAGCCTTGGGCGGCAAGTGGGAGAATACCTATTGCCGTGGGTCATGGATGTCCTTGCAATGCCAGGGGAATGTCTTGCGCATGGAAACGGAAACCGCATGGGCGCCCTGCATCGAGACCTACGACTTCATCTGCGAGAAGTTCCCCTCCTTGACTTACTATTACATTTCCGAAGAACCGATGATGGACTTTTACGAGACCAACGACAGCGAGGGCCGCTATTTCAAGGACAGGTACGCCGTGGATGCGCACTTTCCCGATGACGGGTACGTGACCGAATATTTCCCCTGCTTGGAGAAAACCCTTGACTGGGTGTCGAGAATGTGCGGTTGCGCCATCTGCTCCGAAAAGGACTTGGGCGACCTCAACCGACAGTGGAAATCGGCAGGGACGGACAATTACTGCTACCTGTACCAATACAATGTGGTGTGATGAGCCGCAAGGACAGCTTATGGGAAGCCCTGCCGATTTCCCATAGGCTTTCCATGCCGCAGCACCCTTTTATACACTTTTATATATTGTTTTGACCAATCCTTTTATACCTTATTGGATTTTGCCATACGCCCATTCTTGCCGCCCCATTTTCCAGTGCAAAGTTACGGCATGGGAAACACGTCAAGCACCGCCATACTATCCTTCGAGATTGCTTGCCTTTGTTTCCCTGTCCTGCCGTTTCCATCCGCACGTAAAATGTCCTTGCGGTAAGGGCGGAAAGCCCGGACAACAGGGAATGCACATAATGTCCAACTAATAAAAACAAGAACCATGTACTCAAACATCATTCAAATCGGAACGGAAGTCATCGGCAAGGAGGATTTCATAAACGCGCTCACGTTGTATGAAGGCGGTTATGGCTTCTTCGACTATTGTTCGGAAGTCCTGGAAGCATACCGTAAAATCGTGATTGAGGATTTCTGCAGCTGCATACTGCCCGAAGGGATGTTCACGCCCATCGACGAAAATTCCCTGCGGTATAACGGCGGCATCGGCAAGTGGACGGAAGAGTGGGTGGCCCGCATCCACGGCAAGGCCGTGAAAGTGTCATCCGAAAACGTATTCAAGTTCGTCGGAGAGGCATACTGGCTGAAAAGGGAGATTGAAAATCCGCTGGATACGAACATCAGGTTTTTCATCGACGGCGAACCCATGCTATCGGCCGGCTTCATGTCCTGGGTCAGCGGGTTGGAGGAAGGAACGGTACTTTTCTTCGGCGGTGTCATCCGCTATCATTTCTGACACGGATGCATCAACATTGGTAACTGCCGGCAGGGTGGAGCAAACAAATCCACCCTGCCGACCGTACCTTTATGAGACCGCTTCCCTTTTACCGTCCCCGTCGGTACGGCACGTGTTCCTCCGCCACCGTACCCACAAGCTCTCGTTCCTCATGAGCCACTTCTTGTGTGTTCCCGTCGCCGTCCACATCCATGATGTCCGGCTTGGCTTCGATGCGCTCCTGTACGGCCTCAATCTGCTGCGAAATCATCGAGGTCGCCCTTTTTACATCGAACAAGGTCGTTCTCAGGAACTCCGGCGACTCTTTTAGGCTGCCCAGCCACGACTTCAGGTAAGCCGCCGACTCCTCTTTTACCTGCTTTGCCATACCATAACGTGAAGCCAACAGCGCACTACCCAGCTCGGCCACCAATTCCTCCCTTGCGTATTCCTCCGACCCGAATGCAGCGGGTTTCAAGCGGTTCAACCGGCTCTCATGTCCGGAACTGTGAGTCATCTCATGCAGCATGGTGCCGTAATAGGATTCCCCATCTACAAACTGCGACTTTTCAGGAATGACGATTTCGTCCTTGCTGATGCTATAATACGCCCTATCCTGGTGTATGGGGCGGATAGGACATACCCACAGTCCTTTGTCCACCATCTCGTCCAACGGGGCGAACGAGAATGACTCGCCGTCCAATTTTACGGGTGGTTTCAGTTCATTGGCTGACCGTATCTTCTCGTACAGTTCGGGACGAGCCTCGCGGAGGTTGGTCTGGTCCACATTGAACACGTTATATACGTTCATCTTCGGATAAACCGAATATCGCTGTTTTTCTTCATCGGACAGCCTTTTATAGTCCTCATACTTGATTTTCTCCTTCGTTTCCTTGTCCACCACGGTAAAGGTGGTGATGAAAACCGGGAAGGATCTCTCGCCTTTCTGCACGGACACCAAAGGCAACTTCTCTCCGTTTTCATTCAGCAAAGGCTGCCGCGAACCGTCCTTCTTCTTGCTGTAATTGAGCGACAAGGCCGCATCGAAGGTGCAGAACACGGGAAGCTCATACCCCCTTTTCTCACATTCCAATGCCAACATCAGAGCATTCATCCCGTTGTACTCCCTGCCCGAAAGGTTCTTCGGCCATTTCATCATGCCCGCCGTGAACCAGGGTTTCGACCAGTCCTTTTGCAAGGTGGAAATCTTCTCGATCATCAGTTCCGTGAAACGTTCCAACGCCCGGTCTTCGGCTGACGGACCATCCCTGTGGTAATCATTCCTCTTTGCCATGCTTATACCTGGGTTTGATAGTTATTATCCTTTTTTACCCATTCAGCCAACTCTTCCACCCGGCAAGCGATGTTGAGCTTGTCAAGGTAGGCTGACAATTCTAGCTTGCCCTTGGCTGTTATACCCGTCTTAGGTGCAAGGAAAGTCTCCCGCTCTGCCGAGAAACGGATGAAACGCACCCAAGTGAAAGCGAAGGCTTCTCCGTCTTTCTCGGTGCTGAAAGCCGAGAATACAAGATACTTGCCGCCTTTCTTGTCGGTCTTTTCCTCCACCTGCTTGCCGATGGTGCCGCGAAATTCAATGTCGCCCGTTATGCTGTCCTTGTCGGATACAGGGGCAAAATCCACTGCTTCGGCATGGAAATTCAAGTATAGGTTGTCGCTGCGCTTACGGAAAGTAAGCGTACCCTGCATTTCCACCCTTGCACCCACGGCATACGAGGTGGCATCTGTTTCTCCTCCGTCCATTGATACGGAGATTTCCACTTGCTTGCCCGCACCCGACTTGGCAGGAATGGTTGCCTTGACGGTAAGGCAGATAAACGATTGTCCCTCGCTGTTGGTCCGCACCGTCGCCGCCCGGCTGACCGTGCCGTTGATTGTCACATTGCATTTGATCATAATTGTTATCCTTTATTGGTGATGTATTCGTTATTTCGCTATTCTGTCTTTTATCTGATTTGCAGGTTCTCGCCTTGACCATTGTGTTGTTCCATTCCCTGCTCATAGTTCTGTGCCACTTGGCCGGAAAGGGCGATGCTGTTCACTATCGCCGCCACTTGGATGCGTTTCTGCTCTGCCGTGGTACCCGTATCGGAAAGGACAAGGGAAAGGCGGTTCATCTCCGATGCGGTCAGTTCGTGCGAGAAGATTCCGCTGCCATTGTCCATATGCAAGATGGGGCGGCCGCCGTCCTGTATCTCCAACACGCATTCCTTGCAGGCGGGCAGCAATGCCGAAAGGTCGATGCGCTTGCCCAAGGCCGCTTCGGTGGCCACTTTCATCTGTTCATCCTTGTTGTCAATCTGCATGGCCAATGCCATGAGCGAAGTGAACATCGTAATGGCCATCTCCACTACGGGATCAGTGCCGTAGCCAAGACGTGCACCGCTGTCCTCCGAGGAAAGCAACTTTTTCATCCATTCTTCCGGTGACAGGGTTGTGTTGATGGCCGCACCATCAGCAGCCTTGTATTTTTCCATCAAGTCCTTGCCTTCATACATCAGTTGCAGGTTGATGTTCCCCTTTTGGGCGACATCGGCCAAGTATGCTGCAGGATCGATGTTACGCCTGCTGCCGTCCGTGGAGATTTGCACCACACCGAATTGAAGGTTGTCCCCCGACACGCCTACCTGCTGTCCGGCGTTTACCGTATCGCCCACTTTGGCATTCGTGTTTGCCAAGTCTTGGTAGCTGACCTGATAGGTGGTGCCGTCTGTCCGTGCATACTCTACCGTCAGTGATTTACCGGTGTCCACCGCCACCACCTTGCCATTGTCTTCCGTGGCCAAAACGGCTTCATGGTCTGTTTGCAGGGTGATGCTGCGTTGTCCGCCGAACGGCGCAGTCACCAACAGAAACTCCAAACGTTCCAATGGAAAGGCATAACCTTTGCCCTCTTCGGTAAGGTGGCTTTCCCTGTCCTCGCCAGGTGTCCGGCCTTGTGCTTGCATCTCTTCCATTACCATGCGGTCGTACTTGTCAAGCCCGTTCCGCTCGATGATGCCAATGAGCGAGGCAGCGTAGTTGCCTCCCGTGGCATATCCCGCCTGTTCCAACCCTTTCGCCCAGCCCTTGTAGTCATCGGCTTGCAACTTGAAACAACCGGCATACCGTTTGTTCTCTGCCAGGAAACGGGAATGGTGTTCGTAGGAATCGGCCACGCTGTCATAGCTGCAAAACTTCTCATTGGGTTTGTCATCTGTATACAAGCCATACCTGCCGCCACCGTCCAACCAGCCTTGCGTGGCCTTGATGCCGAAATGGTTGTTCTCTTTCTTTGCCAAAGTGCTTTCGCCGTTGCTGCTTTCCAATATGCCCTGCGCCAGTGTCACGGAGGCCGGTATTCCGTAGCGGCGCATCTGCTCCATCGCACATTTGGCGTATTGCTCCGCATATATTTCGTTCTTGCTTTTACCCATATTTGAATCTTTTGATTGTCAATAATCCCTGTTATCTCCCACGCCCCACACGTGCCTCATTCTCATGGCTTACCGTTTGCTTGGATTCTTCCAATTGGTCACAAATTGCTACCCGTTGCCCTGCACGGATAAGTTTGGGAAGATGGGTGTCCAAATCCACGAAGGGGAATGAAACGGTATCCGCCTTATCTCCCTGTTCCACATCAAGTTCCAATATCCGTGAGGCGGTCTGTGCATCCTCCTTGTAGGCCACATAGTTGTCGCCGGTCCGGAACAGCAGCAAAGCATCTGGGTGTTTGGATTTAAGTTGGCCGAACTGTTCCTGCATGGACGGGGTGAAAGAGTGTCCTTTGGCGGTGGCCTCAGATGCCATGTTGGTTTGTTCTCCTTGTTGGGATTCCTGTGACTGGATTTGCGCGTTTGCCTGTTGCAACACATCGGCAAAGAGCATGCCTGCCAGATTAGTTTTGTATTCGGCCATATCCTCCGCCGCCCACATCCGTTGCCACTGTTGGGGCGTCACCAGCCTCGGCTGTACCTTCTCCACGCCATCAATGACCGGGGCGCAGAGGATGCGCTCGTCCTTAGTGCGGAAAATATTCACTCTTTTAATCCTTGACAGGTCGGCAATCTCGGTGTGACCAGCGAACAAGTCCGTTTTCAGTTCCGGCATATTCTGCGCCAAGGCGTAGTATTTATTGGCCAAGCTGCGGCGGACTTCGGCGGACGCTTCCTGTTGCCCTTGCTTGATGGTGGTGAAGAAACGGTTGACATCCTCCTTGTCGGGATAGACGCTGAATGACGCCTCTCCCTGTGGTTTAAGGTACAACGCCCACCGCCCGTCATCGTCACGCAGCATCTGTATGCGGTCGAACTGCACGGTGGTCGCGTTTTTCACCGCCTCGGACACGTCGATGTGCGAAAGTGTCCGCAGTTCCTTGCCCTCTAATTTGGCCGTAGTTACCTCCTTGCCCTCAAAGTAGCTGTCATCGGGACGGAAACCCAGTAAGCCGTACTTGTTAAAGAAACGGACGAATGCAGCGCCTTGCGCCCGCAAGGCACTCTCGATGCGTGGCTTGGAGAAGCCGGGCAGGTTGTTCGTCACCGCCTTTGCCCCGCGTTCCGACCGTTCTTGGGCACTCATCACCTCGTCCGGTGTCAGGCTGTACGGACGTTTGTCACCATCGGGCAAGACCACATGGCCACCTTCCAACGCCCCGCCAGGCAGCACGACATCCACGAGGCCCGTCTGCTTGTCGCGCACGATGACCATCTCCTTGGTGGAGCGGTCGGGTATCCCTTTCAAGCTGTCAGACACCGCATAGCTGCCTTTGGTATTCCACTCGGCAGGAATGTACTCCTTGCAGGACTCCGCCATCTGGGTGCCGTAATTGGCGGCTTCGGTAAAGGCGATTTCCACCACTTCGGGGTCTTCGTCACGTACCCTCGACAATGCTTCTTCCACCTTTTTGTCATAAAAGCCCAGACTAAACTTTTCCATGAAGCCCTGTTTCTCGGCGGGAGAGGCGAAATTGCGGCTGTCCACGCCCATGCCTCCCTTACGGATGATGTCGAGCAGGATGGCGCTCTCCCTTGAATCTACTTGCGGCTTCTGTTTCTCGCGTAGTTCGGTGGTGCGTTTGTGATCCCGCAAGGCCGCGTATTCTATCTTCTCGCCACGCTCCGCCTTGCGCATCACCTCCATGGCATTGTTCACGTCCGTTTCGATGGCTTCCAGCAATATGGGGTTCTCGTGCAGTTCCTTCGTCCAGTATTCCACCAAAGGCAGGTTCTCCGCTGACATCTTGGCCGGCAGACCGAACTCCGTCATCTTCACGCCAGCGGCGAGTTCAGCCACCAGTCGTTCATATTTCACGGCATCTTCCGAAGGTGCCTTGCCGCCTTGCATCACCATGCCTTCACGGGCAAGACGTTGCTGATGCCCGGTGGCACCTGCCACTTGGCGTACCAATTCCTGCACATAGTCGGGGTAAGAGGCAAAATGCTTTTGGTCTGGCATATAGACGGCATCCTTGGCGGTGTCGTAACGGGGTATGCCTGTGCCGTCCTTGCGGATAGGCACGAGGTTTTCCTTGACCTGCGCCACGAAATGGTTGACGGTGTTCCGCAACTGCCGCTCTTCCGCCTTGAGGTTGCCCCGGTCGTTGATGCCGCCATAGCTCTCCAGCAGGGCACGGTAGGTTTCGGGATTGGAATCGGGCAGCGTGGTCTGGTCCACGTTGAACAGGATGCGAATCTCCCGGTTGCGCACTCCTTTGTATTGTTTCCGCTCTTCCTTGTCCATCCGGAGGTAATCCTCCCTCGACATCGTGTCGTTCGGGTCGTTGCGGTTAACATACTTCTCCCATTTGTACCAATGGAAGGGCACACCTTTTTCACCTTGCAGCACTGCTTGTCCGTATTTCTTGGCCTCGTTGAACGAGAAATAACGGGCGGTCTTGTAACCTCCACGGTCGGTGTGCATAGCGAGTATGAGAGCGTTGAACGGACTAACTTCAGGACCTTTCGGGTAAAACATGGGAGCCGTCCTGCCCGAAGCGTTCAGCCAGTAGCCGCCGCTGCTTGCCGCTCCGTTTAATGCGCCTGACAGCAGTTCCTTTTCCCTTTCCACTGCGGCTTTCTCTTGAGGACTTTTATTCTTGCTCATTTTTTTCAGATAATGTTGTTACTTGATACCAAATGTCCTTTCCCTGCCTTCCTCCAATGCCTGCTCCGAGGCACGAAAGTTCCCTTGGGCTATCCGCTTGGTTTGCTCATGCTTGGCCAGCACGGCATTGGCAAGGGTATTGATCGGCAATGCCCCCTCCCGGCTGGCTTCGGCGGCATTGTGTGGCAACAGGACGCTGCACGGCACACCGTCGATTTCCATAAATAGGTGGTCGCCTTGAAGCACGGGATTGGCGAGCCTTGCGTTCAGTTGTTCATCGGGATAAGGCTTGTATAGCTGTCTGGCAGGTGTTTCTTCTTGCTTGTCAAGAGCTTCTTGCCCGGCCTTGTTGAGCAGGTTCAAGCCGCCCATGCCTATCAATACCATTTTCAGCAACGGATTGCGCACGAACATCCCCAGCAGGATGGAGGCCACGGGCAGCAGGCTGTCCTTCACTCCGAATGACTTGGTGTTTCCTGTAAACAGGCCGATTAGCACATCGGGGAGCATGGAAACCACATAGCCGAGGTTCTTGCCCACGCCGTCCAGCCCGTCCAACCCGAATGTCCTCAGAAAGGAATCCCAACCGCTCTCGTTGGTCTGTTGCTGGTTTTCGTTCTGTCCGCTTTCCGGTGTTTGTTCCTGTTGCGGCTGTTGCCCAGGGTGTTGTTCTTCGCTTTCCGATTGCGCGGTTCCTGTTTCCTTCTTCTGCGCTTCTTCCTGTTCGGCCAAGGTCCGGAGGTATTCCTCCTCATGCCCCGGCGCGACAATCATCGGCACGTCCTTGTAGCGTTCGTCATCGCGCTTGTTTTCCGGAATAAATGATTTCAGATCCATATGGGGTAGTTTGTATTGTTCCGAATAATCCGCCCATAACGGTTTTTCCGTGAGGATGCCCATGGGCTTAACCAGCCGGCTGTTGACGGAAAGTACATAGTCATTCTCGTAGGAAACGATTTGCTTCCCTTTTTGGCGGAAGCCCGTGAACACGTTGCCTTCCGCACCGAACACGCCACGGCTGATGCACTCTTCCACGGTCGGCACTTTTACGCCTCCTTCTTCATCTCCGCCGATATACCGTTCCACACCGTAGGAAACGGCTTCCAGACCCAAAGTCCCGACCAGTGCTGTCCATGAGGTGATGCCGCCAGTGGCTGCGGCATCCGCCACGAGGGAAACGCCACGTCCGGCTGCCCTTTCTCCTTTGGACGGCTTGTAGGCGGCTTCGCTTCTTGCGTCGATTTCCTGTTGTAGGGGAGATTTCATCAGGGAGTCGGCGAAACCGAACAGGCTGCCCTCCATACCCTTGCGCAGCACGTATTCCACCGACGACTTGGGCATCCGCTCGGCTACCATGTGGTCTATCATCAGCTGTTCCATGCGGTAGTCCACATAGGCGAAAGCCAGGTCGCCCCCTAATCGGGCAGAGAGGCTGTCATACCGTTCCCTGCCTATCTCGGTCACGACCGCATTGCGCCATTCCCCGGCAAGCAGGGTAAGGTCGGAGGCGATGTCCTCGTTTCCGGCAATCCTTTCCCTGCACATCTCCACATAATCCTCGGCGGTCTTGCTGTTCCATTCTCCCGTGAGCCGCAGGTGTCGGAGCGTGTTGTCGGGCATTCCTGTGGTTCCGTTTGCAAGACTGCCCAGCAGTCCTGCCGGACTCATGGCGTATTCGCTTGTCTCCTCAGCCTTTTTCTTTCCGATGTAGTCCTTTACGTCCTGCATGACAGCCACCATATAAGTGTCGAAGTAGCTTTGCAGGCAGTATTCCACCTCGGCGAACCGTCCGTCATGTCGTATTCCATTGCTCATGTGATGTTCAGTTGTTTCATCAGTTGTTCTCTTGTCTGTTCTATTGCGTGGCGGCAGGCCTCCATCTGCTTAGGGTAGTATTTCTCCAGCATCGCGTCCTTGGCTATCTCATCGCGAATGAAGCCCACCGCCGTCTGCCGGTTGATTTCCACCGAGGCTTCCCCGTCCTCTTTGTTGTTGAACCAGGCCTTCGTCCACCACCTCAGTCCGGCGCGGTCGGGATAGACGGTCACTAATCTGGGTATGTCGAAACTGCGCACGTCAATCTCTAAATCCGCCAGCGGGTCGGTGACGCCGATGGCGGCTACCGCTTCGTCAAGTCTTTTTTTTTACCGTTTCCGTCCAACGTGGAGAGGAACACCCCGTGACGGAACGCCAAATAGTCCAGAAAGTCGCTTATCAACAGGTTCTGCACCTTGGCGGCGATGGGCATGGAGCGATTGCCGATGCCGAGCGGGTTGGCCAATGAGGGTATCACCTCGTAGAAATAGTTACGGACGGCCGAGAGTGAGAAGATGTTACGCAGCGATTGGGCGGTATGCTCCGGCACACGGTACAACCCGCGTCCTATTTCCGACAGGTAGTCCGGGTAGAAGCGCAGCATCAGTTCCTCCACCTCATCCTGGTCATCGTCATAGTCTGTGGGGATGTCCATTTCGATGGTCTCAAAATCGGGCATCCCGGTATGTCCTTGTTGCCGCATCATTTTCAGGTTGCCGTACAGCATGGTCAGGAAGTCTATGGGATTGATTTCCTCACCGTCGTACCTTACCTCCATATGTAACAGGTTTCCGCTGATGGCCAGAATGTTGCCGGCTTTCACCTTGGCTCCGAATGGGGCCATCGCCCTTGCCAAGTGGGCGTATGTCACTTCGTACTTGCCGTAGCGTGTCGTCAAGGACAACCCGTGCGTGGAGTTGCTCCCGATACCGCTCACGATGCCGTCTGCCACAGCTGCCAACAGGTAGCGGTTCGTGGCGAAATCCACACCGTGATGGAAGAATTTCCCGCCGGTCTTGGGATGGGTCTGTTCTCCGTAACCCAAGGCCAGCCTCACTTCCCCGTCGCGTTCCTCGAACGGCATGCAATAGCCGCTTCGCGATGCGAGGTTCATCTCTTGCGTATAACTCATATTTCCTGTCATTGCCAATTCAATTCTCCATTTCTAATTCTTAATTTATCTTCTCCTTCCTCCCTGCCGTTCCTGCGCTTCTTCCGGGTTTTGTGTTGCTGGTTGCATCCGTTCCACCTTGGAGTTGTTGCCAATCAGCATCATGCCTAGCAGGAGGCCGCCGATCTTGCCTAACCAGCCGAAACGGCCGAACACCAGCAAGGCGGAAGCCACCAAACCGAGCATTCCCAAGCCCGACACGTTTCCTTTCCCCAAGTTGGAGAAGAAATTGCCGAACATATCCAAGCCGTTCCCACCGGTCAGGTTGCCTAAGAATGTTCCGATGCCTCCCCATGTCTGGTTCATGGTGGAAACGCCCTCCTTTACGCCTTGCAGGGCTTCACCGGCTTGGTCAACAGCCTGTTCCACACGGTCGGCGGCTTGTCCGGCCATTTCCACTCCTTTGTCCACATTTTCCTCGCCGACCAGCACGTCGGCCACGGTGCGCACCACCGGCTTGTCGTTCACGATATTCTCCCACGCAAGGTAGCCCATGCAGCCTCCGACAACAGCCGTTTTGGTGGCATGGCCTAATCCGGCTAGGGTGCGTTGGGGATGCACTACCGCACCGCCTAATGAGCGGGTGGCGGAGTTGTTGACCAGTTTTTTGCCAAAACCCAGTATTCTTGCCCATCCTGCCATATTCTATACTTATTTTGTAGTTGTTTCCATCCGTTTATAAATCTCCGTTTCTTCTCCATCTGCGCATGGCGGCACGGGCTATTTCCGCCTTGTCCGCTTTCTGCGGCCTTGCCCCTTCATCGATGGTCGCCCACACATCGGCCAGCGAGGTGTATTTCACCGCCAATGTCAAATGGCGCAGTTGCCGGTTCATCGCTTTCAGCTTCGGCCGGATGCCGAACACCAATTCTATCCGCTGCTTCTCGGTCATCTTGGTGTCACTCAGGCATACTTGCCGGATGTCGTTCACGATTTCCACGCTGCCCAATATCAGCTCTTGGTAGATGCGGTTGCGGTTCGGGGTGAGTGCCACAGCAATGGCGTTTCCCGCATGGCTGCGCAATTGGTCGTTCAGGCTCCCCATATTTTCGGCCAGTTTGCCTACCTCGTGGTAGAAGCCGTATATCTGTGCCGCATAGCTGATGATGTCGCGGAAAGAATCGAGGTAGTCGTTGAACTTCCGTTGGATGTCCGTCGTGCCTTCCACTTCCTCCCGTGTCCAGATATGCCCGGTGGTCTGCATCAGCATCGCCCGCTCCTGTGCTTTCAACTGGTCTTCCGCCTTTTCGGTATAGAGGTACACCATCCCGGCCAGGGTCGGGTCGATTTGTGCCTTTAATTGCAACGAGCAAACAAGCAGCAAGCCCATTATCACGATGTGTCTCATTATCTCTGCCATTCTTAATTCTTCATTCATCATTTTTCATTCTTCATTGGATAGTCCTTGCCGCCCTTCGCCATCTGTCCAAGGCGGCATGGGCAACTTCCCCGTTGCTCCTGTCTATCATCCCGGCGGTAACATTGTTCCATACATCGGTCATCGTATAGTAGCGTATGCTCAGATGCAACAAGTGCAGTTTCTTGCTGAAAGCGTCCAACCTGTCGGACAAAGCCCAGAGGGTTTCGCTCCGTTCCGCCCCGGTCAGCATATTCTGCAGGCCTCCTGTGGCCACGGCATTCCTGAGCAGCGTATAAACTGAAACCAATTCCGTAGCCGTTTCAATGTAGAGGTTGTTCATACTCATCGTGGCGACAATGCCCTGCGGATTACTGGTAACGGCCTTGCGCAGCTTACTGAGGGTGATGAAAATGCGCACCCCGTCCTCATACAGGGTGGTGGCTGCTTTCAAGGAGGAGGCATAACCTTCCACCGTCTGCAGGTAATCGCTGTACTTCCGCTCCCATTCGTGGATACGGTTGAACTCGGCGGCTATGGTGTTTTGCAAGACCGCCGTCTTGGTCTGCCCCTCTATCTGGTCTTGTATCTGGCCGTTGATGGCCTCGTTGCCTTCCGCCAGGGCCAGCCATTCCAAAGGATTGGTCTGCACGTATTGCGCTTGTACACTGATACTGAAGCACAAGGCAAATACAATAGCCAGTATCTTAACGGTTCGTGATTTCATAGATTCCTTTTCTTCGTTTGTTCAATTCCACCCGTCCACGGATGACAGACACCAGGTCATTGTTCATGTCCATGCCGATGATGTCAAGCCGGGGCGTGGTGCGGTCGCCCGAATGGACGCTCACGGTTTTCAGTCCGCAAAGCTGTTGCAGCAGGTTGCTCCGCTCGGCGAAATCCACCACCCGGTATAGTTCCACATAATCGCTGCTCCGGGTAATCACCCCGTGCTCGTATATCAGTTGTTCGTCCGTAATGCGGTAAATCATGCGTTTGAGGTAGATAAAACGGTAAGCCAAGACCAACGACATGGCCACTGACAACCAAAGCAACAATCCCTTGAACAGCATTCCGTCCATCCCGGCACAAGCGTAACCGCACAGGTCGAGCGTCAGCAACGGCAGGTTGTCGATAAAAAACTGCAACGTCCGTGGCCGCAGTTGCAGGGTGTCGGGTCGCGTAAATGGCGGTTGTGAAGTAGTTTGTGTCATCGTCTGAATCGGGTTTGTCGTTCTTCCGTATTTTCTTGTTCCTTATCCTCATCCATCCGTTTGCCCATAAGTTGGTCGTTCCAGTCCTTGTAGCCCTCGCTGGGTGGACGGTAGTCAATGCGTCCTTTCTCCAAGCCAAGTTCCTTGCAAATAGCTTCAAAGTCAAATGTGCGAACGTCCAGTTCCGTCCTCCCGTATTTCCCGGTTAGGTCAGTCACCACCAAGGTGTCTTTCTTCGTCATGTGTGTGTTGAATACCCGTCCGTTCATCTGCAAGGCGAAGTTCACGGCATAGAGCTGTCCCGCCTGGTCGCGGTCGAAGCAGAGGTGGTGGTTGGCATCAGGGGTCTGTTCCAGCATCCCGGCAAACTGCCTGATGCTCGGCGTGCCTCCCGTGGAAACGAATACGGCATTTCCCAAGTCGGCGTATGCCACAGTTTCCTTCTTTTCGATTTGGTAGAACGCCATCGCATCGAAGGCACTCTCAAACCAGTACACGTCTTTCACGCCTGACAACGGGATGTTGAAACCGACATCACTGCGGTGGCTGTTCAGCTGGGCTATCCACATTCCCTTGGTGGCGTTGCTCCCTGCCGCCATGCCCTTGTAGGCGGTCTTGCCCTCCGCATTGGGGCGGCTGCGTTCTTCCAAGCCGACAATCTGTTTGCCCGGCCATGCGGGCAGTGACAATGGAAAAGCGAGGTTGATAAATACCTTGCCGTCCGTCCGGTGCTTGGAGGCAAGGAAGAAATGACTGCAAAAGGCGCGTTGGGTGTCAAGGTCAATGCTCCGGTTCTTGAAATAGGGATAGAACTTTTTTTGGCTCTCCCAATCGTCCATGCGGAAGGCTTGCAGGTCGTATTCATCCATGTCAAACGGTTTGCCCTCCTTGCCAGGGTTGAATATCCTTGTTTCACGGATTTCTTGCGGCTCGTTCAGCAGACGGCGGCATACGAGGTTGACCAACCGGTCGGCGGACATCCCCGGAGTGTATTCGGCAAAAAAGTGGGGATGTTCCTTGATGAAGGAAATGACATTGTAATTCTTGCGTTCGGGCGGCTGGAAACAACAGAAGCCGTTGGCCGTGCCGATGAACTTGTCTCCTCGCACACGTCGCCCATCGCTGTCAATGCGCACATACGACGGATAGCGCAGGCCGTCACGGCGGTTCAGCCGATAGCCTGCGTCCACCAACAGTTCCTGTATGCTCAGCCTCCTCTTGTAATCCTCGTAAGTCAGTTCTGCCATGATTGGTTCTCAATTCTTCATTCTTAATTTTTCGCTCTTCGTTGAATCACATTCCATTTCTCATTTCATGCTGCATCCGTTCCGTGTTCACGGCTGCTTCATAATTGCGTGCCGCCACGTCCATAGGGGTGTCCACTCCGGGCTTGAAGTAACACCGGTGAGGCGGTGGAGGGCCATGCCTTTCCAGGTAAATGTCGGGGCGTGTTCCACGGCTCAGTTCGCCCATGACGGCTACGCCCGCCAACAAAGCCGCCCCGATTTTCGTTCCCAACGGCACGTTGTCCCTAGACTTCATGTCCACTTCTCCGAATATCTTGGAAAAGAGTTTCAGCCGGTGGTAGTCATCAATGGCCATGAACTTGTCATATTGCTTTTGGGTGATTTCGTGGCTCACTGCTTCGCCGTCTATGACGGCGGTCATGCGGTACTTGCCCTCAGTTTCGGTGGGTTCTACCCGTATCTCGTCCACGGTCACCTCCCGTCCATGCCGGCCCTCTCGGAACCAGCCCTTGTCCGGGTTGATGTAGGCGAGGTCGTTACCGTCCATCACCACCGTTCCCTTGGGCAGTACCCTTTCTTCAGGCTCTACGTACAGGCCTTCATTGACATATTGCCCTTGCCCGCCTTGCTCTATTTGCCCCACTTGGGAAAGCTGGCGGTCCAAGTCTTCCTTGACCGCCGGATGCAGTTCGATGGCAATCATCTTGTCACTATTCAACATGTCCATTGTGATAGGTGCGGAAAAATCCTCCTTGATGATGCCATTAATGATTTCCAGCCGTTTTTCCACCGGCACATCCTGTGCAGAGTTGTTGGTCAAAGCTGCCAATTCTTCGTCTTTCAGGTCATACTGCAAATCGGCAGAGACGGAGGAAGACTGTATGGTCAGCGTCTTGCGCTCGGAATCTATGAGTATGCCGTGGCTCGCTAAGCATTCCTGCCATTTCTCGTTGGTGAAATAGACGGGGGAAGTGATGAGCGTGTGGTAAGGCTTGGCCGGTTCGGTGGGTCGTGGCTTGGGTTGCAAAGGTGTGATGACCGTTTCCAGTTCCTCCAACACATCCTGTCCGGCTACTGTCGTGGTGGGTTGCCCCTTGTAGTAGAAACCATAACCGCCGCTTTGCAGTTCTCCGGGTTTCATGCGTCCGTCGGGGCGGTTGGGCACTATCGGTGCGCCGGGAAAATAGAGGTTGCCGCCTATGCGCCGCAGGTGGAAGCCGTCCTGCTGCCGGGGTGTCCAGCCGAGAAAACACGCTCCCCATGGGTGGCGGTACATGGGATGCGCCCAACCTGATCGTCCGTATTCACCAGCGCCGATACGGTAGCCGTGTAAGCCCATGGCCACCCGTCCGTTGGCATTCCGTGCGTGTACGAAATCCCTGGGCAGGTCGAAGTCCGCCGCCACAATACTTGCGAAGGTGTTATAGCACTTTCGGTTTGCGTAATTCGTACCCCAGTCGGTCAGTGCTTGCAGCTGTTTTTCGGTGATGGGATAGGAAAGCAACGGGGAATCATGTCCTTGCACAATCAGGACAAAACCCTCGCTGCTTCCTGCTATATGCCCCCTCATGCCGTTGCGGGCCAGCAGGTCTCGCATCTCCGGCGGCAGTTCCAAAGGGCGTGGGTTAGTGTTCTTTCGTATGCTCATTTCATATTGTTGTCATGCGGTTATATGCTCATCAGGCATCGCCGTAGGCGAGTGCCGTTTCCATCTCCTCCTGCTTCATGTCGAGGAAGCGCAAGGCGGTGTCGTCGTCCATTGGCAGGTCACGCAGGCGGCAGTACTTTTCGTATTCTGTTCTCCACTCCCTCGAATGGTACCATACATAGTCTTTCCAACCGTACTCACCGCTTTGCACCTTTTCCACGAGGGTCTCTTCCGGATAGTATTCTTCCTTTGCCATGATGCCTTACATTTTGGGAGTGTTGGCGTTCTGCATCCTGCGCTGGCTGCTCTGCTTCAACTCGTTCCACATTTCTTCGGTGTAGTCGTCCTCATGCACATAGTCAAGTCCGCCTTCGCCGTCTGCCACCCAGCAGCCGAAACAGCCGAAGTTATACTTGTCCCACTCGCGTTTCGCTTCTTGTTTCCATTGTACACTGTCACCCACGCACACCAAGACACCTGTCGGCTCGTTCAGGTTAATGCCGATGGTCATCAGTTCGTCACCTTCCGCCACGGTCAGCGGTTCACCCACTTGCAGGCAGTTGATTTCCGCTGTAGAAAGATGGAATTCATCAGCTATGATTTGCAGGTTGCGTCCGATGACGGGTGTGGGAACGGAAAGGATTTGCTTCGTGCCGGAATCTATCTGGTGGAATGCCTGTACAAGGATAGCATTGTCGCCATGCATCGGTGCGATGACCGCCTTTCCTTCCAACAGGCGTTGCTTTTGTTCATCACTGAACCGCTCTAGGCGGCTTTCTACCAGTACTGGGTAAAACAGCACGTCGGCTGTGCCGTCCTCACGCCGCACCAACGAGAAGCGAGTTCTTGCATGGATGGTGTTGCCTTCCGAATCATCCGCACGGATGGGCAAAACGGGTGAGCGGCGGCCTGAATGGATGGCTTGCAGTACATCCACCGGCAGGTCACCAACCATCTCCCTTGTCAGCCCGAATTGTTCGAGAGTACCGTAGGGTACTTCCTCTTCCGAGAATTTGTATCTGTTCATTCGTCCAAATTATAGTTGTTACACTTTGACAAATGTAAGGCGGTATAATGAAGCAAAGTAAAAGCCGGGAAGAAAAATGCTCAGATTTTGGGTTATTTATAGCTGAAGAGAAAAATCATACTATCAATCATACTCAAAACGAAGAATGGGGCTTCCCAAGGCACGTTCATGCCGGGAAGCCCCATTCGGGTATAGGTGGTTATGTTTACAGGTGCAATTAGGACTTTTCAGCCTTGGTTGCCACATACATTTGGTTTCTGCTGGTTGGGGTGTCGGGGTCTGTCATTGACAGCAAACCTTCCGCAATCAAGGGAGAAATATACACTCGCTTGAAGTTTACCCTGTCTTTCAAATTGAGCAAATTCATTATTTCCAAAAAGTTTTTGGGCTCTTTGCAGAAATCCAATATTAACGCTCTCATCAAGTCCTTCTTGATGGGTTTTCTTGATGGGTCTTTCTTGATGGGGCTTGCCGATGGGTAACGTCAACACCATATAGTCGGGTTGCACTTCCACGGTCAGCCTTGACTTTATAGACACTCTAAGTCTGATTCGTAGGTCTGATTCCCTATAAAATCTTATAATATGACCATTCTCATTGCCATTCTTCCCTTTATACGCATCTACATATTACTTTTGTGCCATGAAAAAGTCATGGCTATTACTCACTTTATCATTCTGTTGCTTGTCCTTACAAGCACAGTTCCATACCATTGCATATAGCAAGCCACTGTACAAAATGCAGGGAGTGGCCGAGCCTACAGAAACAAAATGCCTCCCCGGAGATGGAGAAGCAGACAAACTTGTTTCCTTTACTTCGATTGCAGGGAAACAGCCAGATGAAATGCGGAGCCATTGGATAGGCTGTTATATGAGCGTGTCTTACCCTTTGAAGAAAATCATAGTCACTTCACCTTTTGGAAGGCGCAAAGATCCTTTTACAGGCAAACGTAGCAACCACAAAGGGTTGGACTTGCGGGCAAACAGCGAGGAGGTCTATGCCATGATGCCTGGCGAGGTCATAAAAGTATCTTCTGATAAGCGTTCTGGCAATTACATTGTCCTCCGTCACGGTGACTACACTGTCAGCTATTGCCATCTTTCAAAGACATTGGCAAAGAAAGGCGCACAGGTCTTACCAGGAGAAGTAGTGGCTATCAGTGGTAACACTGGGCGTAGTACCGGTCCGCACTTGCACATCACCGCCAAATACGGCAAGAAGCACATTGACCCGGCCATCTTGCTTCAGTTGATTAAGGAAACCCGTGAAGAAGCATTGGCACGTCTGGCAATCGGCTGAGCTTACTTTCCATTTCCTTTTAAGAACTGCTCGTAGTCATATTCATTCATCCCCGGCTTATAGGTCTTTCCCGACAAGAACATCCTTGCTATCAGGAACGGCCAGAACACAGGTATCAGCCACATGCCGCCCGGTTGATAATTGAATTTCCATGGCTTTTCCTGTTATACCTGCGCCCCGGATGCCTCTCATAATATATTCCAATCGGTATCACAATGTACCGCCACGCTATCAACAACAATCCGACCCATTCCAACCCGAACAGGCACAACCCGATGACAACCAACCAGAAAGCGGTTGTCTCCGGCGATAGGAAATGCCTTAGCATTTTCCCGAACAATTTCAAAAGAATATAGGCAAAAGCCAGTAATACAATGTACTCCATACCTTTGATTATTAGACTACTAAGTTAAACAATCTTTTCCATTTATGCAAAAAATCCTGCTTGTATTTTGCCACTTTTCTTAAAGATATTTCGAAACAAAATGCCATTCCTCATTCCTTCATGATAAGGAATAGGGAATGGCCTCCACTACAAGTCCGCAAAAAACAACAGGCAAACTTCAGGACTATTTTAAATTCACCGTCTTTGTTATGCCAGGGAAGACGGTCAACCGGGCTGTCCCGCCATTGCTTATCTCCACATTCGTGTACCGTGCCTCTACCACCACCTTGCCATCCAGCCTGATGATGCCCCATTGACGGGGATTGGTTTCCACGACACAATAGTTGCCCACGGGGTTCTGTATGCTGCGGTAAATGGGCGGCACGATGACGCGGCTGCCTGCTCTCAGCCCCCATTTCAATCCCGATTGGAACGGAACGGCATCTTGTATTTTAGCCAGTCGCATCTGCTGTTTCTTTTCTTTTTCCCGTTGATGGTCCGCTTTCATCTTAGCGGCTCTCCCCTCGGCTTCCGCTTTCAGCCGTAACACAGCCACATCAAAATCCTCGTCTTGTGTCTTTGTATGCTCACAGGCGATGTATTGCTTTTCCTTGCCATCCATGGCATGGTAGTAATTTCCCTTTCCATCCGTAATCACGATGCTGCCGTCTGCCAGTTCGCCGCAGAATCCATAGTATTCGTCTTCGTCATCCGCCAGGATGCACACACAATCCTGATGAAGGAAAGCATCCTCGCTGTCTATGTGTCTGAACTTACAGTTGTCAGCCAGACCAGTATAAATCCGCAAATAGAAGCCCCGTGGCAGCAAGTCAAAGCTGTTTATTCCCAACGGACTCTTATAGACATGCTTGGTGCGGCTGTAATACACCATTCCGATCCTCAGCATCTCAATCCTCCCGTATTTCAGCACTTCCGGTTTCCCGTTATACAGTTTGGTCGTTTTCAAGTCGATGTAGAATGTATGTCCGGCATTGTCCGTCACGGCACCAATGTCATCCGGCAGGAATTTTATGTACCGATACCGGTTGAGCTTCATCCGTATGTTCCCGTTTCCATCCACGATGCCGACCCGGTTGTCTTCGAATCTTACGGCTGCAAAATTGTCTTTCACGTCAAATACGGTGCGGTATTGCGCTTTGGTTGTGATAGTCTGTCCTTGCTTCAATCCCCAAAGCCCACTTTGACGGTCTTTATATGGTTTCAGGGCTTCTGCTTGCAAAGCGTCATTACCAAACCGGGAAGAACCGCTTTGCAGGTAATCCATCAACTGTCCGTGCGATACAATCGTTTCCAGTAAACCGTCCGCATTTAATGTCTCGTCTTTCAGTTGCCCGGCAGCCATATAAGAAACATTCCTTGCACTTGCGGCAGGATAGCCTTTACCTGCCAACCGTCCCTCAAACATGGCCTGCCAGTCCCGGTAAGCGGTTGGCAATCCGAACAGGCGGTACAGTCCCACGTTGTCTATCAGCATACACGTTTCCTTGCCTTCCGTCTTGCGCAGTCCCCGTCCCACCTGTTGCAGGTATTTGGCAAGCGAAAGGGTTGGCCGAGCCATCTGCACGAACTCCACGTCCGGACAATCGAATCCCTCGCTGAACACATCCACGTTGACCAGTACCTGTATTCCGCCTTGCCGGAAATCCTCTACAAGTCGTTTTCGCTCTTTTGCAGGTGTCTTGCTGTCTATGGCGACGGCGTTCATTCCGTGTCCCTTGTAATATTCCGCGATATTCCGTGCGTGGCTGATACTTATTGCATAGATTATGCCTTTCTTTCCGTCGGCGTATTGTCTTACGCTTTCATACAGTCTCTCGATGCTTGGCCGTTTGTTCAGCACGGTATCCATCTCCTTTACTTGGAAATCTCCGTCCGCCCCACGTCTTTCCAAACCGTCTATTAGCTTTTGGTCTTCACTGTCTGGACGTATGGATACATAATCAAAAGGCGAAAGCCACCCTTGACGGATGAAGTCCACTATGCTGTCCGATGTGATGAGCGTGTCAAACAAGTCCGTGAACCCCTTGCGGTTCAGTCGGCAAGGCGTGGCGGTCATACCTAATTTCTTCGCTTCAGGATAGCGTAGCCACAGTTCTTGGTAGGTTTCGGCAAGCGCATGGTGTGCCTCGTCTATCACAATCAGGCCTGGCTTTTCATCTTTAACGTCCTCCCAATGTCGTGACAGCCACTGGATGGACATCACTTTGACAACTCCGTTTTTTGGCTTCATGCCATACCGTGCCACCGTTTCCTCAATCTGCTCCACCAGTTCCCGACGGTGGGCGACAATCCATACACTTTTTCCTCTCTCACCCTTCAACCAGTCATAAATGACAGCTGCAAGCAGGTGGGTCTTGCCGGTTCCCGTAGGCATCTGCACCATGATGCTTTTAAGCACTCGCCAAGTATCAAATATGCGCATCTTGATGTCCTGTTGATATGGACGGAGTATGTCAGAATGAGTTGTTGTCATTTCATGCAAATGCATTTCAAAAGTTCCCACTCAGAGAATGTCATTTATCTTCAAAGCGCATTAACGAGAAAATCTTGTTTCTATTCTGTTACGAAACATTTGTTCTTGAACTCCTCCAAATCATCGCGATATGAATTTCCAAACGTTTCTCTCATTTTGTATTCTACTGACTCCTCCATATAATCCCAATAAGCACTTTCATCCTCTGGGTTTGTAAATACAGGTGTCTCTTGCGAATACAATGAAGCATACAGTTCATCGTATTTTTTTAATGTCGGCTTTTCGTCTTTTTTTTCGAAATAATCTAATACGGTTTTGAAGGCGACCTGTTTGTAGATAGGATCATAATATCCATCTGTTACTATATTGTCATCTGTATTCAAGCAGCAGTTTTTGAAGAGACGGAACAAGGTAGTTCCCTCTTTAATCAATTCAAGAGCGGACAACTCAGGATGATTGTCAAGGTATACTTGCATTACTGTAACTAAAAGTTCCTCTATCTCTGTATTGGTTACCACCAAAGGACTGAGAGTTATTTCTTTATAATCTTGGTCGTATGTCTTTGTCAAATACAATCTGTTCAGTAGTCCACTTAAATTAAGCAAGTTTTCTTTATCTTCAAGTTTTCCATTAAACCACGCTAAAACAATATCATGTGCAATATTCTTTTTTTCGGCATCACCATTCCTGTCAGCATGTAACATTTTCTTTACGGATTCAAATTGATGATTTTTAGGTGAGGCTGTTCTCAATGCAAAGAACAGAATGCCATGCAGATAATTTTTCAATAAACAATCCGAAAGAGCTTCGATTTGGACCTGGCTTAATTGGTAAGCAATAGAGCTGATATATTTTCTACTATCCAGCCATCGGTTTACAATTTCCTCAGGATTGTTTCCATCTGTAAGCAAACCTTTTAGTTCCTTGAATGACAGTCTGTATGGCGATACGCTCAAGGTGAAATATTTATCATAGTTTTCAGGGTAACATATACTTCCTGTTCTGGTTTTAAGGAGTTTGCCAAACATCCTTTCCAATATTTGTGGCGTTTCATCTTTCCAGAATTTCTCACCCTCGCACACATTATTTCCATCCTTTCTTAAACTTTGCAATATATTGTCTTTGATATTGAATCTACCATTTTCATAGCATAGCAAACTATATGGATCATTTGCAAGCATATCGTAGATTTTTTTATCATATATTTGTAAGAGTTCCAACCAGAACAAATCCAGCAGTTTAATCTCATCCCTGCATTGTACCATTACATAATCTACATTTAATATATACAGGCGGGAGAATCGTTTAGCACGGCGATAATTATTCAATACTCTCAGGATAAGAGCACGTTCATCATTATTAAATCGTGCAAATAAGGATTTGGTAAATCTCCCATTAAATCTTTCCTGACAGTTCAAGTCTCCATACAATGTTTCCCATATTAAATTATCCTCCACTTTAGGCAGGTGTACTTCTACTGGGAATATCTTCTCCAAATAGGATGCAGCATCCTTGATATTCTTTTCCTCCAAGACAGTTGTCACATACTCTTTATCATACGCCACAAGGTATATTGTATTATTCAAGTCGGCCGTGTTTCTAATCAGCCTCAAAACCTCAAAAACTTCTTCTCTTTCAAGTCTGTCAATATCATCGATGAAAACGACTACAGGTCGAGATAAGCGTAAGAACTTATCCGACAAATCCATTTTCTTCTCATAGAGGCTTTCTTCCCTTATCGACAGTGACAGTTCAATACCAAGCACATTGGGTGGTGTCAATGTCAAATTGTTTATAGACTTAGCATATTCTTTAAGGGTTTTGGATAATGTACTGTATTTGGGTGATAATTGGTGTCGTAATGAAGCGAAGAAATCGTTCGTCACCTGTTCAGGGCTACGGCACATCCAGGGATTAAACTCCACTATTTCAGCCTTTTCAATAATTTCCTTTTTCAGCAAATTCAAGAATGTAGTTTTCCCGACGCCCCATTCCCCTGTAATTCCTATTGCATAAGATTGATTGTTAGCTTTTGTAGACAAGAGTCTTCGGGCAATTATCGACGCATATTTTTTCAAACTATCTGGAACGCTTTGATTGGCAGGATTGTCATGTGAGAATCCTTGAAAGTCCTTGTCTACTGTCGCATTTTCACCTTCTTCATTTTGAGATGCGCCATCATGGGTGACAGCTTTTGATTTGAAGGCTTTAATTATCAAGATTATTAAGGCCATTGCCAATATACAGGACAAAAGCATCCTGTAGTCAAATCCACCAATAATATCGGCATAAGCCACATCACTCTTCCAATTAAGGCAGAAGAGAAGACCGCCTACCAATGAGAACCTATAAGGACGGCAATCATTATCAATCCATATTCTGTTAATCCAACAATACGCCAGATAGATTATGGTAACAGAGACCGGTATGTTTACAAGACAACGCCCATCAAGAAGGTTGTAAAGCCATTTCAGCCACAATCCATTATCTTCCATTGCAAGCCAAGAATACCATTCAGGTGCAAGCCCCATCCACACGGGTATCAGTAGGAATAAAACGATTGCGCAGAGCCTGTCTCGATTTAAGCGACTTCGTTTTTTCATGCTCTATCAACTAAGATCACATTTAGTAAACATTCTTCATTTTTCCTTTGCCATAGGCAAAATGCACAAAGGCAAGATAGCAAGGCTATGCTAGTATATTGCGCCGTCTTGCTCGTCCTGCCTAATGATTCTTCTTGTTTGCGACATGGAACTATTCCATCGTACAAACCTTATCATACATCAATCCTTGTTTTATGAAGGGGATATGATAATAGGCGTTGTTTATTTGCTCGCTTTTTACTCCGTCAAGCAGTTCCTTGAATTGCGTGACATTATTCACCCCAAACAGCACTTTGACCTGATCAAAATATCTCTTTGAAATGAGCCTTGGAAGAATTTCAACCTTGCGATTATAGCAACCTATTGTTGGATACCATATCCCCTCCAACATCGAATTAGATGGGTAAATCAATGACAAATAGTATAATAGAATATCTGTTTGCACAAGAAATTGCATATTCAGCTTTTGGGTAAATTGGCTTACCAAGTCTGCAGTAACGCTGACTCTACGCAGATTGTATCTTTCATTTTTATACCGATCAAGCGTGTAATTATATTTTTGGAAGACCATAAACCGACATGGCATAATACTGTCCACTCGGTAATCCCGTTTTTCAACATACAATGTGCTTGTTACGACTTCATGTAATACGTCATATCTGGCATTTTCCAGCATAACTGCTGCAAAAGACAAAAACACATCGTAGTTGAAAAAGCGGAAATGGTCATTTGCTGCACCTGCTGTGCTGTTATCCTCAAATAGGGATATTCCTTCATTTTCATAGAATTGCAGCCAATTCTCAAAGAAATCTACAAATAGCCTTCCTGTACATTCTTTCGACTTTGCAATCGAATTGACAAAATCAACAAAGTCATGTTTGAGGGGTTGCATGGACACAATATTACTTTCCACTAATGATATGAAATTATCATTATTAACATTATGATAATCCACTTTATAATCATTCAATGCTTTGATAAATGCATCCAAATAGTCATCAATCAAAAATTTCACATTCGAATCATCTTTGATGATAGACTTTCGTAATGCTGTTACCTTGTGGGCCGTAGGGAGATTGGCAGGATTGTCTTCATTTAGATATTCTGGCATTTTTCCAAGGGCAGGTCTTTGTGACTTTGGCTTTTGATACAAATCCCTTAGTAATTCACCGTAATCTTTTTCATAAACATTTTCATCGCTTAAATCATAATGTATACGCGACTTGACAAAAACGGGTTTGTATGCATTGCCGTTTTCATCTTTTTCAAATACAATCGGAATGAATTTCGTCTGGTCTACTTTTGAATAGATTTCTTCGGAGATAATGGTACTTTCTATGCCGACACCTCCTTGCCGCGCATTGGCTTTATTTGCATAATCCTTATTGCAGATTAGCAAGACCTTATCCACACTTGAATCTGAAATCATTTGCTCCATATATACGTTCTTATCCTGTCCGGCATGCAAATCCCAAATATCAATGACTACGTACACACCGTCATCCATTAACCTACGTGCAAGTTCTTCCACACGTTGTTTATTCTCCTCTGGATGCCAGCTATAGGAAATAAATACTTTGGGGCTATTCTGATACATAATGTCTGCTGACTATTATTTTAATAATTCGAGAATTTTTGTGCAAAAACATATCGGAATTATCATCATACACAATTTATCCAAAAGAATATGCAATCAACTTTTATAGAATAAGCAAAAGAAGTCATTTCAAGCACACCTTGAAATAAACCCCACCGCTAAAATACTTGCCATCATTCAGTTCTGCTACGAGGTTGATTCGGTCTTTCCATATGGAATATGTGTCTCCTACGTTGAAGGTGCGTGAGTCATATTCTGCCATCAGATTCAACCCATTCACCGCCTTGCGCCAAAATCCTTCGTCTGGCAGTTTTAATCGGAAATTCACACCGCCTGCGGGACTGTTCTTATGCTTCACTCTCAATCCCCTGTCCCAAATGAAAGACAAGTGTGCACCTAAGGTGCCTACGTTTTCAAAGGTGAAATGCTTTGTGGCTGCAAGATACCATCGGGTAAACCAACAGTTTCCCCCGTTACTGTCCCGACTGCCTATGCCGCCTCCACCGGCGCTCTCATGCGTGCCCAGGTCGTTCGCACCAAACACGATCTGTGGTGTCCATGCTTTCCACCATCCTTTTTCCCACAACCGCAGACGACCATAGAAAGCGCGGTCTCGATTGGAATACTTACCCCAGACACTTTATGTTAATAGGTCGAACCACGCTCTGCGTAGTTGATGGTGCAAGTGTAGCCCTCCTCCAGCCAAGGGAAAATGGTGATGTTCAAGTAATAGTTGCACGTGTATTTTATTTCGTTGCTACTGATGTAGTACAACGGTATAAGATGAAGCGCACGTTACCGCCAACCATAAATGTCCTGTCACGTTGCATCTCGACAGTGAGTGCGTGTGGCAAACCGGTTGTTCCGTACATGATTTTGGCCTTGATTTCTTTTGCCACAAACAAGAATAGGCACAATGCGAAGATGTTTCTTAAAGATGTAAAGTTCATACCATGCAAAAGTTTCAGAGATTTGATAACGATTTCTTTTTCTCTCTTTCAAATGGCATTTTCTCATTGTATTATGACTTTCGATAGCGTTTATTCGTATCTTACGGATTTAATCCTATACTTTTCTACTGATTTGAAGTACCAAGATATACCTTTGTCACTTGCTCGGCAATCTTTTCCCAGTCGTATTTTTTCATGTCGTAATCAATATGTAGCAACGGTTGGCTCGTCACTGTTTCCAGTTTTTTCGCCAATGCATCTACATTACCGACGGGGAAATAATCGCTTTCTGGTAGGCCTACTTCCTTGTTTGCAGGAATGTCACTTACTATAACTTTTACGCCGTAGCTCATAGCTTCAAGCAATGCAATGGGTAGTCCTTCGTGGCTTGACGGCAAGCAATAGCAAAGACAGTTCGTCAACAATGAATGCAGCTTCTTGCCCTTGATAAAGCCAGTAAGGACAACACCGTTCTTTCTCGCCATTTCTTTCAGATTGCGTGAATAGTCATCCTCAAAGTCTGTATCGCCAGCCAGTACAAGTTTTATATCCGTATCAGGATTTTGTTCTTTTGCTTTAACATATGCTTCTATAAGGTGATGGAGGTTCTTTTCAGGCACGAAACGGCACATGCCGAGGATATACTTGCCTTTCTCTATGCCAAGTTTCTTAAAGTATCCAGGATAATCACATACTTCGGGCTGAGACACGCCGTTATAAATCAAATGAACGTGGCTTGTCCGGTTGTATTTCCGCTTTATCAGGTTGCGTATCACGTCGGAGATTACTATCACCTCATCTGCAAACATGCAACCCATGCGTTCACCGAGTTTCAGCATCGTCTTTGCTGCAAATCCCCACTTGTCTCGGTCGTAGTCCGGCCCGTGGTGGGTGAAAACAACTTTCATACCCTTCATCTTTGCGTATGGTACGAGCAATGCAGGGCCGATGGCGTGGATGTGCAGGATGTCGGCTTTTAACCGCTTTGCCTCGTTAATGGCACGGAAAGTATGGATGATGGCCTCAAAAGATTTTTTCTTCGGACTGTCCACATCCACCAGCTTCACGCCTTTCCATTCTGTCAGGTCGTCTTTGACATAATCAGTCCTACGTATCACGGTAACATCAAAGCCCCGTTCGGCTATCCTCGGGAACAGTTCCTCACAATGCGTTTCCACGCCGCCCATGATGTTTGGGATGCCACGCGTGCCTGTAACTACTATCTTCATATTTCTCGGATTGTAAGGTTCTTGTTTTATTCGACTATAGTTTACTTTGGTTCATATATGGGAAAAATGCTCTGTATGGAGAGTACAAATCCGTGATTTTGGCTCTATATGAATTGTTTTTTTCGTAACTTTGCCAACAGAAAGACATTAGCGGTATTCATCTTAACAAACACAAATCTAAATCCGGTAAACCTAAAGACTTTCCGATGCAAGTCAAGCCAAGATTGATAAAAGAGTCGTTGCAATATGCAGGCGCTGTCGTCCTTTCGTTGCTCTCTGCCTTATGGTTGTTCATCACGGGCAAGAGGATAAGGTGACTATCTTTCAAACCTTTTCACCACAGGCTGCAACACTTTGTATTTCACCACGTGGGCGAAGCAAATAACACCGGCTATCGTGAGCAGTGAAGTGACGATATAAAGCAGGTCGTGCTGCGTGATGCGGCTCTCTATATGCAACTTCTCCACGGCGCGGTAGACAAGCATGTGCGAAAGGTATATCTCCATACTTATGCCGCTTAGGTATTTCGCTACGCAGTTGTTCAGCACCTTGTCTTTGGAGCCGACCGCATAGGTTAGCCATGCGAAGAAAAGCGCAAGCTCAACCAGGTAATTCACGAAAGCGTCATGCACGTATTCCCTTGCAACAAAGAAACCTATTGAAACAACGGCCACACCAATTGCCGACAGCCATGCGTGCCGCCTGCCGAAGTCCGCGAGACCGTGACGGTAAAGGTAGGCAAGACCTCCGGCAATGAACAGCGGAGCGCAGAACACCATGCAACGCCGTCCAGGTGCGCCGAAATGCACGAAGGACACAAGGACGAACACCAGCGCGATGGCAAATGAAATCCACGCGCGCCGCCTGTTGTCGAGCATGAAAACGTAAAACGGGAACAGCATGTAGAATAGGAACACTACACCTAAAAACCAGCCTACGCCTATTACGTGGATTTCTGCATCTGGCGGCAATAGCCCGAAACACAGCGTCATATTGGCGAACGCCTCATAAAGCGAACCAATGTTGGGCTCAAGCGCCAGGTCTATAAGACACAGCAAGGCGAAGAATGGCAATATGCGCAGGTAGCGTTTCCTGTAAAATGCGTTTGGCGTAATCGTTCCTTCCTTTATCCGTGTATAATAACCGCAGCAAAGTGAAAAGCCACTGACAACCATAAACAGCAGCGTAAAATCGGTAAAGAATGGTATGATGCTTTCAGTGAGGTAATTCTCGGATGGCTTGACGCTTATGTTTGCCAGCACGTGCATCAGTATTATGCCAAGCGCAGAATAAGCGCGGAGCCCGTCGAGCGAGCCATACCGCTCTTTGTTAACCTTATTTTTGCCTTCGGGGGGGTAGTTAACGTTTTGTCACACATTGTTGGGTTTGATTGTATAAAATAGATGAGCGGTCGGGACAGGCGAATCTCATCGTTCGCTTGTCCCTTGTTTGCTCATAAAAGTAATAAAATCAGAATTTCTCCCTCAAATCCCCCTGGCACGGGTCTTGACCTACGTCGCACCATTTCGGGTCTATGCAAGCCGGCTTGCCCTGCATGGAGCGCAACTTGTTCTTCAACGCCCACTTTGCGGGATACTTGATGTACTTGTGCATCACAGGGCTTGCCGTGCCCACCATCCAGCAGTTCTTCGGGCATTTGCGCACCATGGCGCGCACTTTCTGCGCCTGTTCGCTCTCCCATATTTCCATAAAAGGCTTGTCGTGGATGTTGCCCATGCTCTCTTTCCAGTACCTTTCCTCCAGTCCGTTGCAGGGCATCACCTCGCCCCAAGGGTCTATGAAGAAGTTAACCATGCCAGCCTCGCAAGGCAGCATACGGCGCCCGCCCTCGATATAGTTGATGAGCCCCATGTTGAACCATGCTCGGAACCAACTCTTCGGGTGCTTCTCCTTCAACTGCCACTCTATCAGTTGCCTGAAGTTGCCCGTCACCTCGTCCTTGTTCGTGATTACGTTGTCGCTCTTGTGGAAGTAGTACGAGTTGTGGAACGCCGCCGTGGCGAACTCCATACCGAGCGAAAGTGACAGTTGGTAGAGCGAAAGCATGTCCTTCGAGTTGTGGTTTGACACTGTGCAACCGAAGCCAATGTCTTTCAGGCCCATGTGCTTCAGGGTGAGCAGCGTTCGCAAACCCTTGTCAAAGCCGCCTGCATGCCCTCGAAGCTCGTCGTTCTTCTGGCTAAGCCCTTCTATGGAAATGCGGATGCCTATGTTTGGGAACTTCTTTGCAAGGGCCACGACACGATCCTCAAACCAGCCCGAGGTGGAGATTACTATTCGTGGAGTATGCTTGTAGCACTCCTCAACTATCTCGGCCAGGTCTTCGCGGATGAATGGCTCTCCGCCCGTAAGGTTGATGAATTTCAGTTGCGGCAGCGTCTTCAGGTCTTCTGCCTTTATCTCCTCCTGCCTGTTGGTCGGATTCTTCCAGATGTTGCACATTTGGCAGCGCATCGGGCAGCGATACGTCAGGATGATGCTTGCGTCGGTTGGACGCGGAATGTTTGTGTTAGCCATTTTATCTTGTTTCTTTAATATTTAAATCGTTGAGAATAAGATGTTTATAGGTTTTGGCAATATGCTTAAAAACACATTGCCGATACAAAGAATTTTGTCTGCTTTCCGATTTGCCGCATATCGCAATATGAAACGTGCCATTTCGCGGTGCAAAACGTGCCCTTTTGAACGGCAATATACGGCTTTTTGCAAAGTGTCCTTTAACGGCCAAGGTAACACTTCATTATTTCGCCATAATAGCTTTCGGCGTTGTACCGTTCCATCGCAGCATCGGCAATGGCCTTATAGTCAAAATCAGCGTTATACATCGCCTTGATTTTCCCTGCAAGGTCGTCTGCGTTGCCGCTCTCGAATGTCATTCCGTTCATATCCTCATCTATCAGTTCTGGTATGCCGCCGATACGGGCGCCGAGCACGGGCGTACCCAAGCACTCCGCCTCTATAACCGACAAGGGGTTGTTCTCGTACCATTCAGAGGGTATCACGGTAAACTTCGCCTTCCCCACAATGTCCTTTATGTCATCCCATTGGCGGAAACCGAGGAACTCGACATTGCCCTTTAATTCTTCACTCTTAATCCTTAACTCTTCACTCAATGGCCCTCCGCCGATGATTTTCAACTTATACGGCAACCGTGCAGCGGCCTCAACAAGCGTGCCGACGCCTTTCTCATGGCTCAAACGGCCTACATAGCAGTAATAATCGTCCTTAGCGTAATCGTCCTTGCGGCACTTTTCAATGTCGATGAAGTTGCACAGCACTTTCAGCTTGTCCTTGCTGAAACCTCCCTGTGCCATCTTTTCGGCCATGAAACGGCTCGGGCAGACAAACAAGTCGGTGCATTCCTCAAGCCGTTTTCTGTTCCACGTCATTGCTTCACGATAACCGATTTCAGATGCAAGTCTTGAACCTTTCATACAGCGGTAAGTCTTGCACGGTGTCTTGTCGCCGTTGAAACACAACTCGCAAATTTCCTTGCCATTACGCAGGCAGTCGTAACGTGGACAAAGCAGCTTGTAGTCATGCAACGTCCACACCGTCCTTATACTCCGCCTGTGCGCCAGTTCTGCAATTACGGGCGACAGCTGCGTGTGGATATTGTTAAGATGCACTACATCAGGACGGAAATCATCAAGCAGTTTGCCGAACTTGTTTTTCACCTCATGCGCCCCGAAAGGCCTTGTGAAAGCCATCAGCTTCGACATATTCTGTGGAAAATACTTCTTCCACGGAGTATCCTCGTTGTCGGGATAGTCCATGGCAAACACCGCCACCTCATGCCCGTGCGCCTTCAACAGCTGCTCAAGGTTAAGCATATAGATGCAGTCGCCGCCACGCCGGTAATAGAATTTGTTGGAAAGTAATATGCGCATAAATTAAAAAAATTACAAACTCGCAAAGGCCTTGTCGAGATAAGAGTTGGTCTTGGATTTTAAAATAAAGAGCTTTTCATCCACACACTGATAATCAATTTCTGAAGTTAACTGTAAAAACAATTTATCCGTAGAAATAAATCTTCTATCTTCTAAGCCGAGATTGGAACACAACGTGTCTATACGTGAATTTTTCGAGTGCTTACTATTTTCGTCATACCTGTTAAAGGTAACAAAAGGTTTATGGTGAATAATAGAAAATACTGAACCATGAAAAGAATCCGTACAAACATATTTTGCACCCCTTAACAGATTCAGAAACCGTGCCGGGTCTACATCATACGGGGCAAAGTCTCCAAAACTTTCATCGTTTTCAACGTATTGGTCAAGATGCCGCAACGTTACGATCTTGCATCCTAATCGTTCTGCGACAGACTTTACCGCTTCACGATGGTTGGGATTTGCCCCAAGAAAATAAGCAAAAATATATGGCTCTTCATATTCTTTATTCTTTGGAATTAGTTCCGACCATTCATTTTCATTAAAAATAAACACTGGGTCTAATATTGTCGGAACGTTCTTGCCTGTCAGTTCTTTAACAATTTCACTACCACGATTTTCCCTCATGCTGATAAATTCAATGCGGTTGAGATATTCCCGTGTCCGTGATATTTGATACCATGGTATATTTTTTACGCCAAACGATGAAGCAATTGAAATCTTGCGAATATGGTTTGGTACGAACATTAAATTATAAAAATTAGTAGGTAGGCCAGCAGGTGACCACAATTGGTCACTACCTGTTACTACGGCCGAATACCTGTTTGCACCTTTGCAGAGACTTTCATATCCAACAAAAACGGGTGATAGATATGTGAATTTTTCTTTCCTAAACTTATCAAACGCTTGCATCCTTATTAAATCATTGGCTCGAAAATCCGGATGTTTACGTTTCCCGAGTTTCTTCAAAAATGCTTCCTTTTTGTCATTCAACAGTATTCCATTAAACAATCTCGGTATTTGTTTTAGCTTGCCCAATAACGAATAATGCTTTTCATAACGTATCAGCTCGTAATCCAAGCCTCTTTTTTCCAACATCGTTACTGTTGCGTATGCTTGAAGCATCCCTCCGTAGTTCTCGTGGAAATACTTTATGCAGACTCCAATCATTTTATTTACTATTTTTATTCATGCTTCGACTGTAAAAGAAATCAATTATGGGCCAAATGCATTTATGGTGTCCTACGAACCGTTGGCAATGGCAAATTAATTCTGAAACATAATCATTCAAATGAGGGCGTTCCAACGGCTTGTCATAAACGGCAGTCCTTTTGCCGATCATTTTATCCATGTTCATTATTGCATGGGCACGCCGCTGCTTTGGGTAAAGCATGGCCTTTTGCGACTCGTTCAGCGTTTTGGCATCGACATCAGCCATTTTTATGTACCCATCCGCTTCAGCCTGTTTGAACAAATCTTCAAAATACGGATTTCTTACAATCCAAGAACTTATACCGACCTTATCATCAGAGTATGGCTTAATGTGGATGTCACCAAAGCAGACATCGGCCAGCTCACCGTAATGGTCAATGCAGGTAAGGCATCGCCTTGGCTTAAAGAAACTTCTAAGTGCGCCGTAGTAGCGAATGTAGGAAATTGAAATCAAAGATTTCGATTTCCTACATTCGCTACTCTTATCCGTAGCGAATGAAGGAAATTCCTCCCCTTTGCCTGTCGCATCCACCACAAGACTACCCAAGCAGCCATTGTCGCGGAATGCGAAATATCCAATTTTCTTTTTATCAACAGCATATCTTTTCAGCAGAAAGTCGCGGGCATAAAATGTCCTGTTGGAAGAACAATAGATTGAGAAATATCCCACGACATGCTTACTGAACTTATGGTCAATTGAAGCCCTTTTCCTGAATCCTTGAATATGGCATGGCAGTCCGACAATGATATATTTACCTTCAGAATTTTTGATTTCATTTCCTACATAGTTTAAGGCCACCGGGCAATATTTTGAACTTCTTGCCTTTAATATTTCTTCTTTTGTTCTGGCGATATATGACACAGGCGTTATATGGTCGCTCTCGGAAAAACCGGTAACCACCGCGCCATCAATAATCTTTTTGTCAAGCAGATAAATCAAGAACTGGCTCACCATGCCGCCTGATGCCGAATGCCAGCGGATTTCATCGTCCAAGCTGTAGCCAGTGTGAAGATTTTGGAAAAGTCCAATGTACTTGTCAGTTTTAGAGTCTTCATTCGAGAAAAACTTGTTCGCCATTTCTGTCAGATTGCAGCCAATGCCTGGACAAACTTTCAGGCATCTGCCACATTTGTCGCCCAAACAGGTCTTTTCCTCTAATACGGGGCTGTTCTCACCGTTTCTGAACACAATCCGTATGGAATGTGTTGGGCACACATCTTCACAAATGCCACAACCAGTACAAAGATTGTTTCTAACAGTTTTATTTATATTATTCATTTATATTTCTATATTCCAATAATTTTATAAACATATCTTTGTATTGTTCGATTATCTTGTCGTTTGTAAGATATTTGTCCGTATAAGATTTTAGCAATTCTCTCATTTTATTGTAATTAAACCGCTTTAAAATCGCATCTTCCATTACATGTACCAAGTCATCTACATTGCCATCCTTAAATAATAATCCAGTAACACCGTCTTTAATAAATTCCTTGAAACCGTCATGATCAGAAGCTATCACCGGAATATTGTAACTGTATGCAATAGACAAGGGTCCTGACTGTGTAACGTCCCTATATGGTAAAACTAAATAATCAGATGTGGTAAACAGATTCGGAATTTCACCATTATCAATCCGGCGAATTACAAGATTAAAACATTCATCATTCTTTATGAGCTTACCATATTCAGACCAATTTTTACAGCTTCCGCAGATTGATATGACAAATTGACCTGAATACTTTTCTACTAACTTATTCGCAGCAAGGATTAATATATCCAAGCCCTTATTTTCTCGTATCGAGCCAAAGAAAAGAAAGTGTACTTTTCCGTCATCAACTTTCATTTCAGTGGGTTCACCATAATATTGCAAGCATAGGGGAGAAAAGAAAGATTTGACATTAGTATATTTTTTCCTGAATAGGTCGTATTGCGTTTTTGAGAAAAGCTTAACCGTACTGACTGTATTAAATATAAATTTTTTATAGTTTGTAATCAATTTCCTTCGTTCTATATTTACATGGTCAATAAAATCATGACAGGCGTAAACCAATTTCTCTCGCTTGATACCCAACAACCGAATAACTGGGAAAAAATACGGCATACCCAGATAATCAATATAATACAAATCGGGCAATGTTTTTTTCAAACGGTTTATTGTTCTTATATAAGCAAATAAAGTCTTGAAAGAGCGTAATCTGTCATATTCTATAATTTCGCCTTTTACACCAACGGCATAAAACATTTTAGTTAGTAAATCTTTTTCTTTCTCTCTATTACTCATGAAAACAATCCAAGTAATGTCAAAGCATCTGCTTAAATCTTTCATTAAAGGTTCATCGACATTAAAGAAGTTTGAACCCGTTATCCATGCAATCTTAAGTTTTCTCATGCCCTTGTAGATTTAATCCCAAATCATTTTCGATTTTTTTCTTTCAGTTAGGAAGTTAAGTACTGGAATTATCCAATACCAGACAGAACTTTGGGGATAACATTCTCCATTGTATCTTCCAAATCCCATAAGTGTTCCTTTCAAATGCCCCCAAAAGCCTGACCAGTTTGACCACTCTCTTTCTCTCAATCGGAATCCATTCGATTTCAACTCTGCAAGAAACTCCTTACGAAGTGGATGCGTACAATACCATTCCCATGGCTTGGGTCTTGCCGCAAAATGGACAATTACACTTTCCGTAATCACATTTCTTACGTTGTACAATTCTGACTGATAACGTTTGTTATAAGGGTCATTTGTTTTATACCAAAATCTCACTTTATAGAAAATGTTTTGCATATTCCACTTGCAAGACAAGACGAGTGTTTGCTTTCCACAGACGGCATTAAGCACGTCTTGGTCGTGATTACGGATATTCGCATATTTGTTCCGAATAAAATCCATGCATTTCTGATAGATACCATCCTCTTTCCACTTCTTCAGATTCATTAGAAGCACACCTGCATTAAAATATCCTTGGCTAATAGGTATATCAAGACGCTTAAATGCCCCATTGTTTACAGATAATGAATTCGGATGATATACGGCAGCAAGATAGTTCCCTCCCATATCCATATTCCACAATTCCTGGAGAGAACCACGAACCAATATGTCACAATCCAAATAAATGGCTTTATCCAGTTCTGGAAGTAATTCTGTGGAAAAGAGCCTGAAATAAGTAGCTACACTGATGTGGGAAAGTCCTTCACCCTTAGGAAGTGGAAATCTCTTGATAAGCTCCTTATCCACGACTTTCACTGAAATCGTGTTGGAAGTTCCATCCACCAACTTTTGCAGGTTACATATACTATTGTCAGACAAGCCTTCCGTGAAAATATAGAAATTTACCCTATCATTATACCTAATTGTGGTACTGATGACGACAGAACAGAAAGGCACAAATCTGTCATCACATGCTAATATTATGTTCATAATCGGCTTTAGTATTGGATTTACAAACTATCATTTTCAAACATAACCCGACAAACGGAAAGTAGATTTGCCAAATCTGGTTGGGACGAGATGAAAGCAGAAAAACTAACAAGCATACCGTAAAACATAATCCCCATAAAGCCGTTTCAGCAAACTCCTTATTGCGTATGTATCTGATAAAATAGCTAATAAGCATAATGAAAAATAACAATGCCAATAACATATAACTGATTCCATAGTCAATTAAGGTGATGTATTGATATCCCTCAGCCCCGGCTATAGAAGAATCTTTAAGGAAGAAGAAACGTCCGTCTTCGTTGACCAATTGCATTGTATACCCCTGTCCATGCCCCCATATTGGGGCCTCTTCAAGGTAATTAAGCGTGGTCAGCCACTGCAATTCCCTCAATTCCGAAGAACTGCCATCCGTGTTTTGGCCTCCAGTTAACACAAGGTCGGTAATTCCTGCGACGTATTTTCCTATATACTCATTATTAGACAAAGCTTCACCAAATAAAATAAAACCAATGTACACAACTGCCACGGTCAATACCAGTTTCGATTTCTTCTGGAAAAGATAGTAAATACACAATCCTATCGCCAATATAAATACTGGTGCCCTTGATGCAGTAAACACGATACAAAGTAGCAGCCCTAAAATCAGCGGTATCCTTAGAGTGGTTTTCTTAATGTAATGATTGACAAGCAAAATACATAAGACCAAAGAGTTCCCATAACTATTTGGGGAAAAGGCAGGGCCTGTAGCCCTAAATCCACGTTCTGTTCCAACTCTATCTGAACCAAAGAACGAATCGCCCGTGGAACTAAATGCCGCAGCGATGAAATTGCTATCCATCATCCAACACATTCCTCCTGCCACTATCAAAACAACCGCCAAGAAAAGTAGACATCGTTGAAGCCGATTACGAGAGAAGGCTGCCGGTGCGATAAGGAAACCACCCAACAAAACCAGATAAGTCTGTGAAAACTCATACAATTCAAAACGAATAGCTGAGCCTAAGGACATCCATGAGGCCATGAAAGGATGTAGTATGTGATAAAGCAACATCAGCAATGTCAAGACCCGTAGAGGGTAAACATTCCATAGTTGTTTCAGTTCTTTATCTTTGTAGGCACGAACAATGCAAATCAACGGAAGCAGGATTGGAGGCTGCGGTATGATAGGTAACTTCATCAATGGGTATAAAAGTAGATTGCCACATACATACCAATAAAAGCATTTCTCCTTGTCTTTCTCGAAAATCAGCTTATATATAACAAGCAGAAAAAACAGATATTCGATTAATTGTATTCCGGTGTTCATGATACTTAAATACTATCTAAAAAACGGATACCTATTCCTTTAAAAGCCGCAACTTTTGCATTCACCTCATACCAATCTATGTCTGTGTTTAAATCTTTGCTGTTAAGCCTTGCTTCCAACCCACAAGATTTCAGCAAATCCGTAATTCGTGAGCTTGTGGCGTTCTTAATATATGAGAAGAACGGGATGTTGAACAAGATGGAGAAAGATGTGGCATGAAAAGAATTGGTCACAACGTAAGAGGCTTTGGTAAACAATTCGATAAATTCACACGGACCTGCGTCTGTGATTCTCATGTCAGCATACGATATATTGGCAAGTTCCTCCACCGCCACAATTTTCATCCCGTGTTGTTGTGACAATTGCTGAGCGCAGTCTTTTATATCCCGCATCAATGGGCCGAGATTATATACCAACACAAATTTTTCATTACCGAATTTTGATGAAGCTAATCCTCTCCAAGATTCTTTGGTAAGCAAAAATACAGGATCGGGCACTTGTACGCTTCCCCTTATACCCAACTCTTCCAATAGTTTCAATCCGGTTTTCTCCCTCACTGATATTTTGCAGAATGAAGAAAGCCATCTTTTCATATTTACACAATCCGTAGAAGAAAGGCTTGATACACCAAAACTTGCGGCATACGATATTTTACGTCCTGCTCCGAATTGCAAGAAAAATGACGGATCTCTCCCGTTATTGAAAAGTGGATTCCATATCTGGTCGCTTCCTGCAATAAAGACATCAGCATTTAGTTTTGCTCCACACAAATCTTCTATATTCCTATATCTTTCTGAGGTCAAATGCAGATATTGCATTTTAAAACGGTCAAAGGCCCTTTTTCTTCCACTCTTTTCCAAAATAAATTTCATTTTCTGGACACTCCTTTTAATACGGTAAAGTGCCTTGATTCCTGGTATATACCGTATCTTATACAAACTTGACACTTCAGGTATGACATACTTATTCCACCTTACACGGTAATTCACATCCATATAATCCGGAAAATAGTCTATAATCTGGACCTCATGTCCAAGTTCGGTCAAATATTGCTGAAGCGCATAGGCTTGCAACGATGCACCATAATTATACACATCATGACAAGTGATGGTTTTTATCTTCATTATAAATACAAAGAATTAATTTATAGAGTTACTCAATAAAAGCCCCATTTCCGACGCAACAATTCTACTATATGCCGTTGTTCATAAAAATAATCACGGTTCCAAACGAATAAACTGTCACAATGATGGTTTATTATACCCCAAGACAATCGGCAAAAACCACTTTCAGAAACATACCCTAAAACAATATATGCAATTCTTCTCGGGCTTTCCCGTAAATTGAACGGACAGGTAGACTTGATTTGCGACAACAATTCGTATGCTCTGCTTATCAGACCACTCGCTGCCTGAGGAAAAAACGAACAGAACAGCAAATAATCAGAATACTTCTCTCAGCACTTATCTTGTGAAAATACACATCAAGCATATAGGCCAAAGCCTGAAATGTGAAAAACGAGATACCAACCGGTACGACTCAATTAAATCCTGGAAGATTGAATTTTATTCCGATGACCTACATTGCACTGAAAATTGAGTCATTGATGAAGTTATAGTACTTGGACACGAGCAAAGGAAGTGCAGCCAAAACCACACCAGTCCAGACTATTATCCTACGCCTTTTTATATGAGCTGATGTAATGGGAGATTCCAAATATAATGCTACCACGTAAGTCACTACCGTAATTCCCAATAATATTGGTGCATAGGCCGGTTTGAAATTCATGTAGAGCAAATAGCTTGCAAGAATCAGAAACCATTTTTTTGCCGACGTATACTTAACCGGTATTATCCAATACACGGCGAATATGAACGGAAATACGATCCAAAAATTGAAACTGTTGAATAACATCGGATATATTACTTCTTAAACTTGCTTTTTATCTCGTATATCATCTCCTTTCCTATAATACTCTTAAGTATCTGCTTTGCCTTCCCCGCATTTTGGGAATTAATGGAAGAAAGTTTATTGCGTGCAGCAACCTCATCTTCAAAAGAAACAAAAATTTCAAATAGGATTGGCTTTTCATTCTGTGAAACAAAGTCCTTTTCCAAACTTTTGAATTCTTCTTTTGTCTTGGCACTAATATATTTGAATCCACAAGCCTCGGCCCATCCTTTAGCTGTCCCATTATGGCCTCTTGCTGAAATGTATTTGTCAATATGAACATCCTCGCTCCATCCATTTGTTAAAAATTTGAACTCCACACCGCCATCATTGTTCACAAGAAGAATCCTAATATTATTTTTGATATGACGTATTCCCAAAGAATTCATATCATAAAAGAAAGCCAAATCACCTGTAATCATAAAACACAGTTCATCGGTACACATACTTTCCCCAATAAGCATAGATGTACCTCCATCTATTCCGAAAGCAGCCACTGTACTGTAACCTTGTACATTGGTATTCAACGGAAAGAAATTCCAACTTCGTAAACTGTTATGTATAGCAAAATTTATTGTGCTATTTTCAGGTAACAGCTTGCGAAGCTGTTGTGCCGCATACAAATTAGAGAATGGCAGATCTGTTTCATATTCAATTCCATCATTTAGACTTTTCCATTCATCGTAATATGTATGCTCTTTAATCACATCCTTATCTCTACTAATCTTATCAAAGAAGAAAAAGTCTGGACACTCAAAAATCTTAGTCAATTTTCCATAAGTATCAACAAGATTCCCATCCTCACTTACCCTCCAATGCTCCATATTACTTAATTTACATAATGCACCAAACAAGCCATAATCACCTGTTTGCCCACCAATAGTAATTAGAACTTCTGGCTGAAGCTTGGACATACCGCCACAAAACACCAACAAGTTACCTTGAATAGCATATTTCCCATTATAATTCGAGAGATTATTAACATACACACTTGCATTATGTCTCTCACAGAAATTTTCCAAAGATGCTTGTTGCTTGGCTGTAAAAGCAAGATGTTCTCCAACTACAATAAGTATGCGTTTCCCATCAAGAACAAGATCTGTCCAATCATCCCACGCCATGTATCGTTTTACTTTGGGGAAAATCGGTAATGACACCTCTTCAAACTTTCCTTGTTGATTATCTGATATACGTAAGTTCAATTGTATAGGGCCAGGATTTCCATGCAAAACCTCAAGTATTGCATTCTTTGCATTTAAAAGGCACAAAGCCTTTGTGTTCTCATCAGTTATAGGAGGCATATCAAAACTGTGCTTTACACAGTCTTTGGGTAAAGAACACTGATCTGGTGCCTGCATATAATCTTGATAATTATAACGTTCAAGTTTTGAGGTAGTCAATGCAATAATCGGAACATGTTTATAAAAGGCTTCAGTCAGGCCTGGAACATAATTGCGGGTAGCTTGGGCACTGGTACAAGATGTTGCTATAATCTCTCCAGTTTTCATATGTAGCCCTATGGCAAAATACATCGCACTACGCTCGTCAGGAATTGAATAACAATCAAAAAAAGGGTCTTCCTGAACAGCTTGTACAACAGGAATATTTGTGCCTCCAGGGCTAACCACAATTTTTTTCACCCCATATTCTTTCAGTATAGCAATAGCTATTCTTACATTTTCTTGAATAGTATACATTTTTGTTTATTTATCGTTGTTTATTAGAATTCACATGGAATATCGTCATAAGTTATTATTCCGCAACCTGTTGTCATATAGATAACATCCCCAATGATTGTTTTACCAATACCGCTTACTAACACGACTGCCATATTTGCAATTTCTTCGGGCATTATCTGTCGTTCCATCAACCCTTGCCGGCCAATCCCCTTTTTGGAATCCTTCAATATCATTGGCGTTGCAGTTGGCCCAGGTGCTAATCCATTTACAGTGATACCATAAGGAAGTAAAGATTTTGCCAATCCCAATGTAAATCCTCTGAGGCCCCATTTAGAAATACCATAAGCCGAATTTGCAGGACGAATACTGCTACTACTACAAATATTGAGAATATTTCCTTCAATACCGTTATCACGCATATATTTTCCTACAATTCCAGACAAGAAAAATGGACCTTTCAAATTGGTATCCACCACATTTTGAAACATATCTTCATCTGCATTTGCTATGCCGAAACTTCCCATAACACCGGCATTATTAACTAATATATCTATTTTATGGGATGGTATAATTTGTAATATCTGATTAAACGAATTGGCAATTTCACCTGTTTTGGTTATATCCATAACAAAACCAACTGCTTTTTTATTCTCATGTCCATGTGCATTAAGAGCAGCGCAAGCAGCTTGTATCTTATCCTCATTCCGCCCCGTAATGACCAGAAATGCACCTGCTTTAATGAAAGCTTTAGCAATACTATATCCGATACCACTTGTTCCTCCTGTTATTAAAGCACAGCGTCCTTTCAACAACTCATTAGGACCCAATTCAACTATATTAGCTGTAACATGTTTCTTTATTGGAACTTGCGATAATATGCTTATTATTGTCTTTTTAAGTTTTGATTTTATACTCATGATATATGACTATTTAATGTATCTGTCCAAAAAAGTTCGAGAGATATTAGACTCAATCTTTACCATTGCAGTCTGTTTTTCTATATCAATGTCCTTCTTTAACAAGTCATCAACTTTAGAAAAATCATCATTTCTGATAATTCGATCTAAATGTCCCAATGGAGACAACAAGGTTTCCAGTCTTGAAGCTCGTCTATTACCTTTTGCCACATAAGAAAAAAAGTTTTTCACGCCTAAAAGAACTGAGAATACAGTACCATGAAAAGAATCAGTAAACACACAATCGGAACATTTAATCAGTCCAAGGAATTCTTTAGGTCCGGCATCGTCAATCAGTGTATATCTCTTATCTCTAGGAATGCCACGCTGGCCTATAACAACAAGTTTCTTACCCCAATCACTAGATACGCGTAAAGCTTCATTTAACAAATTAGGTTGAAACCCTAGCATAAAGCACAAAATGTATCCTCTTTCTTGAGGGTCGTGAGCTAATAAATTCCACTCATTCGCGTCAAGTAAGAATGTCGGATCTGCTACAATTTCTATTTTCTGTTTCAAATGAGACTGCAATATCTTAGCCGCATCCGGTTCTCTTACTGATATGGCATCATAAGAAGAAAGCCAACGGGTAAAATCTTCAATTTGTCGAGCCTCTAACGAAGATATGCCAATGCTTGAAGCATAAGATATTTTCTTTGCATTACTACTCTGAACGAACGTCAGAAAATATGGCTCAATTGGAAATGGTTGCTCAGGATTCCATAATTGATCACTTCCTGAAATATAGACATCATACAATGGAGGATTATCATATAAACTGTCTATGCTGTAATAAGGAGTGGAAAGTTTTATCTCCTTATTGAAATCGTCAAATTTTGCAATCCTCTTCGGATTAGTGGATTCTTTTGAAACACTTTGTGGTTTCAGAAATCTCCGGGCAATTCCTTTTGTTTTTTCCCAAACAGATTCTTTATGGATGTAGTATGGTTTAAAATCAGGGCTTTCTACATATCCTGCGTGTATGGGACGCTTCAAATCTATCAACTCACATTCTAATCCTTTATTTACAATGTATTTATACAAAGCGTATGATTGTAAGCACGCTCCATAATTAGGAGAGTTATGTATGGTGATTATTCCAACTTTATTCATTTTTTATACCAATTAATGTATTTGTTTCAATTATCAAGAAAATCCTATCTGATAGGCATAAACAAATGTATCTCATTATCTCCCACAAAAATTTTCCCATCAGTTGTAACGTATACAGGATTTGTAGAAGCATCTTCATTGGTTCCAAATGTACCCTCATAATAAATAGAAGATGCATCATTCGCGTTGAACACAGATATGCCTTTATTGGAATTATTCAAGATAAGTCGTCCACCTAGTTTTGCAATCCTTGTCGGTCTCTTATCGCCGTCTGTTGATATTGAGTATCTATCGGATGGCGGTATCTCCGTAAGTTTCATTGTTATATTAGAAAAATTTGTAATGTCATAAGTCAACAAACCTATATGCCAATATGCCGTATTCATATACGGAGTATTGTTTGCCCATGTACTATATACATAAGGATAATCCACTTTTACATCAAAACTATAACCAGTGCCTTGCAACGGTGTCCCATCCTCTGCTGTCAGTCCCTCAAATGTTTTCTTGGCAACACATGTGGGATTGGACATTTCAGTTATATCCCAAATAGATAGGCCACGAGTGTAATTTGATACAGCCATATAATCTCGACCAGCAATCGTAAAGAAGTCAGCTCCTTGATATTCTGTATAATCATAATCTCTGTGACTAAATTTCAGGATGGGCTTAACAGGATTGCTAATATCATAGATGTTGAATCCCCTGAGACAATTTAAAATCAAATGGTTATTATAAATATATATATCAGTCCCTTTCAAATCGAGGTTGTATTCTGTGAGGACTTCCAAATTGGATTTATTTACAACGACGAGTTTTCCATTAATGTATGATACTTGATCTATATCTGTCGGATGATAATAATAATCATCCACTAAGATTTCTACACCGCTTGAGAGTGTTCTCATTCCAAGTAATAATGAAGAATATTCATTCGATTGGGGAAGATCGGCTTCCAAAAAATTGTTCCATTCCCCACATTCCGATCCACGCCAATATAAAGAAGCGGCAGTAGAATTAATCACTATTTTCAAATTATACCAGCCTCCTATTTCAAAAGCAGTATTACTACTTGCAATAATATGCCTGTCAGCTCCATTTTTTTCAGCAATACCTATTGTGTACTCTGAACCTTTAGGAATTATTACGATGGAAAACTCTTCTTCCTTTGCCGTTTGTAGCAATGGCAAGTATATCTCAGAATTTCCTATATTCTGAGCATTTATCCACAAAGACATTTCTGCATTATGCGAAGATTTGTCTAATGCCTTTGAGAGTATTGCAAAATCATCACCTTGCACGTCATTCTCAGATGTCAGTCTTGCACTAAACACACCTGTATTCGGACAAGGAGAGCCTGTCTCAGAGATGGAAACACCCCCGTTCGCCACATACTTATCGAACTCTCCTAAGTGAATATTTATGGACAAATCCCTTATAATATTGCAACTCTCAGTCAAAACAGACCAATCAACCTTGCAATAATCGCCACTTAATGTTGTATATTCTTCTGTGAGTGCAGCAAGGGCTTCCTCTTCGGTGGAATAACTTGCCCCAACAAAACTTAAATTCGTACCTGCACCGTCACTGAATGAAATGCTATTGCGATAAACTCCACCCGTATAATACGCCTTGTATAAATATATCCGATTAAATATGGACGGATTTTTTGAAATAATACGAAGTTCCTGAAAGAACATATTACACAAGATATTATTAGTAATACCAATGTCATTAATAATTTCATTGGTGTCAAATGCCACAGACCGAAATATGTTCTTACCTTCCGGAACTATAGACCAATCCACTTGACAATAATCATCTGCATTTGACGTGTATAATGATTGAAGAGAAGATAACGCTTCCTCTCTTGTTGAATATGTATATGAACAAAGCGATAATGAAGAACCACTACCATTACTTAAAAGAATGCTATTTTTGTATCCTTCATCAACTTTTGCAGCCTTGTAGATATATACTATATTAAAAAGTGACGGATCTTTAGAATGAAGATATAACCTTTTAAAAAATTTATTAAGCATCTCATTATTACATATGTCTGCATTTGTATTGGTTGTGGTAAATTTTGAAATATTACTCTCAAAATTCAATCTTATATCAGGTTTTTTCGTTTCGTCCAATCCACCAGTATTTTGGCGCATTGACACATACAAATAATCCCCATTAATGCAGATACCTCTCCCTCTTTCCCCTGTATTGGTTATGTCATTAGAAGCCAACAGATATGGAACAGAACCATTGTTGTAATCAACTTTCAATATTCCGTTATTGCCGACAGCATACAATATATTGTCCTCGTATGCAAAGTCTTCCAAATAATTTAATAGAGGAGGAGTAAATGTAGATATTTTCTCTAGGACAAGTTCCTCATCATCTGGCAATCCAGAGCCACTTCCTGTGAATCCACCATCACCTGATTTAGAAATTGTATAATGATAAGTATAACCAGCCCTCATGTTTTTACCATTAACGGAAGCTGAATACCAATTCTGGTCAATGTCAACTAATCGAATTGTCAATCTCGCACCAGACAAATCCTGCGGAGCCATCATCATATACACCGTCATTATTGAGTCTTGCACAAACTTAAGTCCTTTTGTGCCATTCAGGATTACTGATAATATAGAGTCTTTTCGCCCATCTTCATTTTGTATGATTTTGGGGTCAGACTCCGTCAGGTTCACTATACCTTTTTTAATTAAGGATATATCATCAGATTTAACTTCCAAACGGATCTTATTATAAACAGCTGTTTTAGGAATTACAATTTTATACTCAACAACACATCCCAAATGATTAAACGTAAACCCTACATGACCATTTTCATCAGAAACACCACTCGCACACATATAGTCGAAATCTCCGAGGTCTCTGAAATCACCATTTGAATATTGTTTCTGGTAATTATAATTTACAGGAATGGCACTCTTATCCAAAGACTGCCCAGATCCATAAGGGTAAAAAGCATAATATGTACTTGTTGGTGATAAAGAAAATCCTGACCCATAAAAGTTGGCAGTAGACTTGTCTTCAGATATTGAAGCCTCATCAATAAAAAAGTTTGTCATACCATTTGATGCTGAATAAACGGCTACAATATCATTATTTTCCCACTCAAAAGATGTTCCATGTTCTCCTGGTATTAATAACGAACGTGTTCCATTGCTTTCGTTCTTGAAATCCTCAACATCTATTGTTATTCCACAAATTGATTCATTTTGCTTAAACAATTCTTCATCTACACATGAAACAGACAGAAAACAAGAAGCCAAGAAAAATAGAGACCAAATATATCTTTTCATCAAATAAATTATTTTCTCTCTAATTTGTTTATTCCAATTAAATCATTACTTTATATGTAGTATCTTTTTTTTGACGAATTTATGAATCAAACCTCTTTCATGACTGTTAATCCCAACACTATATATGGACACTAAACTTGCTATAATACTCAGGCAACATACAATAACGGTATTCAAAAAGGACTGCGTCAACATTATATGAACCACCAATGGGACGATTAAAGATAGAACACAAATTAATATGCATCTTCCTATAACCTCTGTAACATATCGCCTAACTGGGAAGTTCACTAATCGCCATACTATCCATAGCCGTAAAAACAAACAAGTTATAGATATGCACAATGAAACATAGAACACAGTCAAGGGTGTTCCTCCAAATTTTAATAATAAATATGAAACAGGAATATTGAATATTATTACTGTTCCTACGGAGGATTGGTACAATTTAATTTTTCCTGTTGCATGTGCAGTAGTCATCAATGGACTAGCCATAGAATCAATTGCAGAAATTGCTATAATTATTCTTGTAAAAGGTACTACATACTCAGGCAATTGTCCCAGCCACAAATTTACAATATATGGAGTTTCCAATATAATTGGTAAAGAGATTAACATTATGAGATAAAACGAAAATTTCGAGCTTCTAAAAACAAGTCCTATCATTTCGTCAATTTCACCTTTTGCATAATATTTTGTAATCTGAGGCCTAACAGCCGTATAAAAATTTGTAAAGAATTGCGTGATAGCCGAATTAATTTGGTATGCAATACCGCGGGCTGCATTTACAGCTGGACTAAAAAACATATTTAATAAAATGTTTAACCCCTGTCCTTTAACAAGCCCTGCAGCTGAACCATAAAGATTCCAACCGGAATATGATATCAATTCAATGAATAAGGGACATTCCCAATAGAAACGGTAATGAGTTTCAGAAAAGTGTTTCCAGCAATAGATAATATAGGTTGAAGTGACAATCACTTGGCTGGTTAAAATTAACAGCCCGTATGTTACAAGCCGATCTGCAGGAATGACAAGCAGAAGATAGACAACGCCAAGTTTTAACAAAACTTCCAATATGCTGACGTACGCATAAACATTCATCCGTTCGTGGGCTATAATTGTCGCATTGAACGGGTTGACCACAAGTGACAGTACACAGGCAAGAATAGAGTATTGATAGACCCAATCAGCAGCAGCCATTCTGTCAGCAGGTATAACCATTTTGTTATGCAAGAACCACAAACCGATAGTTTCAGCTAGAAGAACTACAATTATTGAAAGTAGGAAAAATATGGTCAGACAGACACTGAACACTTGCTTTAAGCGAAGCAAATCGCCACGTCCAAGTTCAAATGTTAAGTACCTTTGCGTAGACACAGACATAGCTCCATTTAGGACACCCATCATGGCAACTACGCCTCCGACCACATTATATATGCCAAAATCAACCACACCAAGGGTGTTCAGCACTACCCGGCTCGTGAACAATGTCACCGCCATGATAAAGAACATCCTGATGTATAGTAATATGGTGTTCTTAGCTATGCGCTTGTTGTTAGCAGATGTGTCAGACATAGTTTTACTTTCTACCCAATTAAATCAGAACATTTTCATTTGCTTTGCCACATTCACAATCTTATTAAAAGGGCATTCATTAGAGAAAAATGTCTCACCTAATGTGGTGTGTAAGACAGCCTTAATGACAGCATTAGAGTCCTGTTCCATTATTTTCACAAAAAACTGATTGATGTTCTCTGTGGAAAGTTTATAGTTTGCGGTAAATACTTCCCCGTACTCTAAACGTTTAGGAAAGGTGATAGAAGTGCCTATGCTATTCATCAAATAAAAAGCATCCATATTGTTATCGAATGGAACTGATGTCTTGAATACAGGTTGGTTGAAATACCGGGGAGTTACATTGAAGTTTGTCACTGTAACGCCCAAACTTAATCCCTCTATTTTTCCAGTCGGCCTATTATATGAAGTTTCAAACAAAACATTAATAGACAGATAGACTTTCGCTCCCTCAACAGGGACAGATACATGACCGTTTGTTTCCGTCTTGTCCTGAATATTTTTTCCTTCCAATACCATAAAGTCTTCCGTTTTAAAATTTTTGCTGTATTCAGCATCTACAATCATAATGTTGTTAGTCACGGAGACAATATTTTTATTTCCTTGAGTGACAATGTTATAGTTACCCTCTATCGTGGATTCATTCCTATCCATCATGATCAGATAATTTTTCCTATAAATGTTATGATTGCATCCCATCCTACAATGACTGCCACAACAAGGGCTGCAACACCAATCCAGAAATTTGCTTTTTCATAAAAGCGTTTATGGTTATCATTCGCATGTTTGCTGTCTGTTAGCAGGGTGTTTTCCTTACCTTGCTGGACAGCATTATTATTTCCTTTTATTTGTGAGACATTTTTGTTCTTCATTATCTTCAAATGTAAACATCCTATTGTAAATATAATGAGTCCGTTTATGGCAGCGTTCGATTATTATCGATAACATTCTCAAAATATAAGTAAACGCCCAATTCTTGAAATGACTCCTATTTTCAAGAATTTAAGGTTAAAAATTTGATTATATTTAATTCGAAAAATTCCCCAATCAACAATCGTCAAATCCATAATTTTTCAACGATTTGATACAAATTTCGTTCTCTTTTTTGCCAAAAATCAAGTTCACCGTAGAAAGTCTCATCTTCTACATCTAACAAATATTCTTCTTGTTTTAAACGAAGTAGTCTTTGCTTGATATCCATATTGTCAAAATTAGTTATCTCAGATCGTCGAATAAGGCAATAGTTTACTAGTGAATACATGTATAAACTACTATTATTAGACAATTCTTTTGGCAAATCATCTGTCTCTTTAATGATTTGATACAGCACAAATGATGTTTGTTTTCTTGAACGGAGCAAATTACAGAATTCGCTACCATTAGATTTTAAGTAGTATCGTACTCGTGCATGAAAATAATGCATATATGATGACGAAAACTTTTTGCTGACGAAAATATTATCATCAAGACTTAAGTCTAATCGATTACATAAGATGCTATCCATATCGTCACTAGAGGATTTTCTTAATTCTTTTATTAGTTCATAAATCGCATCTCTAATACTACTTTGCGTGACTGATTTTGATTGTAATGTTCTTAGATACCTTCGTGGGGCAATGAAGGTGCTTTCGTAAAGCGGTGAAGGCACCTTCAATGGTGCATGAAAACATTTTCATCGGAAAACGGTAGTTTTTCACATGGTTAGGATGATGACAGCCGACACGGTTTTCACCGGTAAACGTTGCTAAAACGGCAAAGCCGTGAAAGCTGCCATCATTGGTCGTTCTTTCTTCATTTCACAGGATGTCGCTTATGCTTACGCTCTTGGTCATGCTCTCCCATGAATGCCTTGCGACTGTCAGGTTCAGCGGATAACCGAGTTCCATCATCTCGCCAAGCTTCTTCAGGTTGTAATTGATGCGGTGCAGAATACCGTCATACTGCCTCCATTGCTCGTGCGGGGATTTTGCCGTAACGACGGGGAAGAGGAGGGACGTGCCTTTCCGTTTGTAGCGGTCGGCAATCTCCTGCAACGCAAGATCCCAAGGGAGGGAGATTTCCTTGCCGGTGAGGTGCTGGCGATAGGTGAGGCGGCCGTCCTTGATATTCTTGCTTGTCAGGCGGAAGATGTCGTCACTCTTCATGCCTTTGGTATAGACCGTGAACAGGAAGATGTCACGGGCGAATACGGTCATCTCTGATTCGCCGCTCAGGTCAAGGTCACGCAAACGTTTCACTTCATCGAGCGTCAGGCCGTACCTGTATTTCTTGACATGGTAACTCACGTCCATACCCTCGAAAGGGTTGCAGTCGGCGGCAAGGCCGTCGTTTACGGCAAGTTTATAGACCCGCTTCAAATTCCGGATATAGAGGGAAATGGTATTGCGTCCCAGTTCCTGGTTCTTCAGCCAGGTGTGGTAGTTGCGCATCAGCAGGGCGTCGAAGTCCTTGAAAGGCACTTCATTCTTGCCTAAATAGGCGATGAACCTTCTGACATACTTTTTCAGTTTTATTGCCGCATCATACCGTCCCTCGTCCCGCAGTTTCTCAACGCGGGAGTTGGCGTAGGCTATGAAGCCGAAACCGGTTACATTCTGGCTGTCGACGGGAACAGCTATCATTTGTACATTCTTCTGTCTGTTGTTATCCACTTTTTTTACTATGATTTTTCTGTCTGTCAGTTGCCTAAATAGATTACCTTTCCGTTCGGTCGGCCTCCAAAGAAATCAAATATGTTCGGCTCGTCGAAATAGATGCCCATGTCGGCGTAATAGGCTTCTTCGGGGTCTTCCGGCATGGTGTAAAGGTCGTCATATAAGCACATCCGCTTGCCGAATGTGGTGGTGAAGGATGTGAGCTTCGCCGCATCCTGTTCTTCCTTTTGGATGTCGTTCCATACAGCTTCGCCGTTCCATACGGTCTGGGCTTCCTTATTGAGCCATACAAACGGGCCGTTTATACAGGTCTTGTTATTATAAGTTACGATTTGTGCGGCAAGATGACGGCCTTGTATGTCCTGTGGAACGGACTCTTGGAAAGTCACGTCTTGGAAAACACGTCCGTCCCTGTGAAATAAGGTGACTGTATGTTCATCATTCTGCCCGATGACCGTATAAGTGTCCAGCCGTTCGGAACGGATTGTGTCGAGATTTTGTGCCGCCTCTTTCAGCCAGTCTTTTTCATTTCCTTCTACAAAAGATGCTTCATAGCGGAACTGTTTTGCTATGGTTTCTGCCAAAGAGTCGCCTCGCTTGTCACGCCAGTTGAAAGCGAGGTCTGCCCACAGCATATTCTTGGCCGTTTGTTTATTTCCAACGAGCTGCATGAACATCGCCTTACGGTAACGCAGGTCGGGAAAGACCTGCCGCAGAATTTTGTCCTCGCGTACAAACCATGCCAGCATTTCGCTCAGTCGGGAGAAATCACCCGACAGCACGTTGTCAACCATCCATTGCCTGAGGGCGCTATACTTTACGTCCGCCACGGCTCTGCCCACGAGGTTGTGGACTTCGGAGTCAGCACCGGCACTCATGTCAAATCCGTCGCACCAGCGGCTGTCCACGTCGCCTACGCAGCGGTACCTGTATTCGTAAGCGCCGTCAAGCCCGATGGCAACGGTATTCTCTATATAGAGCAGAAAAGGAAGGATTTTATTATTGTCGAAGCACCTCGCTTCCTGCCCTACAATACGGTACAGCCTGACGTACAGCTGATAGAAGAAAGCCACGTCGCCTTCCACGTCCATGGACGGATGGTGAAGGCGTTTCCATCTGGATGTGAATTGGTCTATCGTGAACACGATATTTAGGGATTAGGTGTTGGTGATTAATGTTTAGGTGTTAATCACTAACTAATGATACTTAACATTTAAATTTTACTCGTGCAGCCACACCGTCCGCAGGTATCTGCGCCATACGGCAAGGTGGTTGGTGGTGTTGATTTCCTTGCAGATGCGGACGCAGGTCTGTATCAGCTTGTCCTTTGCCGCATCTTTTTCCTGTGCAGTAGACCGGATGGCAAAGACGTTCAACGTATCTTCATCGACCTTAAAGTCCTGCATGGCTTTTACGGCTGCATCGGCATCCGTCAACATCTTATATAAGGTTGGGGAATAGTTGCGGAAAGACTCGATGAGTTTTTCCCTTTCCGTATTCGTGGCTTCGCTACGGAACATCTGCACCTTTCCAGACACTAACTTCTCATTGGCTTTTCCAGCCGTCAGGAAATACTCGCGGAGGAATTTGTCCCAGTTGGCGAAATATAGGAATCCGTCCTTGTCTTCCATCATACCTATATGGGCATAATAGGTAGTGGTAGCCGTCCCGTCCTCCTGCCTGCTAGGATAGTAAACTTCTTCTGTGATTTCCACACGGCGGATGATTTCCGTATAATCCTTATGTTGAATCATGGCTTCGTCTTTATCCATGACTATCCCCGACGTGGGCGTGAGGAACGGGCGGAGAATGAGCTTCGGCCAGTTCTCTTTCACATATCCGGGTGTGTCGTGTTCGTAGCGGGCAAGGTTTATCAGGAGTTCCGCCTCTTTGGCGGTCAACTGTGCAAGACGGCAAGCCAATGCTTTCTCGCTTTGCTTGTCAAGCTCCTTGCAAAGGCTGACCAGCGACAGGTTAGCAGCAAGGCGTTCCGTCAGTTCATAAAGCATAGCCTGTGCGCGCTCTCCGTAGCCGCAGGCCTGCAGGATTCCGACGAGCAGGTCAACGGCACGTCCTTTCTCTGTTCCGACGGACAAACGGTCGCCCTCGGCATTGTGCAGACGGACAACATGGAGGTCGGATATATTGGGGTAGGTGACGGTCAGCCGGCTGCCCGGCATCATGCCCTGCACGCAGAACACCAGTCCCTTTTTTCGGCGGAAACGGCAGATGTAGCCCTCGCAGCCGGCAAGCGGCCCGTCGACTACCCGCACGATTTCATTCGGCTCATCCGTTTTCGTGTTAAACGCATAATCCGAGTAGGGTCGCTCCAGCACAATCACCTTGTCGGCATAGTTCTCGTTGTAGTCACGGAATGCACGCATTTGCGATTCGGGTATGGTGCAGACTGTGGCTTTCTCGTCCGGTGTGCGCTTTCGGTTGTACCAAATATAAGCGTCGGATTTGTTGTCACGGAGAAACTCAGCCAATGCGTCTTGGGTGGCAAGCACGAACACGTAGCCGTTGAAAAAGGGCAACTGCTGTTCATTGTCACCACGGCGCACGTAGACTTTGGTATGGGTGGGACAATAGACTTCCAGTATATTCCGTATCTTGTCCTTTTCGCGCTCGATGAGTGCGCCCAGCTCCGGTTCATGACCGGGTTTGGTACAGACAAGAAACCAATGGTAATCTACACTGTTGAGTTTGTCGGGCATTAAGTATCTGTTACCAGTTATCGAATTTATTGTGCTTCTTTATGGTAGAAGCTTTCTGTTTGCTGCATTTCAGAGGCTTTTACTTGCAGTTTTTACTTGTTCCCGACGAATTTGCAAGAGATATCCTTTCATATTCCAAGAGGTTATCTTTTAAAAGGTAAAAGACCATGTATTGAAAGCTGAAAGAACATCTTTTGAAACTGTAATGAAAAGCACGTTCCTTACGCTACCCCCATGACAATCGCATGACGGCTGACAGATACCTCTCTGAATTTGAAACACCACGCTTTGCAAACTTATTCATGAAGTTTTCGTGCGTTGTTTACAATTATTCTTTAGGTTTAGCGGCAGCATTCCGGAGTAAAAACTCAGCAACAATGGCCTGCCGTTGTTATGTGACGAGAAGAACAAAGCGCAATGCGCTTTAACATTTTTACTTCCATATCACAAGTATTTGATTTTCAATCAATTAAGTCTCTTCTACACCCGCCGCTTTACTATTGCTGTATAATATGAAACGGCGGATTTTTGTAACTGACTGATTATCAAGGTGTGTTTTTGCATCAAATCCTATTTTAGTCGAACAAAGGCTGCATTTGTTTGACTAAAATTCTGAATCTTTAAAATTTTTCTGTCGATAAATGGCTCTGTATTAAATCTTTTTATTACCTTTGCAACGTGTTCGCCGTTTCATATTATACAGTAACGGATTTTGTAGAACATTTCCTGCTCTCACTCACGCAAAATTTTCCCGATCATTTTCCTGTTGGCTTTCACCACGCCCTCCATGTCGATGGAGGAAAGATAGATTTGTGTGGTCTTCAGGCTTTCGTGTCCCAGCCCTTTGCTGATGACAGAGAGGCTGGTGCCCATGTCGCGCATGGTGCTGGCCCATGTATGCCTCCCCGTATAGGTCGTCAGGGGCGCTTGTAATCCGACCATCGTGCCGATTTTCTTGAGGTAGTGGTTCACCTTATGCTCCATCCGCTCGTACTGCCGCCGTTCCGTACCGTCCGTTTTTGTGATGATGGGCAAAAGGTAAGGGCTGTCTTTCGTCAGGTGGGTGTAGCTGTCCACGATGTCTTGCATGGCCGGTTCCCAGCCGACGGTCAGCTCCTGTCCGGTCTTCTTGCGGCTGTAGTGCAACTGCCCGTTTCGGATGTCGTCTTTCTTCAGGTAAGCAAGATCCACGAACGAGATGCCCTGCAGGTAGACAATCAGCATGAACATATCCCGTGCAAAGGCGATGGCGGAGCTTTCAGACAGGTGAATCTGTCTGATGGCACGCAGCGAACCTAACGGGATGGCGCGTTTGGCGGTCTTGGCGAAGCCGGTGAATACGTGACGGAAAATGTTCTTGTCGGTTGTCAGTCCGGCTTCGACGGCCTTGCGGTAGAGAGTGCGTAAGGTACGCAGGTAGCACGACGAGGAATTGCGCTTCACGCCCCGTCCTTTCAGCCATGCCTCGTACAGGTTCATGGTCTCCGCGTCCAGTGCGTCGATGGTTAGGTCCTCACCGTTACGGAAACGGGAGAAGCTCATCAAGGCATCACGGTAGGTCTTGGCGGTACCTAATCGGCCGATGCGGAGCTTTTTCGCCACCATACCGTGGATGAAGTTGAACCAGGTCTGGCAGGGTGGCAGGAGGCGGAGTGCCGACACGATGTCGTCCGCCGTGTATTCCAGCATTGCCAGTTCCTTTTCCGTGATCAGCGAGGTGATTTGCTTGCAGTCCCACCGCAGTTTGGAGGCAATCAGTTGCAGTTCCGCCCGCCGTTCCGGTGTGCCGGTGATGCGGATGAACGAAGTCCGCCCGTCCCATTCTTCGGGCATGACGCGGTAATCGGTGTAAACCGTTCTCGTACTTCTGCGGTGAGTCACTTGGAAATACATAGTGCCCGGCTTGCCTTCGGCGGTGGAAGGGCGGAATTTCAGTTTGAATGTTGCCATAATTTCTGATTTTTAGTTTGTTATTAAACTGAAAATACACAGTGTAACCATTGAAAAACTCCGTCATTCCGTGCCGTATTGTTTGCAGATGGTTTAGTCTTTTTCTACTTGTCATGGCTCAAACAACAGGGCGAGTTCCACCCGTCGGCGCCTTTCTATGCTTGGGATAACGCTGCCTTTCCATTTCCGAAAGGACACATATTCCTTATGGATGTCCCTGTTGCCGCGTTCCAGCATGCGTATCAGTCTGCTTTTGGGATGCTTCCCGCCTCCCAAAAGACGGTACGGGCCCACCTGATAGGCGAGACAGGCAAGAAGAACCGAATCTTGACCGAAGCGGCGGAACATCCGGCACAGCTTCCGCATGTCGGCACGGAGCAGGCTGTCACCCTGTGCCCGGCTTATCTTATGGGTCAGCCGTTCACCGGGCAACAATTTGTGCCCGTATCCTATGTAAGGCAGATGCCTTTTCTCTCCATGCCAACCCTCATAATGTTTGGTGCAGAGTATGGCACGCTCGAACGGTGGCAATTCGTATATTCTCAGCCGCTTTCCTTTGTCGGAGGCTTGCGCTGTCAAGTTGAGTGAAAACAGGAACAGCAGGGATAAAACACATAAAACCAATCTCATCTTGCCCCTTTCTTGTTTACCACGTCCTTTATCATCTCCTTCACGTCCTGGCCCACTTTCACAAAATTCCGGTACAGGATGCGTTCCCTTTCTTCTTTCGATGGAAAAGTATAGAACTTGGGAAGCGGCACATACCCGTCTTCCTCTTTCTTAATCTCTTCCATGTCGAAATCTGTCTTGCAGAAAAATTTCGAAGTCTTGAACTCTTCGGCTTCCTGTATATTCATGCTGCCGCCCCGTCCGGTTTTGGTCTTCACGAAATCACGGGCTACCTGTCCGCATATCCATCCCGTAGGCAGGTCGCTTATCTTCGAGGCCGGCACAAGGTTGTCCATGTTCTCGTTCAGGTTGATGCTGGTCTTGTCCCTGTCGATGGTCACGCCACGTTTCAGCTGTACCACCTTGCCAAAGATGTCGTTGCTCAGCCATTCAAGCGTTTCTTTAGAGCGGGCGGAGCCTGAAACCACGTTGCCCACTGTGGTGATAATCTTCTGCATACCCACTTTCCCGTAATCGGCTTCCAACTGCGGCAGTTCCTGAAAGCCCAATGCCACGCTCACTTTGTTGCTTCGTGCCGTTCCGATAAGTCGGTCTATCTTGTGAAAATACAGCGTGGGCAGCTCATCCACGATGATACTTACGGGGATGTTCTTTCCCTGCCCTGTATTTACACGTGTCACAAGTCTGTTCAGTATCAGGGCGTTCAACGCCCCGATGATGCTCTCCATCTCCGGGTCGTTGGCTATCAGCAGGTAGCTGGGATTCTTCGGGTCACTCACTTTCAGGTCGAAGTCGTCTCCGTCCTTGTGGAATATCCAGTACGATTCCTTGGTGGCAAGTCGGGAAGTATAGACACGCAGCGTACCGATCATGCCTTCCAACTGTTCCATAGCCTTGTTCTGGAATGCCGTCTGGAACGGACCAAGCAGCGGTGCCACCTCGTTGTCGGTCTGTAATACCTCGAAGATGGTCTGGTAGCTCTCGTTCAGGAACGACAGGATGTGCGGCATATCCGAGTATTTACCCAACCAATAGGCAGGTTCCACGATGTTGCCGCCCTTGCGGTCGCGCACCACGCCCGTAGGTTTCCAGAACTTGGTCTCCTTGTCCTGCACCTTCTCCGCATACAGTTTGTTCCCGTCCTTGTCGTAAGGCTCCCGTTCGTAGTTCACGAAGAAATAGATGCAGGCGGCAAGGAAGTTGACCGCAGAGGTCTGGAAGAACTGGTCGCTACCTCCGCCACCTTCTTTCTTGCCTTTCTGCAAAGACTCCAGCAATGTTTCCGCCGTTTCGCTGGCAGCGGCAAGGTTGGGGATGTACTTCGCCTGTATCGGGTTCACCCTGCGACTGTATTCCACATTCACAAAGTTGATAATATTGAATTTGCATCCTTTGGGCAGTTTGCTCAGCTTCTGGTTCTTTTTGTAATGGTAGTACAGCTTGGTCGCCAATGTAGGGAACTTATAATCGTAAACTACTAAGGCAAAGCCTTTTGCGGAATGTTGCCGGATGAACGGCTCGATGATGGAAAAGGTCTTTCCGCTACCCGGAGTGCCGACCACCCAAGTTCCCCTGAACGGATTGCTGATGTTCACCCATCCCTTGCGGAACTTGCCTTTGTAATAGTAACGCATGGGCACATTGACCGAGTATTTGTTCTCCACTAACTCCGTGCATTGTTCGAAGCTCTCGTTCTCCAGGTTGAAGCGGTCTTTCAGCAAACCTTCCTTTAGGTATTTGGAGATGTTGTCCAATGCCACGTGAACCAGTATCGTACCGACCACCGATGCCGCCATGTAGAGGATGACGTTCAGGCGCATGGAGTAAAGGCGGACATCCATTTCATACCCGAACAGCCACACCGCAAGCACCAACAGCCCAATGCCCGACACCAGCGGGTAAAGCACCTGCCTCCGTGCATCGAACTCCAAGTGTTTCTTGTTCCTCGTACCCATGCAGGTGATGCAGATAAGCAGGAAGGTGGCAATCTTGCTGTACACAAGGTTGCCGTCATGGTAGATGAGCCACGTCTTCATGCGGTCGTGCACGTCACACACGATGCCGTTCCAATAGTCGAACACAGCCGGGTCGAACGCATACATGAAAAACTCCAGCAGGACGGACACGTACACCACCGTCCGGAATATCTTGTAAGCGCCTTGCAGTTCCTTGCTTTCTTCCATCTCGTACTTTCCTTAATCCTTAATTATTCATTCATCATTCTTCATTATACAGAGTGACTATCGCCCTCACCTTGTGCCCTTGCAGTTTGGGCGTTTCCTGTATGGCACCGCTCCCCATCGAGAACAGCCAAGCTTTGGCGGTTTCCTGCCCCTCCACTTCGGTACTCGTCCAATACCAACATCCATCGGCTTCGTTCGGCAGCGGGGCGCCGCCGCAAGCCTCTCTGTAGGGATTTACAAACTATAAATGGCA
>OBYW01000142.1_pt1 | contig 64868 bp, 60 predicted proteins | sample 1476841 | NCBI WGS metagenome assembly OBYW01 (sample SAMEA2580222, study PRJEB22360) | human gut metagenome | biome: human gut; feature: human-associated habitat; material: faeces | place: Denmark | collected 2008/2010
ACTATCACTAACTTAAGTGATACCAACTGTCTGGAGATTCAGGGGGCCAGTCTACATATATTTAAGCCTATCTCTTATCTGGAGATACAGCTACTGTCTGGTATTTCAGGGGGCTACATCACTGTGCCACTACATATAATTCTGCATCTGAACGCCTTTACGGATACTTACTGATAACTTCTTACATTATTCCTTTTCCACCCAAGATCACAGTCATTTGACTCATCGCATACGGGTGGCTGTTATATGCAGAGAGATAAATGCTTTGGTCAATAAACAATATTATAGTTAGCTATTCTACGATAAAAACGATATGGTACAAATAGTTACTCTACTGCTATCATATGAAAAGCACATCAAAATGAAATATCATTTAATACCATAGCTTGCTAAACAGGTTAGAATAAATAAAAGAAACAAAAAAAACAAAACCTCCATAAAAATATGGTCACTAAAACTCTAAAATTATCTCTACAAATAATCTGCAACTATCAAAGATAGGCCTAACCCACCAAACCAAGCCTCCCAATAAAATACCCATCACGCCTCACAAATTTAAAAAAAAATGGTTTCTATATCATTAGCCCTCCATTCAAACCCTTAACTCAATTTTCATAAAAACGCCACACACAGGCATCTTATTAATTAAATTTTCTCTACTAGATTTATATCATGTATACAACATTAAATCCTCCAAAAAAGCTTTCATGTCATCTCCACGGTCAGGATCTAAACATTCAACATGTAATAGCTTAAAAACCTGTGCTTTCAAGAAAGCACGATCAGCAAGTCCGACCTGGAGAACAGAATCAATATATCCTGGAATAGAAGCAGCAATTTCATTGCCTAATAATTGACCTTGATTACTGCTTAAATACCATATGGAAAATTGCTCAAGCCAAAATCTAAAATCAACATCGAGGACGTCCCGTTTATAACGCTCTCTAATTTTAAAAATACGGTCCCAATTTTCAGCTTGCTCCTGCGGCTCACCAATAAATTTAATATCCCATTTTGGAAGTCTAATAGCACCTCTGATACTGCCCGCAAAAGGTATACTTTCGGATAAGCTAACTTTAAAAAATGGCCCATGGTAGGGATCTACACAATGCCGCCTATGCCCATCTTCATCAATTAAGACGTCTGTATTTTTTTTAAAATCAGAATTACACTCGCTACACATTGGCGGAAGATTACGAAAATCAGCTCCAGCAAAAGGATATTTAGAAATAGGCATAAAATGATCAAGGGCATGCCTTGGAGCCCCAGGTGCTCTTAAATACCCCAATCCACAGAATGGACAAATTCTCCATGGAAGGTGATAATAAATAGCTTCATAATGAATATCACGTAAGCATTTTCCCAATATATTTATAGTCGTTAGCTGTTTTTCAAAAAGAAACCGGAATAAATCATCGGCTACTTTTCGCATATTCTCTGGAAACTCACCAATTCCAGTACAAACTGAATCATCATATAAAACGTTAGGCAAAGAAGTTTGCTGTTCCATAGCAATCAACAATGCTTCTTGATTCACACGTTCTAATTCAATAAATTCCCTTAGAAAATTTAAAATACGATCTCTGATACCACTACGAGTCTGTAGCTGTAACCGCCGATTGGGAGGTATTATATCAGGCCATGAAGAAACATCACCACCATTAAGAATTGATCGCATAGAAACGTTCAATATATTAATAATTGTTGAATTTAACCAGTTTTCTTCTAGTGACAAGGGAGTGTATGTAAAAAGCATCAGTTACCTTTCTTTTTCAACATCCGTAAATGATTTGCCAAAAATGCTTTCTCGACAGACTGCCCAAACTCATTTAAAACCTGTTCAATTTTTTCTACATCATCTGATTTAAGTAACTCATTTATTCTCTCCTCGGCAATCTTTGATATAGGAGGGCTAATTTCAAAACAACTCTCAAGAATTCGGTCAAAAGTTGCCCCAAACGTTTCGATTTCGGGCTCTTTAACTATAATCTTGTCCTTATAGCGTGAAAATATTAATATTTGCTCTCTTGGCATATCAGATGGGACAAAAGGAGCGTGAGATGTAAGCAGAAGCTCCTGGTCATCTCTCGAACCTCTTAAATCCATTAAACGCTGAACAAACTTCACTCGCCATTGTGGATTGAAGTGTGATTCTGGCTCATCAAGAAGAAATAATGCATTCTTTTCGTTTATCATTGCGTATATACCAAGAATCAATGCTTGTTGATGCTCACCATCTGATAGTGACACATAGTCAACAGCATTCTTCCTTTCACCAACAGGCCAGAAACGAACTTCTTCAAAACCGAAAACCATATCCTCTTGTTGCGGTTCTGGTAACCGCGAGGCAAAACGGCGTTCCTTTACTGCCCTCTCTAAACGTTTACGAGCAGGTCTCGGAATCGCCAAATCATTCAATAATGCCAGTTTGTGTAGGGCACGATAAAGTGAGAAAGCATCATTCCAAAAATAGGAAAAAGCATCACGAGTAGCTTCATTTATAAAAAAGTCAAAAATATATGTCTCAGTTTTCTTATCTTCGGTCCAACAAGTCGCCGTACGTTTCAAAGACAAGATAATATTTTCAAGTTCATCGGTTAATTGAATACCTTTCCGCCCTGTATTTCTATTCCTTTTCACCGACGTTTTTGGCGCTGCCGAATGAGCCAAACGTACGACACAGCGACAAGAGGCAATATCTGAAAGACGAGCATGTCTCAGAATCTCATCTCTAATCTCTTGTTTTCCAAGCATAAGATTAGAGAATAACACCTCAAGATTGGTACCATAATCGATCATCATTAATCGATTATCTGGCAGGTTCATTGAGGCAGAATCCCCCAAAGCAGCTCCTGCCACATCGTTTGCATACCCGCTTCGACTGATCTGAAATGGCAAGCTCAGCGTCTCATTATCTCCAGATGTATAACCGATTACTATTGAAGGAAGATACTTACCAAACTCAGGTGAGTCAGTACTAATTGGTTCTTGCAAGCCATCACAATAAAGTTGAATGGGGCCAATATTTCGACCTTGCTTAGTTCGAACCAGCTTAACATCTGTTAGCTTATTATTACTATCAAGCCCAATAAGATAATTCAGTTCAAAAAGCACATCATTGTTAGCACTTGCTCGTTCTTCCTGAGGCGCATGTTCATGCCATGCGGCCTGAAAAATCTCTGCTATTAATTGTAAAAACTGGGACTTACCCGACCCGTTTGGACCGATTAAACAAAGAGGTGACAATGCTTCACCTTGTTTTCCATCCGCTCCACGCCCAAACCAGACCTCAAGCCCATCAAACAACCCCCCATTGGTAGAAGAGCTTTCTACTTTTAGGTAGCGTAGCCTCATTTTTTTACCCTCTGCAGATACATACTCGCAGTTTCCTTATCAAAAATCTGCTTTAGCCTAGGTTTTTCTTCTGCTAATAGTGCAAAAATTATATCTCGCATAGTGTCATATGGGATAGCATTTCGTTTAGCTATCTCTTCGAATAATAACCCCTTGTCAGGCCAATTTTTACTATCTTCTAATAGGTTTTCAATGGGATTCTTCATAATCGATTCCTTCTTTCGGCGTGCTTGTGATATTTCTTTTGTTACCGTCGTTTTCTCAGAATAAATTCGAGATAAAGAGATATTCACTGGTTCATCACTCAACTCTTGAGGAACTAGTTGACCTCGAAAAGCCATTTTATGTATTGCAGCATCAAGTTTCGGTAATAAATTATTCAGCGCAGCATGCTCAGCCATTACTCTATTTAGCAATTCGAATGATGCCTCAATACATCTCACTATCTGCTCTTGCTTTTCCATTTCCGGCAATACAATTTTTATTTTTCTTATATCATCAAGACGTAAGCCTGCCTTAATCGCACCCCGATTATTTTTTTTGAGGAGAATTTGTCCTTCGGGGCTTACCAAAAACCATGCTAAATAGCGAGATATCAATGGTGATTTTAGTCTCACTAAAGATATATGTTGGTTAACATATGCTTCTTCAAAATCGTCAGGAATAACGGCAACACGACCTAAATCTGCAGTTATAGTAACTAAAATATCCCCACCTTGAATACGTGTACGAGTTCCTTCGGTTCCACTTGGTGGAGCAACTTTTTGTTTATCAGAAAGGTCTAAGTCTATTGAACCACGTTTAGTATTCCCAACACGTAGGAATAGTGACCCATCATTGGAATAATATTTAGCCCAACCACGAGAACCACTGGTTACAAACTCAGCCAACTCATCAATAGTTGTATCAACCCCATCGACATGTTCAAAGACTAACCTAAGGATTGATTCTTTATATTTCTCAATTAAGGCTGGAATGCAATCAAGCTCATAATGTGCACGAATAATATGATCATTCTGCTTCTCTATCTTTGAAATAATACGTTTTTGCTCATTTAGCGGAGGCAAAGGTAGTGTATGTGTTTTTAAATAGCTGGCTGGAACCCGCTGCTGCCCTACAGCACCAGACATCACTTTTTGTGCCGCCTCACGAAAAGATTTTTGACGGATAAAACACCAAATATACTCTGGCAACACTGCTCCACGGCTTCTTAGAACATGGAACTCTGTTGAACCAAATCCAATACCGTTCTCTAAGCCGATAGCAACAGCTGATTTTCCATTTTCCATTGATGGTGTTATTTTTGCAAAGATAACATCATTCTCAGCAAATTGAGTAAATCCTTTATTCACCTCACGTAAAGGACGAACAACCCCATTAGTTATAGAACCTGATATTTCACTAACGGCAGCCATGGGTACGAATGTGACCATATCATCAAAAGTCAAATCAACAGACTTCCGCGGGTTTACATCAACGACATCTTCAAAAGTGACGTTAATCCAACCTCTCGGCAGCTTATTCATACTCCCCCCTTACTCACAACAGATATAGATAGACATGCCACGCGCTAAGAAATAACGGACTGGATTGCTAATCAAGTTAAACATTATCAATCCTTTAATTTTACGGTATCTGCAAGCTCATCTGCAATCGCCTCAATATCTAGTAGAGCAGAATTAAGATGACCAACAATTGCTGTCATTATTTCATCGATATCGGTCAAGTCGCTTACCGATTCATCATCGCTAAGCCAAGAAATATCTAGATTATCTCCCCGCTTGGCAATAGCCTCTCTGGTATAACAACGAAAACGACCATTCCCACCCTGATCTTGACGAGGGGACAATCCATATGGATCATCTCCAAAGCAATTAATGAAGTCTTCAAAGTGTTTATATTCAAGTGGAGAAGTCTTTCCGAATTTCGGCATGTTCGCACGCATATCGTAGATCCAAATATTCTTAGTCCTCTGGTTTTCATCGCCTTGCAGAGAGAAAAATAGAACATTTGTTTTTACGCCAGCAGCATAAAAAATCCCAGTTGGCAGCCGTAAGATAGTATGAAGATTGCATTTATCCATCAATTCCGTTCTTATTGCTTTTGCAACACCACCTTCAAATAAAATATTATCAGGAAGAACAACTGCAGCACGACCACCAGGTTTGAGGCCAAGGTAAATATGCTGTAAAAAAGCAAGTTGCTTATTGCTATTAGGAAATGGAATATCATTTCTTAGAGGGCGTTTGCTACCTGCTTTACTACCAAACGGTGGGTTAGCAAGTATAATATTTGCAGGTTCTAAGCTTTCCGCATCATCAGTAAGAGCATCTCCATAAATAATTTCCGCATCTAAACCGTGTAAGAAGGTATTCATCAAACAAATTCTACGAGTATTTTTTTCTATTTCTACCCCCTGATATTTAGGAGGGTTAGATTTATATTCTTTTATGGAATTAGCACGCAGAATATAATCATTAGCAGCCACAAGGAAACCACCACTTCCAGTAGCAGGATCTTGAATAAGCTCACCGAGGGCTGGTTTTGTTAATTTGACAATAGCCTCAACCAATGGTCGAGGCGTAAAGTATTGTCCTGCACCAGAACGGGTGTCTTGCGCACTTTTATCAATTAAGCCACTATAAAAATCACCAAATCCATCCTTACCCACTTGATGCCAATCGATTTTTGCAATTCCATCAATAACTGCCTTAAGGTTCTCTGAATGAGAAAAGACTGTCGTAGGAAACGCATAAATGGCTTTGATAACCTCATTTTCTACGGTTGCACCTAAGTGAGTAAGCGTCTCTTGATAAAATCCTAGCAGCCCCTCTTCACTATGTGACTCCAAATCTGCCCAACGAGCCCCCTCAGGGATAAGTGTCTCTGTCCCATTTTCTTCCGCGATTTTGAGGAAAAGCAAGTAGCTGAGCTCGGACACATACTGATAGTAAGTTATGCCGTCACCTCGCAAAATGTTGCAAAGGCTCCAGACTTTTTGGATGATGTTATCTTGTTTCATTTGCGTCTCAGGCTGAAAAGATTAGACTACTCTTTAGTGTGCCAGAACATGACTCAGCTATCTACGTGTAATAGCCCCCGTTTAAACCGGATACTTCAACAGTAAGACATAGGCATAGACCTATGTTTAACAACAGTCAAAACGATACTATGGTTGAAGTGTTATCAGAGCGTCACCGCCGTACCCTACAGGAAAAATTACCATTATCCACCAGACAATGAAGCCCGGCATGACCGTGTCTCATGTCGTACGCTTGCATGACATCAATGCAAACCAGATCGCAAGCAATATGAAAACGGTTCACTGGTGGCTGTTACATAGGGTGAGGGAGTGATACCTGCCTCCGGGTACCACCTTTCCTTTTTTATACCTCCTTACCAATCAATATATTTCTTTGATTCAATAAGTTGTCTTAAAAATCTTTTCCGATGCGTTTTGATTTATCCCTTCGTATCGGGAATTTGTGGATCAGATTGCGGGTCATTCAGTTCGACGAACGGGGGGGGGACCCTCATATGTTAACTGACAGCAAAATCCGATCCGCGAAACCTCTCGCAAAATCTTATAAGCTCACTGTGGGGGATCACAAACGACGGATTAGCCGTTGTCATCACGCCAGATGATGATGGTTTTCCTGCTCGGTTCGAGTCTTTGAAAATCACCGGCTGGATGCTGGAGCATCATCTTGATAACCAGCTCACACGGCTTATTCTGGAAAGAAAGGCGCTTATGGATGGGTTAGTTACACTTGTTCAACGTTCCGCAGCCTCTATCAGTTATATTATCACCTGAACGGGGTGATAACGTTACCAGACGGAACAGCCATCGCAGTAGAAACTGAGCACCGTCTGAAAACCAAAGCCCATTATCAGGTGATTATCACCAACCATTTGTCGACCCGCACGCAGCAACACTGGATGTACGTTTTCTATATCGTACCCACCCCGCAGATGAAACGCGTGATTGAGCTGCTGTTCAATAGCGTGAAAACGCCATCGTTAACCGTCAACACATCCCGCTGGAAGCGCGGCATCGTCATGTTTTCGGCTTTGATACATAGATCAATTTAATCTAAAATATCTTTGTATCTGTCCCAATATGGTAACTCCACTTCAACTTCTTTATTGGGATTACCATTTTTCGTACATCATGCATCAGACTAGTTTTTATTGACAGATGAATCTTGACCCCACCTCATTATCTATATGTATAAACTGCGGATAACAACATCAAAAATTGTTACCACATTGCAAACCATGAATATAGCATAATCATTTAAAATAACCTTGACATATTACAAAAACAATCACAAACCAAATTAAAAATCATTTTAATTTAAAATAATCTTATTATTTTCTTATCATTAAGCACGATTTCAACAAAGCTGCCCTTTCCTCGCACTACCCTTTCTTTTACTTCCTTTAAAATTTCATCTATTATATACCCCTCATTTTGATACGTATACTCCATGGGCATATTTACTATAAGTACCCTTTCATCTCCATATTCCTTTTCATGCTTTAAGTTTATTGCCCTTACAATTTTGTCAGGAAACATATCAAATTCCTTTTTCAAATCGTGCATATTTTTTACTGGCAAATATCCTTCTGGTGTGACTCTTTTTCTTATTGATAAGTAATGATGGTCATGATCAGGCACAGCAGATGTTATTTCTAATATAATAGCAAATTTATCGTTAAATATTTTTGCGTCAAAATTATCTTTTTTAATACCCAACTGAATGTATAAATCCTTCGGAATATTTTTATATTCAACATATTTTATTATTGGAAGGCACTCCTCCCTCAGCGTTTTATTCCCTTCATACTTACTCGAAAAAAAGCCATCATCAGCATACATATACTCATAATGCTCAGAATGACTGGTAATACTAATATAATCATTAATTGTTTTTTTAAATTCAGATAATTTCATTATAGCACTGACTTTAGAAATATCGAAAGTCGCTTTACTATAAGATTTTTCTCTTGGTGGATGCGTAGGTTCTATATACATGTCATAAGTAAAAACCATATGGCAATAATAGATTGCCAAAAAGGGATGCATGTAATTTTTAAAATTTTCATCATGATTATTGAAAGAGTATAGCTCATCGTCCTCCTTAATAAAAAAACAGTTCATCACATCATTTATATTGCTTTTAATAAAAGAATTTATATTTATCAAAATATCTTTTTCATTTACTGAAAAACTATATATCCAATAAAAATTCTCAGCTATGTTAATATCCTCATACTCTTGAAGGTAAACATCGACATCAAATTCATCTTTCACTTTCAACAAGATATCATTCATTTTCTTATTGAATTTTTTATAGCTACTCCATCCTAAAGTCGTATAAGGTACTCCCTGAGAAAAATTAATAAATGTATGTGATTGTGTACCTTCCATCTTTTCAAAAGAATTGATGTCAATCATATTACCCTCTATAAAGTTTAACTTACCATAATTGTAAACATTCCGAAAGAATAACATTCATTTCTAAATGGTACTGAAAAAATACTCTGAAATTAAAAACTCCCAACCAAATCCCCCAACGTCACCATCAGCATCATCGGATCTATCGGCGAAGGTTCAAACCCCACCCGTAGATAAAATTCCCGTGCCTCATCAGACAGCGCATGAACCAGCATCCCACGAATGCCGATAGTATCAGCAACCTGAATCACTCTTAGCCCAGCATCACGTACCAGAGCACGGCCAACACCTTGGCCATGCAATGACGTATCCACAGCCAAGCGCCCCAACATCACGACCGGGATAGGATCGGGCATATTTCGGCGAAAACGTCCGGGAGCTGAATTCATTGCTACAGCACTGGAAGCCAATGAGTAATACGCCAACACTTTTGAATCATCGCAACTGACGAAAGTTCGTGATGCTCCAGTGACCTGATTTTTCATCGCCCGTAGTTTTAGCCAGTTGTCCATAGACTCCACGCCGCAACAGAATGAAGATAGTACATGTTCGGCACGGAGTGGCTCAGGGGCGGAAATCATTTTTTCTGTTCCCACGGTGCAGGTGTTTGCATGGTTTTACGCAGCGCGGCATTCGGAGAGGGAGCTTGATCCAAACGGGCAAGGAATTCCTGATAAGCGTCGGGATCTGCCATGATGATGCGCTGATCGATCAACGCTTCCTCCGCGGCAGCGCGAGCAGCTTCAAGGACAAAATCGGTACGATTTTTTCCTCTGGCCTTAGCTGCACGATCAATCAGATCCCGTTCTGCGGGTTTGATGCGTAAATTCAGTGTTTCGCGTTTAACAGAAACGCTGTTCGTCGCTGGCATGATGTTATCCTCCGGCCTACTCTCTGGATATTAATCATACAGCAAATGTAACGCTAATGTCATTACGATTTATTAGACCATAGGGAATCGAACCAAAGGAACGAACCAGACATTTCTTTATCGCCTGTGCTACATCATTTTGATCTACATATGAAATTACGGGTCACAACACGGGTCTTGACAACTAGAGCGATTAATATTTATGCTAGATTTCAACTTAATAGAAAGCTGAATGTTCCCGAGTCCGGGCACCACTATTTAAAGAACCCGCCCAAAAGGCGGGTTTTTGCTTTTCTGGAAATGGAAATCCGCAGTCCCCATCTCTGGCCTGACTAGTTATAACAGGAAGGCCAGATTTTCTCTGGCGCAACGCCCAGCGCTTCGGCGATCAGCCTTTCGCCTTTGGGCCAGTGCCTTATCAGCGCGTTTGTCAGCGTGGAGGACGCCAGCCCGGATTTGCGGGAAACGGCTGAAAGCGACGTTCCACGCTTTTTCAGCGCCGCGATAATATCTGCGGAATGCCATTCCGGTTTCATCATGCTCATGCCGCCTCCCCATCAATAAACTTCACGCCGTCGACGGTGCGCAGCCAGCGCGGGGCTTTCATTTCCGCCGCGAAGTAGTTGATCAGGTCGTACAGCAAGTAACTCAACTGTTTCTCCTTTTCAGAAGAAAATCCCTGCTCCGCCAGCGTCTGCGTCAGGGCGAGGCAGTAGCGACAAAGCTCGGTGCATTCCGGTCCAAACTCGGGGGAATTCGCCGGGAGAGTATCGACGGTCAGGCTTTCAACAAGATGGGGCGGGACGGGTTCTAACAGCGTAGGCTGGAGCAATGTCAGAGCGGCGTTGAGCCTGCCGCAAAGCGCCATTTTGAGCGTAGGATCGTCGTTTTCTATCAGGGTTTCGGCGAAATTTTCGCAGTGATCGGCAAGGACGGTGAAGTCCGTAGCGGCATTGAAGTGAACGGAAAGTAACGGGTGTGTCTGGATGAGGGTAGTAGCCATAGTGGCAGCCTCCTGTAACGGGTTAAAAACCCACCACCAGAGGTTCCAATCTCATGGTGGTGGACTGAACGGGGTTGGAACTACCGGCGTTACAGGCAACCGGCGCACCTTACGGTGCCCCCGCCCAGCCCACCATTGAGGTATAGCTGAGCGCACGACATAAAAAAAGACGCGGGCGCGTCGTATGTCGCCTGTAACATTTCTCGGGGTTCCAATCCCGGTACCTGAATTTGCAGGTGCGGGTAAAAGATACCGCGATTAGGGATTAACGGCAAGTGAGGTTGTGGAAGGTGGGTCGCAGAAAATAAAAGATCCTGTTGGTGAGGTATAGTTCTCTATGTATCAGCCAATTCGTTAAACCAGGTATCGATCCTCTTCCACAGTATGCAAAACATATCCATGCTTATGATAAAAAGCACAGATATTGATTTGATAAGGCTGGCCAGACTCATTTTTCTGGTATAAAGCATAGAGTTAAAACTTACAGGCATAACCCGGCCCTACCGGAGGAATGATAATGAAGGATAATATTGTTCAAAATATCGCTCATAAACTTTTTTTAGCAAGATCCGATGTGCTGGCGCATGAACTCACTGAACAGGAACTTTCTTTTTTACTGAAAGAGAAATTAGAAGGCTATTATTTAAAGGGCGATAAATTAATCTTTTCATCTTATGAAGATAGAGATCATTATGTTGTTCGTCATTATTTTTCAGAAACAGACAGTGATTGCGCCGATGCGGAGAAAACCATAATACAAACTGCTTTTAGCATATGGGAAAAGTCTTTGCGCGGCGATTGTTCAACCGCTGGCTTATTTCTCAGTTTATATGAAGATAAGATCAACGTATGGCAGGTGCTGCTCGCATCTAAACGTAACCAATATGAGGTTACATCTCTGGCCGATCAATTCATAAAGCATTCCAGAAATATAGATATAAACACTCTGTTTAATTTCTTCTCCGTCATTTACAAAAAACACAACCAATACGTTGGTACATTTACATTATTAGGAGAACGACTGACCAATAACCCTCAAAAATGTTATGAGATAATTAATAAATTTCATTCAGATATAAAACTAGAAACTCTTCACCTCTATAACATTACCTTATTTTCATTAAAAAAAGAAAACTATGCATCGGCTATTGATATTTTGCTCGATGATATAGAAAAAAATGACGTCATTTTGTCTCCTCAAGCACTGTGCATACTTGGCAGATTTGTAGAAATAAATAATATAGAATATCGTAACGATGAAATAAAATTAATCATCAAAGATAAGATTGCTTCTCCGGTTACAGATATTTCCAATGCTGCTATACAAGCAACCGTAAACACAATAGATAAAATACCTGATTTTTGTCAAATTATCCATAAGTTACTTAAGGATAATCATATAAAAACAATAACATTGCTTTGCCAAAGAATAGCCATGGCTAAAAACTTACAATCTCACGCTGACTTTCCTGACTGGATAAATACCATCTGTATTAACTCAGGAGATGATGTCGAACTCAGAGGACTAGTTTTTCATATTTTATCATCACTCACTGAAGATGAAACCAAACATCAGCTAGTGATTAGTTGTCTGTTTGTAATGATAAAAAATGGTTCTATAGTGATAAAATCTCAGGAAATAAAGAGCTTTTTATATAATGCTACAAAATCCAGTGAGTTAATAAATAAAATTTTTACATTAGCACTTATTGATAACATTCCAGAAATCGCCGAGTTTTCACGATTACTATCCACACATTTAATGGTTAATGATAGCAGTCATTTATTAAGTTATAGCCTTCCAATTATTAACAATTTTACAGAAAGAGATTTCATTTTTCTGGTACGAAGAACTCTGGGGTTTATCGTTAATGAAAAACATTTAATGTCGTCGATATTATCATTACTGAATGTTGATAACGCAAATAAAAGAACCGATAATCTTGTATTATCTGTTATATCCAATGAAATTGCCATAGACTATCCAAATTATGTAATTGATGTAATAAGCGAATGCAAAAATAAAATCGTGAATAAGAAAAACCATAAATTGAAAATATATGATGATATACTTACCCATACGGAAGACTATCTGAATTCTCTAAAAAAATACCCACGAAGAAAAGAATTCGAACCGCCTTCAGCGTATGTACTGTCCTTTCAAAAAGAACGGGATAAAGTCATGGCTAAAAATCAAGAGATCAGCAATGAGGATTCATTTTTATCTAAAATAGCCACCCGCATTCCACTAAAAGCAGGAATAGCCTCTTTCCATTACAATGATCGCTTTAATACCGGGTATAGTGAACCGTCGTACCTTCATCCATTTTCGAGTAGCTATTCTCTCCCACGAAGGCATGTTATGGACAATGTTGGCTATGAAATACGTACGGTAATGTTCAGGACAGCAAAAAAGGATACAATATGAAGGTATTAATTTCTCAATATATTCGAACATTGAAAGAGAGAAATGAACTCGACAGACTATTGCCTAATTTATTATTATCAATGGATATCGTTCCTCTATTTACTACACAAACGGGCACAAGACAATATGGTGTCGATATTGCTGCAATAGGTAAAGATCCTGACGATGGAGAAAAAAAACTATTTATATTTGTAATTAAACAAAAAGATCTAGGTAGATCTGAATGGGATTCTGGACCACAATCCATAAGACAGAGTTTAAATGAAGTTTTTGATGTTTACCTTAGAAAGCATTTACAACCAAAACACAAAAAGTTACCAAAGAAAATCATATTATCCACCAGCGGTGATATGAAAGAAGAAATAAATCAAAACTGGGCCGGATATCTGGATGTTCATAAATCCTATGAGTTTGATTTCTGGGGAGCAGACAAACTTTCCACTTTTATTGAAAAATACATGTTAAATGAACATATATTTAACGACATTGACAGAACCGACTTAAGAAAATCTCTATCATTGATTAGTGAAAATGATTATTCACGGATTGATTTTCATCGATTATTACTACGAACACTGATGCTTGATAATGAAGGAAAAAAAATTAAAGAAATCAAGAAAGCAGAATTGGAGAAGTCAATCCGCACCTGCTATCTCGCAACTAATATATTAGCTTACTGGGCGATACAGGATGGCAACACCAAGCAAGCTTTATTTGTATCCGAACGATGCTTGCTATGGGTATGGCACCGGATCAATCTTGAAAAAGATCCAAAAAAATACTTCTCTGCTTTTGAAGTTATATGGCAAGGTTATATTAACATTTCTGCTGAATATTTTTCCAACCTTCAGCCATATTTTCATGAAAAATATCTTGTTTCTTTATACTCAACTGAAAGTTCCCTGGTCAATATAACTGTCTTTGAACATATTGGTTTACTTGCAACTCTCGGATTAAATAATTTTCTCCTCGCACTTAGAAAAGATAATAATGATGGAGTACTTCACATTCATAATGCCGAAATCGTTGCTGATAGCTTGTGTGCATTAATCATAAACAATCCCGCATCTGGTTCACCACGTCTTGATGAGAATGTCATTGAAATTACTCTAGGATTAATATTTCTTTCTCTGATGGGGAGAAAAGAAACTATTGAAAATTGGCTTAGAGAACTAATTTCGAGGCTGGACTATGTACTTAGGATTGGACGAGAACATCCAATATCAACAGACTCTATTGACGATCTCATCAGTATGGAATGCAATAGCAACGATACATATTTAAAAGAAAAAACAACAAGCATGTCCTGGATGATTCCCACCTTAATGGGATGGTGTGTAATACTGGAAAAAGAAGAAGGATATCGCGCATTATTAACAGGTATAAAAGAATCAAATACTAAAGTATGCTCTCAGCTATGGTATCCAACGAATGATCTTTATAAACATCTTTACTTTCATCCAGCACAATCCTTCACTGGTGAAACTGAGGCACCAATAACATTCCCTGATAATATGAGTGATTATAAAAACAGAATGGATGAGCTACGGGAAAATGAACGATATAATATTTTCAAAAATTCAAGTGCGGTACAGGCAGGTTTAACTATACTCGATTTCATTGCCTGCCGACATTTTAGAACACCTGTACCCTCTGTTCTTTGGTATGGAATGCAAAAAAAACAGAGTGATAACTGACTTTTTTGTATTTTATATCACTACTCACCAATGGGCAGTATCTTAAAGCCCATTGGTACCTTTTAGAAGTATCTTTTGATTCATGATGTTGCCAGCCTGTTCTTTACTAAAGAGTTCTAATCCAGAGCGTCTGCTTTAGTAGAGATAACTGGTATTTATACCGTTCAGTCACTAATTTTAAAGCAATTGCGCCAAGAGACATGCCAAAAATTAATGCCCAGACAAACCCTAGCAAGGTATCTGCATAGCCAGAAAAACCGTCTCCCCAGAGAAAAAACGAAAAATTAACATCCCATCCAAAAAATTCTTTCATAAACGGAACCGAAAATGCCAGTAACGCAAATACTGCTGTTTTCTCACCAAAGAAAGCTTTAACGCGATTTTCATTGGCGGTAATTTTTTTTATCAGTTGAAGTTCTGCATACTTGAGTTCATTTTCATCATAGCGGCGCAATGCTGCTACATGCCCTTCATCTTCCTGAACTTCCTTCAGAAAACGAGTCAAAGTCATTGTTTTCCATTTAAATAGACCTAATAACATCAATGCTGGCTCAACTAATAAAGTAAATATTCCACTCAACATCATCAAAATGAATAAAAATTTACTCACTAAGATGAATAGCTTCTCAGGAAAAAATGCGTAGATTCCAAGAGGGAGTAACATTAGCAGTAGGAAAATAGAACTAACGATCAACCCACGTAAAGAAAGTCTTTTAGCTAGAAGCTCTAATGGATCGGCCTGATTTGATGTAATGCGCTCACAACGATTCAAATATCCCAGTATTTCATCAACCCGATACAGCATTTCTATTCCCTGAGTAATTTTATCTAAACACAGAATTTAATGCAGAATGGAACAAATATATCTGCTAAATACTCTCCACCAAATCCCCCAAAGTCACCATGAGCATCATCGGATCTATCAGCGATGGCTCGAACCCCACGCGCAGGTAAAACTCCCGCGCTTCATTCGACAGAGCGTGAACCAGCATCCCGCGAATACCGATAGTTTCCGCCACCTGAATCACCCGCAGTCCGGCATCCCTCACCAGCGCCCGCCCAACGCCTTGTCCATGTAGCGACCGATCCACCGCCAGACGTCCCAGCACTACAACCGGGATCGGATCGGGCATATTGCGACGAAAGCGGCCGGGGGCGGTGTTTGTCGTTACCGCGCTGGACGCCAGCGAGTAGTAAGCCATCACCTTAGCATCGTGGCAGCAGACAAACGTACGGGACGCGCCAGAAAGCTGGTTCTTCATCGCCCGCTGTTTCAGCCAGTTATCCATAGAATCCACGCCGCAGCAGAACGGGGTTAGAATGTGCCCGGCATGAAGCGGCTCTGGTGTGGAGATCATTTTTCCTGCTCCCACGGCGCAGGGGTCTGCATAGTTTTACGCAGTGCGGCATTGGGCGCAGGAGCCTGATCCAGACGGGCAAGAAATTCCTGATAAGCCTGCGGATCGGCCATAATGATGCGCTGCTCGATCAACGCTTCCTCGGCAGCAGCGCGGGCAGCTTCCAGCACAAAGTCAGTGCGGTTTTTTCCTCTGGCTTTCGCCGCCCGATCGATAAGATCGCGCTCAGCGGGCCTGATGCGCAGGTTCAGAGTTTCGCGTTTCATCGCCATACTGTTTGCGGCTGGCATAGTGTTGTCCTCTTGTGTTTCTGTGGATATTAAGTATACAGCACGCGTAACGTAGATGTCATTACGATAAATTTATAAGGAATCGGAGTATCGAACCAAAAGGTTTTCTACTTATTTTAATCCACCATTATGATTTACAAGCAAAAATACGGATCAACCTATGGGTCTTGACAATATAAGGGGAAAGAATTTATGATAAAAATCAAATTGATAAGTAACTGAATGTTCCCGAGTCCAGGCACCACTATCTAAAGAACCCGCCCAAAAGGCGGGTTTTTGCTTTTCTGCGGCCGGACTCTCCATCGAACTCCGTTCGATTATTCGCCGCACGGCAGTCTTAATTTGCAAGATATTGGGTGGAAACTCGCTTATCAGAAGTTATACCCAAAACAACATGCTAAATCCGGTCAAAACGACGATACAAGCGACATTCAAAAACAGGCCGGCGCGCATCATCTCCTGCTGCTTGATATGGCCGGTGGCGAAAACGATAGCGTTTGGCGGCGTCGCCACGGGCAGCATAAAAGCACATGAAGCCGCAATGGCAATCAATACCGACAGAATCACAGGCGACATGCCGAACGCTTCGGCCACTGAGGCAAATACGGGAATGAGCAAAGCGGCGCTGGCCGTATTACTGGCAAACTCGGTCAGAAACACCACGAATGTTGCAATCACCAGGATAATAATAAATATCCCCATATGAGCCACCATCCCGCTAATCTGGTTTGCCAGGAACAGGCTGGTGCCCGTCTCTTTCAACACATTACTTAAGCAGATACCACCGCCGAATAATAACAGCACGCCCCAGTCAGCCGTTTTCTCTATATCCTTCCAGTGAACCACCCGGGCGAAATTGACTAATATAATGGCGCCTAAAGCCACGATGGTATCGAAGGATTTAAAACCGCCCAGCAGATCGTTAATGGGTCCGCTGAAAATCCAGAAGAATACGGTAAGGCCAAAAATAGCCAGGGTGACTATTTTGCCTTTATCCCAATCGACCTGCTCAGTATTCGTTTCGAAGGTCCCCTTAAGTTCCGGCCTGAACACGAGGTAAAGAATCGCAATAGCGACTGGCAGTAAGACGATCATTGCCGGGAAACCGAACTTCATCCAGTCAAAGAAGGAGAGCCCCACCTCGGCGGCGGCAATCGCATTCGGTGGACTGCCGACGATGGTCGCCATCCCGCCAATGCTGGCGCTATAGGCAATACCGAGGAGCACAAACACATAGGTCGAATGGCGGTTTTTGCCATCGACTTTACTCAGGATCCCCAATACCAGCGGCATCATCATTGCGGCCGTCGCCGTATTACTGATCCACATTGACAGCAGCGCCGTCACGCCAAATAGCATAAAGACCGCGAGGCGCATTTTACCCCTCGCCATCGCTAATACCTTATCGGCAATGACTTTATCCAGCCCCTGCACATGCATCGCCGCCGCCAGAGCAAAACCGCCGAGGAAAAGGAATATCGTTGAGTTGGCGAAACTGTTTAGCGCCGCCTGGGTATTAAATACCCCCAGCAGCACGGCCATGACGGGAACCATGATTGCCGTAACGGTCACGTGCAGCGCTTCCGTTAACCATAATACGGCGATAAAAGCGAGCATACTCAGCCCCATGACCACCTTCGGCTCATAGGGTAGCGTGTTGTAGAGAACGATAAACAAAACAATATCGAGCAAAATGATGATGCTGTTACGATTAAAAAACCACTCATGGGTATTGGTGGGTAAAGGACTCATGTCGTTTTTATTCATAGTAGCTTCCTTGTAACTGGTTACGACTGAATCATTACATGTATATGTCTTTCAGGTATAAATTATGTTCCTGTTCTGTTAACTGGATCGTACCAGACAATTTCCCGGCCGAATGACACCCAAGTCAGGATATTTCCGGAAAGAGGTTCCTGATATAGACGATTTATTGAAGCGAGCAGGCCGACTTTATTAGCTTTAATTTCCTTCATCTGAATTTCTGTCTTTGGCTGCCGCGCCGGTATACGCGGCGTTGATAGTTTCACCAACACCTAAAATAGCCCCAAAGAACCATCGATTATTTTCGGCAATCCATTTCTGAAATAGAGATAAAGCAGCGCGTAAAAACTGATAATTCGGTGAAAAACCGGGCAAAAGCGCTATTTTCTGGAAATCGACACGCCCAGGCGGCTAACAACCTTTCCCTCCGGACGGCTAAAAAGCATCTTATATTCCTTTTTGCTCTTAGCGGCAGACAAAAGTTCTTTAAAATGCCAATTTTGCAGCCCTACCATTCAAATCATCTCGATACGAATGGGCAAAATGTTATGTCAGTTTTTCATTCCGTTAGCGACCTGATTGGTCATACTCCCCTGCTGCAGCTCCATAAGCTTGATACCGGCCCCTGCAGCCTGTTTCTAAAACTGGAAAATCAAAATCCCGGCGGCTCGATAAAAGACCGCGTCGCGCTATCCATGATTACGCAGGCAGAGCGCGAAGGGAAATTAAAACCCGGCGGCACGATTATCGAAGCCACCGCCGGCAATACCGGCCTCGGTCTGGCGCTGATCGCCGCGCAGAAAAATTATCGCCTGATTCTGGTGGTGCCGGACAAAATGAGCCGCGAGAAGATTTTCCATCTGCGCGCGCTGGGAGCGCAGGTGCAGCTTACCCGATCGGACGTTAACAAAGGCCATCCCGCCTACTATCAGGACTACGCCCGGCGCCTTGCCGACGAAACGCCAGGTGCCTTTTATATCGACCAGTTTAATAACGAGGCTAACCCGCTGGCGCATGCCACCACCACTGCCCCGGAGATCTTCCAGCAGCTGGATGGCGATATTGACGCGATCGTCGTCGGCGTCGGCTCCGGCGGAACGCTCGGCGGGCTTCAGGCCTGGTTTGCTGAGCACTCCCCTGAAACGGAATTTATCCTCGCCGATCCGGCGGGCTCCATTCTGGCGGACCAGGTCGAAACCGGGCGCTACGGCGAAACCGGCTCCTGGCTGGTGGAAGGGATCGGCGAAGACTTTATTCCGCCGCTGGCCCATCTTGAAGGCGTCCGCAGCGCATACCGCGTCACCGATAGCGAAGCTTTCGCCACCGCCCGCCAGCTGCTGCAGGTTGAAGGCATTCTGGCAGGCTCCTCTACCGGAACGCTGCTCACCGCCGCCCTGCGCTACTGCCGGGCGCAGACATCACCTAAACGCGTGGTGACCTTCGCCTGCGACAGCGGCAATAAATATTTATCAAAGATGTTTAACGATGACTGGATGCGCCAGCAGGGCTTTTTAAGCCGTCCATCGCGCGGCGATCTCAGCGATTTTATCGCTCTGCGCCACGACGAAGGAGCAACCGTCACCGCCGCGCCGGACGATACCCTGGCGGCCATCCTCGCGCGTATGCGCCTCTACGACATCTCGCAGCTGCCGGTGCTGGAAAACGGCCGCGTCGTCGGCATCGTCGACGAATGGGATCTGATTAGCCACGTCCAGGGCGACAGTCAGCGCTTTTCTCTGCCGGTCAGGGAAGCGATGACCCGTAACGTGGAGACCCTGGATAAGCACGCGCCGGAAAGCGCGCTGAAGGCCATTTTCGATCGCGGCCTGGTGGCCGTTATCGCCGACAACGATCGTTTTCTTGGCCTCATTACCCGCAGCGATGTGCTGACCACCTGGCGTAACCGACTCGAACAGTAAGGACTTCTCAATGACAAATTTGCATACCCTGAGCGTACATAGTGGCACATTTACCGATGAACACGGCGCGGTGATGCCGCCTATTTATGCCACCTCCACCTTTGCTCAGCCCGCGCCGGGGCAGCATACCGGGTACGAATATTCGCGCAGCGGCAACCCGACCCGTCACGCGCTGGAGACGGCGATTGCCGACCTGGAAAGCGGCACGCGCGGCTACGCCTTTGCTTCCGGCCTTGCGGCCATCTCAACCGTGCTGGAGCTGCTGGATAAAGACAGCCACCTGGTCGCCGTCGACGACGTCTACGGCGGCACATACCGGCTGATTGAAAACGTTCGCCGCCGCAGCGCCGGCCTGCGGGTGAGCTGGGTGAAGCCCGACGATCTGGCGGCCATCGAAGCGGCCATTCGGCCCGACACGCGCATGATCTGGGTTGAAACGCCGACCAACCCGCTGCTTAAGCTGGCCGACCTCAGCGCCATCGCCGCCATTGCGCGGCGGCACAATATTATCAGCGTCACCGACAACACCTTCGCCTCGCCGGCTATCCATCGTCCGCTGGAGCTGGGCTTTGATATCGTGGTGCATTCGGCGACCAAATACCTTAACGGCCACTCCGATGTGGTCGCCGGGCTGGCGGTGGTCGGCGACAACGCCGCGCTGGCGGAAAAGCTGGGCTACCTGCAAAACGCGGTCGGCGGCGTCCTCGACCCGTTCAGCAGCTTCCTGACGCTGCGCGGTATTCGTACCCTGGCGCTACGTATGGAGCGCCACAGCAGCAATGCGCTGCTGCTTGCCGAGTGGCTGGGGGGGCAGGCGCTGCTCCAAAGGGTCTGGTTCCCGTGGCTGGCCTCGCATCCGCATCATCAGCTGGCGCGCAGGCAGATGGCGCTTCCCGGCGGAATGATCTCCGTGGTGGTCAAAGGCGACGATGGCTACGCCGAGCGGATCATCCGCAAGCTGAAGCTGTTTACCCTCGCGGAGAGCCTCGGCGGCGTGGAAAGCCTGGTGAGCCAGCCGTTTAGCATGACTCACGCGTCGATCCCGCTGGAGCAGCGTTTAGCCAACGGCATTACTCCGCAGCTGATTCGTCTGTCGGTAGGGATTGAGGATCCGCAGGATCTGATCGCCGACTGGCGCCACGCGCTGCGCGACTAAGCAGATTGCCCGGCGGCGGCTAACGCCTTGCCGGGCGACAAGATCCCCCATCACATCAGGCCCGCCGCCCGGCAGAGAATTAAGCAGTCTGCCCGGGCTGGCCCTGCCCCTGCAGAAGATGCTCAACAAAGCGCGTCAGCTTCGGCAGCGGCCGCAGATCCTGCCGCCAGAGCAGGTGAATCGGCCTCGGCTGCGGGGTATACGCCTCGAGCACGCGCACCAGTTTGCCGCACTCGAGCGCATCCGCCAGCAGCACTTCCGGCTGCAGCAACAGCCCGGCGCCGGCGATCGCCGCCGTTCGCAGCGCGTAGCCATCATTACAGCGCAGAACAGCGTCGCGCTTCCAGCGTACGCCCTCCTCCGCGCCCGGCAGCTTCCACTCATTGCGCGCGGTCCACACCGTATGCGACAAACAGAGATGATCGGCCAGGTCCGCAGGCGTTGTCGGCGTACCGTGGCGGGCTAAATACCCGGGCGCGGCGCAGATCGTCATCCGGTAGGGCGCGAGATACTTTGCCACCAGATCGTTATTGCGGATCTCGCCGATGCGGATCGCCAGATCGATGCCCTCATCCACCAGATCGACCATCCGGTTGGTCAGATCCAGCTCCACGCGCACGTCGGGCCAGGCCTGCAGAAACGTGGCGGTCAGCGGGGCAATCACGCAGGCGCCAAACGACGTCGGCGCGCTTATCCGCAGCGTGCCCGCGGGCGCGGCCCGTAGTCTCTCCACTGAACTTTCGGCGATGGAGACCTGCTCCAGGACGCGTTTCGCCTCGTCAAAATAGACCCGCCCGGCGTCGGTCAGGCTCTGGCGGCGGGTATTGCGCTCAAGAAGACGGGTATTAAGCTGCCGCTCGATCAGCGCGATATATTTCCCGACCATCACCGCCGACATCTCGAGCCGCGCTGCGGCGCCGGTAAAGCTTCCGCACTCCACGACCGCAATAAAGGTCTCCATCGCCCGCAGCTTATCCATATTACAAACCCCTGGTTAGCAATCATTTAACTTTTAGCCAGTTTATCCGATATTTGTTTTATTAAAGAATAGCCTCTCACCCGAGAGAGGAACCTGCTATGAAAATCATCATTATTGGCGCCAGCGGTACCGTTGGCCGCGCGGTTGCGCAAGAATTAAACCAGCGTCATGAAGTCATTCGCGTCGGCCGCACTCAGGGCGACTATCAGGTCGATATCACCTCACAGCAGAGCGTGCAGAACCTGTTTGCGAAAACCGGTCGGGTAGACGCGATTGTTTCCGCCACCGGCAATCTCTTCTTTGGCCCGCTGGCGACCATGACCGACGGCGATTTCAACCAGGGCCTACAGGATAAACTCCTGGGGCAGATTCGCCTGGCGCTGACCGGCCAGCATTATCTGAACGACGGCGGATCTATTACGCTGATTAGCGGGATCGTCGCCCATGAGCCCATCGCTCAGGGCGTCAATGCAACCACCGTCAACGCCGGGCTGGAAGGATTCGTTCGCGCCGCCGCCTGCGAACTGCCGCGCGGAATACGTATTAACCTGATTAGCCCCACCGTATTAACGGAATCGGCGGCAGCCTACGACGGTTTCTTCCCCGGTTTTACCAGCGTCCCCGCCGCCAGCGTGGCTCAGGCCTACCGCCGCAGCGTAGAAGGCGTTCAGAGCGGACGGATCTATAAGGTCGGCTACTGACCGGCGCCGCTGCGGGCCGGAATTACGCTGCCGGCCCGCGACGGCGCTTACATCCTGTTTCATCAACAGCTACACTGATCCTTCAATTTGCCTTTTTGAATGACTCATGTTGAAGAAACTCGTTTTTATTGCCCCGCTTTTGGCGCTTATCGCTCTACTTATCTGGTGGTTCACGCCCCGCTACGCCGAAGAGGACGTCGCGTACTACCGCTCCGTCTTCTGCGTTATTGACCATCAGGACAGCCGTGCGTTTCTCCGCGATATGGAAAATATGATTGAAGGCGGCAATTCGGATTATGCGCTGCATAAGACCCACTACGTGCCCGCTCTGGGCCAACGGATGCTGGACACCTGGCAGCAGTTGACGCCGGAAGAGCAGAAAAGTATCAGCCAGGACCAGCAGCGCTGTCGCCAGCTGATGAGCGAAAAGCAGCGCCCGGATTAAGGCGTATTACTGCGCAAAATGACTCGCTGACAATAATAGAAAATAACATTCTGCTGCGACGAGCGGAATGTTAAACATAAACATGGCGAATGAATAACAGTATTTAGCGCGCGAAAAAGTTATATTTAATCGATATCCTGACGTTATTATCACCCTATTTATTTTAAAAAAATCGTTCTGGAAATAATTCCGTCACAATCTCCTCTTATATTTCCAAGCCTTAATAAACAGTAAATTATAACCAATAATTATCGAGGCTTATGTTGATTCGCTATATTCCCGTTTCGCTCTCTCTGGTCGCCGCCGCCGTTTCCGGCGTGCTCTACGCTGCGCCGATAAATACGCCCGTACTCGCTACGATGGATAATTTCCGCGATATCGCTGGCACGACGTCTGTTTATACCACCAGCCACGACGGCACCCTGCGCACCGGCGTTTTTTATCGTTCTAATGCCCTGGCATTATCCTCCGCGGACCAGGCGACGCTGAGCACGCTCGGTATCAGCGATGTTTATGATTTGCGCACGGCCAGCGAAATCGCCAGCAGCCCGGACGTGATGCCCGACGGGGCGAGATATACCCATATTGATATCATCGGCAACACCGCTTCGGGCAGCAACATCACCTCAATAACGTTCAGTAGCGCCGCTGAAGCCAAAGCGATGATGCAGCAGACCAACGTCTCCTTCGTCAGCGATGCCGGGATGCGCGCCCGGTTCACCACGCTATTTAACGATCTGGCCAGCGCCGACGGCGCAGCGCTGTTCCATTGTACCGCGGGCAAGGACCGCACCGGCTGGACCGCCGCGATGCTGCTGAACATTGCCGGCGTCGATGAGGGGACCATTATGGAAAACTACCTCGCCACCAACGACTATACCCGCCAGCGCGTCGAAACGACCCTGGCGATGATGCCCCCCGCCATGGCGGCGATTTACGAGCCGCTGCTGGGCGTCGATGCCAGCTATCTTCAGGCCGGGCTGGATGAAATCAGCCGCGAGTACGGATCGGTGGATAACTATCTGAAGCAGGGCCTGGGGCTGTCGCAGGAGACGCTCTACGTCCTGCGCGGCAAAATGGTGCAGTACGGCCAGCTGCCGGGACAAAGCGAACTGCGGGGGAATGCGGCGCAGGGCGCTGCGCTGCTTAACGCCCTGCAAAACAGCGAGCTATCGGGCCGCTACACCGACTATAACTATTATCTGCAATCGGCCATTGATGCCGGAACCCTCGGCGGCGTGGAGACTCAGGTCGGCGGGCAGATTTACGCGGACGCCGCCAGCTACCTGCTGCGCAGCGGCTCGCGATTAGACAGGGCGTTAACGCCGAATATTGATAGCCGTCAGCTACGGGATGGGGAAGGAAAGCTGTGGCTGACCGGGCTTAGCGGCTATCTTGGCACCGATGGTTCCGCCCGCGCCGCCAGCAGTAATGAGCATACCACCGGCTCGCTGCTGGGCTATACCTGGCGGTTTAACGCGCAGCTTAGCGGCTACGGCACTCTGGGATATAGCTGGGGCTCGCTGGGCAGCGCCAGCGCCGATGCGGATGCCAACACCACCCTGCTGGGGTTCGGCGGTCGCTATGCTTTTGAGGATTTAAATCATGGCCTCTTTGCCGCCGCCGATCTTAACGCAGGCTGGATCGATTATAGCAGTACGCGCCGGCTGAATGGCGGGCTGGGTACGGCCACCGGCGATACCCATGGCCAGCTGGTTGGCGGCACGCTGCGCCTCGGCTACGTCAGTCCGCTCGATTTTGCCAGCGTTGAGTACGCCGTCGGGACCCGCCTGACCCACCTGCGGATGGACGCTTTCCGCGAAAGCGGCAGCGAGCTGGCGCTCAACGTCGACCGCGTCAGTGAAAATAACGCCAGCGGTATTGCCAATGTGAGTATCGCATTTCATTCGCAAAACGGCGGCGGCTGGCGCTTCACACCGGCGATAAATATCGGCTATGAACACAGTTTCAGCGGCCCTTCGGTACGCACTCAGGGACAGGTTTATCACTATGAGGTCGTACAGAACGCGGCCTTCGATAGCCGTGACATGGTCAACGCTGGCGCCAGTTTGAGCATCACGCGCGGTGCGCTGAGCCTGAACCTTGGCGGCCAGGCTGACGTCGCCAGCGGCGGCGCCAGCCACGGCTACAGCGGCAGCCTTAGCGTGGGCTACGCCTTTTAAACATCCCCAGCAGGCCGCCGCCGCGGGCGGCTTGCTCTTAGCCACGAAATTGCAAAGCGGTTAAACATACACCGCCGAGGATCGGCGCATTTTTCGCCGCCATGGGCAAAACGAAACGCTGGCAGGAAAGGTAAAACAGAAATTATGTTTCAATCCGCTACTGGCAGCGGCAATCATCAATCTGATGCATGATTGTCCTTACCATAAAAAGTAGTTGATCTGGTATCGACAAGCTCTTATTTTGCTTCTCAGTTTTTAAACGAGATGAAACTGATGCCTACTATTACAGCCAGTAGTATGAAAGAAGCAAAAGAGTTAATGAATTGTGGGAAGTACAAAGAAATCGTTCTCAATTTCGATATTGATGCTGACGATTTTTTCACCCTCGCAACATCCCAGTCAGGAACAAAAGTCACCATCACAGACAGAAATAATCGCTCATCGGTCAAAGCAGAAAAATAATAAAAACCCCTGAGGCTCTTCTTATGCTGTTAGCTATTGGTACCGTCGCTGTTGCTTTTCTTTCCACGTTGATGCTGATCTGGCTTGACGATCGCATTACCGACCAGGATTAACGACCGGGGCCGGCGATAAGCCGCAAAACCGCCCGCCTCTGTGTTTCTCTCGCCCGTAGCCATCGGCTGCGGGCGATTCAAAAAACCCGCCAATCCCGTTTTCACATTACGCACTGATGATTTTCGCCCGCCGGCAGATCATGCATTCGCATAAAAACAGGGGCTTAAAGAAGAAAACGAGAAGGGAGCCCCGCGCCGCCGACGGCGCGGAGCACGGCGATTACAGCGACTTCGCCAGGCGCTCGACGGCGGGCATCCGACCCTCTGTCGACACCGTCGAGTAGGACAGGCGCAGCGTGCGGGTATCCGGGTTATCGTTATAGAACGCTTCTCCTGGTACGTAGACCACGCCATTTTCCAGCGTTTTCTTCATCCATTCCATGGTATCGAACGGATAACGGAAGCGAGCCCACAGGAACATACCGCCTTTAGGACGGCTGAACGCCAGATGCTCGCCAAGCTGCGATTCCAGCGCGTCGGCCAGCGCCACGCACTTCTTGCGGTAATCTTCGCGGATCAGGGCAATCTGGCTTTCCAGGCGGTTCATGCTCAGGTATTCCGCGGTGATGACCTGCGAGAGCATATTAGTGTGCAGATCCGCCGCCTGTTTAACGATCACCGTCTGCTGCGCCAGCCAGTCCGGCATCACGATCCAGCCAATACGCATCCCCGGCGCGAGGATCTTGGAGAAGGTGGAGGTATAAACCACCTGATCTTCACAGCCCAGCTCAACCGCATACTGATACAGCGGACGGCGTACTTCATCAGTGAAGCTGATTTCACCGTACGGATCGTCTTCGATAATGACGAAGTCGTGCTTTTTCGCCAGCTCAACCAGGCGGCGGCGACGCGCTTCGCTCAGGGTTTTCCCGCCGGGGTTGCCAAACGTCGGTACCAGGTAAACGGCTTTCACACGCGTGGTTTCCAGCAGATCGGCCAGCTGTTCCACCAGCATGCCGTCATCGTCGGTATCCACGCTGAGAATATTGGCCTGCGCCAGCTGGAAGACCTGCAGCGCCGCCAGATAGGTCGGACGCTCAACGACAATCGCATCACCCGGATCGAGCAGAGTGCGGGCGACGATATCCAGCGACTGCTGCGAACCGGAAGTGATATAGACATGGCTTGCCGAACAGGCCACGCCGCGCGCCTGACACAGTTCGCTAACGGCCTGACGCAGCGGCGGATAACCTTCGGTCAAACCGTACTGGAACGCATCGTTAAAGCGCCCGTTCATCACCTGCTGCACCGCCAGGTTCAGGCCTTCGGTATCAAAAAGCTCCGGGGCCGGAATACCGCCGCCCAGAGAGATAACGCCGGGCAGCTTACTGTGCTTGAGGAGTTCGCGGACGGCGGAGGGCTTAAGTTCACCCGCGCGGGCGGCGAGTCGCCGATCGTGCATACTATTTTCCTTTTCTGTCTTGTTGTTGTGATGTTTTATCTATTTTTACCGTTCATTCCCCCGGTCGCACTATGCTCACTGGGGCTACGGGTTCGTATGTTCGGTAGCCCGGACAGATGCGCAGCATCGCCTCCGGGTTATTCTTCAGCATCCTGCGGCCTTCCCCCGGGGGCGGCGCGATGCGCCTTGCCCGGGCTACAAATGCCGCAGGTGACGAGAACCGCAGCCCGGATAAGGCGCTCACCGCCGCAATCCGGGGCCAAACTTAACGGCTATCTGTGTCTTTTAGCACGATTAACGGCTCAATATCGCTCTCTTTTTTAACCACCAGAGAATCATCTCCGCGCAGGCAGGTCCCGCCGTAGTTACCGCCGACGGTGAAGGTGCAAACCTGGATGTATTTGCCATCCACTTTTGGCAGGCACCACAGCTGCTGGTAGATATTTTTGCGGTCGAAAAACTGGCCGCTGGTTTTATCCAGCACTTCGTCCTGCGGGCCAATCAGGTCGATATTGTTGCCGCAGCGGCCCGAGATAGGCTTAACCGCATAGCCGCTTTCCGCCAGCTGCTCGTTGACCACAAAATCCGTATCCAGAAGATAGCGATGATTGGGGAACAGCGACCACAGCACCGGCAAAATCGCCTTGTTGCCGGGGATGACCGTCCACAGCGGCTCGAAGACTAATACTTCCGGGCGCAGCAGAACGTCTATCAGGCGCACTTCATTATTCGGGTGTCCGGTACGTATCGGCACCGCCGCGTACTCATCGGCGCTGACTTCCCGCACCTGCTCAATGGCGGTCTCCCATGCCCAGGTTTTCCAGACGCAGTTGACCAGACGACCGTCGGCATCAATCAGCTGCCCGGCGGCATCCCAGCGCAGTTCATCCAGGCCAAACAGAATTTTGCTCTCGAAGCCGGCCTGGGTCAGCGAGCGCTGGATAAACTGCGCGTGGTAGTTCTCCTCCAGATCCTTATCCTGCATGATGTGCACGAAAGGACGCGCCCGGCTGTGCTTCCACGCTCCGGCCAGCTCATCCAGCAGATTTTCCGCCGGGTTGTGACCGGTGCCGTAGTAGCCCTGCTTCAGCCACTGCTCGAGGATCAGCCCGCCTTCGGTATGGCAGGACGCGGAATCGGCGTTGTACTCATACACCTTGAGCCCGCGCTCATCCATACAGAAATCCATGCGGCCGGTAATCATATGATGGCGACGGCGCTGCCACGAGAGGCGCAGACGCGGCCAGAGAATTTTCGGAATATCGAACAGCGCCAGCAGGCTGTCATCCTTCATCACCTTGTCGGTGGCGTGCAGGTACATCAGATGCAGCTCATTGGTGGCTTTGATAAGCTCCTGCTCGGCGCTTTCGGTGATGGTGAAATACTGGTAAGGGTCTTTATTGATGACGTGGCCGTTGGCTTCCACGTAGGCTTTTTGCAGCGAATCTTTCTCGTTGAGCCAGTTGCCGCGGTATTGGCCTTTATTCGGCAGCCGCGCGCCTTTGATGGCCATCGCCTCACCCGGCAGCACCGGCTGCGGCAGGCTGTGCTCGGTATCGGCGGTTTGGATCATCCAGCCGAGGATTTCGGTATCGGCAAAGGTGTCTTTAATCGTGTAGAGGCCGTTTTTCACTTCCAGCGTCAGCTCGCGGGTCCACTGCTGGCCCTGCGGCAGCGGCGAGTGAATGACGTTCTGTTCGGCGATCCTGACCTTATTCCCTATCAGTTGCGTAATCACCGCCACGTGGCCCGTGTGCTTAAACTCGCCGCCTTTCTGCCAGATCAGCAGTGAGCCGGCGAGAGGCGGACGGCGGGAGCCGTTGGCGAACGCCTGCAGCGGCAGAATATTGTCGTTGACCACCTCGCGGAGAAAACGCAGGGAGAAGATTTCGTAGGCCATGCCGACGTCGGTGAAAACAAAACCGTAGGTGAGGAACAGAAAGCGGCGCGCGAACTCCACGCACTGCCATTTGTGCCCCATATACTCATTACCGATATAGCTGCGGAACGTGGCGTCATCCGGATAATCTTGCGGATTTAAGCTACTGTAATTAGAAGAATAAATCGCCACGCCGCCCGGTGCGTAGCCTAATAGTGTACCAAACGGGGCGTCACTGCTTGTGGAACCTTTGCTCATTTAGCCTGACCTCAAATTAATGCAGCCCGGGCAGTTGGCGAAACAAAACTCCCTCTTCTTATCCTGCCGCAGGCACTTACCAGACAGAGGTGGAATGATGATACCACTCATTCGATTCGCTAATCGTGCCCTTAAGGAAAATAAGCCTGCGCCCCCGGGCAAAAGTGATATCGTTATTTGAGATAAAAAAACAATCAGGAGTCGACAATGAGCACACCATCGCATCTGACCGCCCAACCGCTGGTCTGGGGGCATGGCCCCCGCACCTTTGAGGTGTTCCTCGAACCCACCTGTCCTTTCTCCGTGCGGGCATTTAATAAGCTTGATGACCTGCTGGATGAAGTTGGCGCGGATAACGTGACGATCAAAATTCGTCTGCAGTCTCAACCGTGGCATCTGTTTTCCGGCGTCATCGTCCGCTGCATTCTCGCCGCGTCCACCCTGCCGCACGGCCGCGAGCAGGCGCATAAGGTGCTTAAAGCCGTCGCCGACCACCGCGAAGAGTTTGAGTTTACCGACCACTGCAGCGGGCCGAACATGAACGCCACGCCACAGCAGATTATCGAGCGTATCGAACGCTATAGCCACGTCTCGCTGGCCGCGGCGTTTGCCCGCCCGGAGCTGCAAAACGAGATCAAATGGCATAGCAAGTACGCGCGCCAGAACGGCATCCACGTGTCGCCGACCTTTATGGTTAACGGCCTGGTGCAGGCGGATCTCGGCAGCGGCGACGACGTCAGCGTATGGGCCGCGCGGATTCTGGCTTAGTACAACTCTCCCGCGCCGGCGCGGTAGCGCCAGCGACACGACATCAACACCTCACTAAAAAGGCAGATCAGCATGTCAGAGAATAACTACCAGCCACCTAAAGTGTGGGAATGGAAGCAAAACAACGGCGGCGCATTCGCCAATATCAACCGTCCCGTCTCCGGCGCAACGCACGATCGGGAGCTGCCGGTGGGGGTGCATCCGCTTCAGCTCTATTCGCTGGGGACGCCCAACGGCCAGAAAGTGACCATTATGCTGGAAGAGCTGCTGGCGTTAGGCGTCAGCGGCGCGGAGTACGACGCCTGGCTGATTCGCATCGGCGAAGGCGATCAGTTCTCCAGCGGCTTTGTCGAGGTTAATCCGAACTCAAAAATCCCCGCGCTCCGCGACCACTCCACCACTCCGCCGACCCGCGTTTTTGAATCCGGCAGCATCCTGCTCTATCTGGCGGAAAAGTTCGGCTTCTTCCTGCCCAAAGATCCGGCAGGCCGCGCCGAAACCCTCAACTGGCTGTTCTGGCTGCAGGGCTCGGCTCCGTTCCTCGGCGGCGGCTTTGGCCACTTCTTCAGCTATGCGCCGGTGAAAATCGAATACGCGATCGACCGCTTTACGATGGAAGCCAAGCGCCAGCTTGACGTGCTGGACAAGCAGCTTGCCCGCGGCCGTTTTGTGGCAGGAGAGGAGTACACCATCGCCGACATGGCCATCTGGCCGTGGTACGGCAACGTGGTGCTGGGGAATGTTTACAACGCCGCCGAGTTCCTGGATGCCGGTAGCTATAAAAACGTGCTGCGCTGGGCGCAGGATGTGGGTAAGCGCCCCGCCGTTCAGCGCGGGCGGATGGTTAACCGCACCTCAGGCCCGCTCAACGAGCAGCTTCACGAGCGCCATGACGCCAGCGACTTCGACACGCAAACCGAAGATAAACGCCAGGCGTAGCGCCCATGCCCGCCGGAGGCTTCCGCCTCCGGTTTTTAGCGCAAATACTTCTCAAACCACGCCAGCGTGCGTTGCCAGGCCAGGTCAGCCGCGGCCCGGTCGTAGCGCGGCGTGGAGTCATTATAAAAGCCGTGGTTAACACCCTGATAAATATAGGCCTCGTAGACTTTATTGTGTGCCTTCAGCGCTTTTTCATAGGCGGGCCAGCCTTCATTAATGCCGCTATCGAGTCCGGCATAATGCAGCAGCAGCGGCGCTTTAATTTTATCGACCTCATTCAGCGGCGGCTGGCGGCCGTAAAACGCCTGGCAACTCCCCCCCCCCCGCCGCGTTGCTGACGCCGCCGCCGTAGCAGAACCCGGTGATACCGACCTTCCCCGTCGCCTGCGGATGCTTCGCCATAAACGCGACCGCCGCAAAGAAATCATTCATCAGCTTCACGGGATCGACTTTCTGCTGTAGCGCGCGGCCTTCATCATCATTACCGGGATAGCCGCCGACGGAACTCAGGCCATCCGGCGCCAGCGCGATATAGCCCGCTTTCGCCACCCGCCGGGCAACGTCTTCAATATAGGGATTCAGGCCGCGATTCTCATGAACCACCACCACGGCGGGCGCTTTGTCGGCTATTTTCGCCGGCGTCACCTGATAAGCCCGCACTTCGCCGTGGCCGTCAGGAGAAGAGTAATGAATATACTCCGGGCGGATATCCGGGTCGGTAAACGCCACCTGCTCCGCCAGAGCATAGTCGGGCTTCAGCAGGTTAAACAGCGCCAGCGCAGTCATCCCGCCGACGGTATACTTCCCCGCCAGCTGGAGAAACTCGCGTTTGCTGATTTTGCCGTGGGCGTAGTAGTCATAGTATTCGAGCAGCTGCTGCGGAAAATCTTTGGCCGTTAGTCGCGTCATCACCCTGCCTCCGTTATTAAGCGCCCTTTAAGCAAAGCAGAAGCCCGGACATACGCCAGCGGAGAAAAGCAGAAACGGGGAGTAAAAAGCCCAGCGGCCAACACCGCCGGGAGAGGAGGGATCAGTGTTTCACTTTGGTCAGACGATCGAGGTAGCCCATCACAAAGGCCGACAGCACAAAGGTCAGGTGGATGATGACGTACCACATCAGCTTATTGTCCGGGACGTTTTTCGCATCCATAAACACCCGCAGCAGATGAATGGAAGAGATCGCCACGATGGAGGCGGCAACCTTATTTTTCAGCGAAGTGGCGTCCATTTTGCCCAGCCAGCTGAGCTTCTCCTTGCCCTCGTTGATATCCAGCTGGGAAACAAAATTTTCATAGCCGGAGAACATCACCATCACCAGCAGACCGCCCACCAGGGTCATATCCACCAGCGACAGCAGGGTCAGAATCATATCCGACTCACTGACGCTGAAAATATGCGGCAGTATGTGGAAGATCTCCTGAAAAAATTTGATCGTCAGCGCAATCAAACCGAGCGAAAGGCCAAAATAAACCGGCGCCAGCAGCCAGCGCGAGGCGTACATAGCATTTTCCAGAAAGCGTTCCATAAGATCCTGTCAGTTAACATAAACGGCCGCCATTATACCGCAACAGGGCAACGTTTATGCAACATCCAGCCGCCCGCATTATCTGCAGACGGCCAGAAACGGTTTCTTTATAGGATGACCTCAAAGTCCTGCAAAGCGCAGTAGCCCTCGCTTTGCAGGCCATCCATTGAAGCAGCCAGCAGGCCAAATTTCGCACCGACCCATTTCCCCTTCCCGGCAGCAAAACAAAGGGGAACCCCCTGCCACTCCTCCTCCTCAGCTCGCCAGGAAAATTGACACAAGCCGCCTTCGCCTACGGCAACCTGCAGCTGACACTTGCCGCGCTTAAGCTCAGCAAGAACCTGACGAGTTTCGCGCACAACGCCCGCATCGCTCATCCAACCGTGTCGCCACACGAGCCGGCAACTCCCTTGCCCAAACTCCACCAGCAAAGCGGCGTAGCGTTCGCCGTATACGATCAGGCCTCCGGCATCACCGTCCTGAGCGGCATATAACGTTACGCTTGTTTTCGCGCTAAAAGTTAGCGCCGGGAATTTCTGCAGCAACAGCTGCGGCGCCCAGTATAACGCTCTCTGTCCATCGACTTGGGATAATGGGGTGCAGCGTAATCGGAGTTCGCCTTCCGCCGGCAGCAGCCACTCAGGGCTGGGGTTAGCCTGCCACTGCCACTGTATTCCCGGTTGGCCTTGCGCAAAATAGTCGCTGGTTTGCGGCGCCAACGCCGGTGAAGGCGTTAACCCTTTCGGACGCGGCCAACGTAAAACCGGCTGTCCGACGCCGCAACTGCCAATCTGCTCACCGATACGCGGCCAGCCGTCGTCACCCCAGAACATCGGCTGGAGGTGAACCACGCGGCCATAGAGATGTAAGTCCTGGAAATGAACAAACCAGCATTCGCCCTTCTCGCCCTCCACCCAGCCGCCCTGATGTGGTCCATTTATCGATGTGTTTCCCTGGAAAAGCACGTTTTTGGCTTCCCAGGGCCCCGTCATCTGGCGCGCGCGCAGCACCGTCTGCCAGCCATTTTCTACCCCGCCCGCAGGAGCAAAGATGTAGTACCAACCGGCGCGTTGATAAACCTTTGGCCCCTCAAGGGTGGGTAAATCGCAGCAGCCGTCATAGATAATCTGCCCTTCGCCCAGTAATTCGCTGGCGTCCGGCGCCATCGCAAACAACTGCAGTTTATGCTTAATGCCGCTGCGGCTATGGGCGAAAGCATGTACCAACCAGGCCTGACCATTGTCGTCCCAGAACGGGCAGGGATCTATCCACCCTCTGGCCTGACGCAGGCAGTGCGGAGCGCTCCATTTCCCCCACGGGTCCTCGGTATGGCAGATAAAAATACCTTCATCTGGGGTGCTGAAGCAGACCCACAGCTTGCCATCGTGCCAGCGAATCGATGGCGCCCATACGCCCTTACCCGGCTGATACCGGTCATAACCCGGTAGCGGCAGTTCATCCAGAACGTGGTTGATAATAGTCCAGTTAACCAGGTCCGTTGAATGCAGGATCGGTAAAGCGGGCACATGGTTAAAACTGGAAGAGACCATAAAGAAATCATCCCTTACGCGCACGATATCCGGGTCGGAATAATCGGCGCATAAAATAGGATTCTGGTATTCAGAAGGGGTCATATTTCGCATCTCCTCAGGCCTTTTCCGGAACGGCGTTTAGCGGCAATTGCGTCTCTGAATGCGCCTGTTGCTGGCGCATGGACAGCTCTCGCTGAATTGTCTGCATCATTTTGTCATCCAGCTTATAGAAACGCGCCAGCCACCACAGGAGCAGGTAAGATAGTGATGGACCGAGCGTTAACAGCCCAACAATTCCCATTGTCGCCAGCGGAGTCTGCGCCGTTACGCCCGCCTGATAGCCAAATAGCCCAAGCGAAAAACCTACGGCGGCACCAGCAACCGCCATGCCCATTTTCAAAGCAAACAGATTACCGGAATAAGATAATCCCGTGATGCGACGACCAAACTTCCATTCGCCATAATCGGCGGCGTTGGCCATCATGTTCCATTTAAACGGCTGGTACATCTGATGGAAGAAGCCGACCAGAAAGTATAAAGGGAACACCACCGGCAGCCAGGTCGGCGGCACAAAGAACATTACGACGCCAACCAGAACCAGCAGGAGGTTGATATTTTTAAACAGCGAGACCGCGCGATAGCGCTTGGCCAGCCATCCGGCGGCGATGCTGCCGATAATCGTGCCAACGACGCTGGTGGAAACAAATGCTGATTTCATGGCTGTTCCCGCCGCGGACTCCACGCCGCCTAACATCAGGTAGGTTGCATAATAGAGCGTGGCGGCGCTGCGCATAACCCCGGCCATACTCGAGAAAAAAGTGATTATCGCCACAATACGCCACTGGTCATTCGCCAGAAGCTGACGGAGATCTTCGCGTATGCTCCCCTGCTGTTCAATCGCTGGAGCCACGCGTTCTTTAGTAGAGAAGAAGCAGAAAGCCAGCATTACAATAGCGATCGCGCCCATGATTCCCATTGTCGCCTGAAAACCAAACTGCTTATTTTCTTTACCTAAAAAATCCACCAGAAACAGGGTTGCGACAGAAACCATCAGACCGGCCAGAGAAGAGATCGTAAAACGATATGACTGGGCTGATAGGCGATCCTTCTCATCGCGCGTGATGACTCCGCCCAGCGCGCAGTAGGGAATATTGATAAAGGTGTAACACAGCATGAGTAAGGTGTAAGTCAGGTAGGCGTAAACCAGTTTACCCGATGCGCCAAATTCCGGAGTAGTGAAGGTCATTACCGCCAGCACGGCATAAGGGACGGCAAACCAGATAAGCCACGGGCGAAAATGGCCCCAGCGGGTCTTCACACGGTCTGCAACGATGCCGGTTAGCGGATCGGTAATCGCATCCAGAACTCGCGTCACCAGGAACATCACTCCGACTGCGGCAGCGGAGAGTCCGTAAATATCCGTATAAAACCATGTCAGAAACATGGTTACCGAAGAGTAGACGATACCGCAGGCTGCATCTCCCATGCCGTATCCCAGCTTCTCCGCAAATGACAGTTTATTATCGTGATCCACAATATAATCCCTCTCAGATGAAGTGGTATTCACTCTAGAGGGAGGATAAAAACTATCCTATTGTCATTTTTCGCATCGGGTTTATGTTTTCTGTTAACTGAGAAAGTTGTCACACATCTACACGATTGGTCTTACAAGTTTTTGCTTCAACTATAAGAAAGGCTGGCGCAAGGCCAGCCTGAGAAGATGGGTGGAGAGAGGTTACTTCGCTTTGACGGTTTCTTCGCCCACCAGGCCAATCTTCAGATAGCCCGCCTGGTGCAGGGTATCCATAACCTTCATCATCGTCTCGTAGTCCACGGTTTTATCCGCGCGGAAGAAGACGGTGGTGTCTTTCTTGCCTTCGGTCAGCGCATCCAGCGAGGCGATCATGCTCTCGTCGGTAATGGGGTCATTGCCGAGGAACATGGTTTTATCCGCCTTCACCGACAGATAGATCGGCTTTTCCGGACGCGGCTGCGGCTGGCTGGAGGAAGCAGGCAGATTCACCTTCACGTCGACGGTAGCCAGCGGCGCCGCCACCATAAAGATGATTAACAGCACCAGCATGACGTCGATAAACGGCGTCACGTTGATGTCGTGCATTTCGCCGTTATCATCGAGGTTTTCGTTAAAATGCATCGCCATAAAGCATTAACCTACGCGTAGTTTCTGGGCGGTACGTACCGGCTTAACGCCGCTGGCGCTCAGGTCCAGGTCGCGGCTTTGCAGCAGCAGAACCTGGGCGGCGACATCGCCAAGGGACGCTTTGTAGCTGGCGATCATGCGGGCAAAAATGTTGTAGATGACCACCGCCGGAATCGCAGCGAACAGGCCAATTGCCGTGGCCAGCAGCGCTTCCGCGATACCCGGCGCAACCACCGCCAGGTTAGTGGTCTGGGTCTGGGCAATCCCGATAAAGCTGTTCATGATGCCCCAGACGGTACCAAACAGACCAACGAACGGGGAAATCGCGCCGATCGTCGCCAGATAACCGTTGCCGCGCCCCATGTAACGACCCACCGCCGCCACGCGACGCTCCAGTCGGAAACCGGTACGTTCTTTAATGCCTTCGTTATCTTCAGAACCCGCGGAAAGCTCCAGCTCGTTCTGCGCCTCGTTGATCAAGCGCGAGGTCAGGCTTTTCGCATCGAAACCGTTAGCGATATCGCTGGCCTGGTCGAGAGAGCGTGCTTCAGCAACCAGCTGCTGTTCGCGCTTGAGGCGGCGCTTGCTGGCCAGGATTTCTGCGCCTTTGCCGAAAAAGATAGCCCATGTAACGACCGACGCCAGAATCAGGCCGATCATCACTACCTTAACGACAATATCGGCATGATGATACATACCCCAAACGGAGAGATCCGCCTGCATCAAATTATTACCCACACTGTATCTCCAGGACGTAAATCACAAAATCTGCGCACAATAATATCAAAACGACATCGAATTGATAGTGGTTCTCATTAGTATTTACACTGTGCAGCAAATCACGTTTATTTTCCTTGCGCTTACGCAGTAAAAAAGTTGCTGACCCCGCCGTTGATAAAATTTTTACCTGTATCCGCCGCGACCCGGTACATCAACGGGCATTCATGTTAGTTTAGACGTCCAGACGTATAAAAACAGGTTATCTGAACATGGCTGATAAACATCTTGATACTGCGCTGGTTCACGCCGGGCGCAGCAAAAAATACACCCTGGGCTCGGTAAACAGCGTCATTCAGCGCGCCTCATCGCTGGTTTTCGACACCGTCGAAGCGAAAAAGCACGCGACGCGCAACCGCGCCAAAGGCGAGCTGTTCTACGGGCGTCGCGGGACGCTGACCCATTTCTCCCTGCAGGAAGCAATGTGCGAGCTGGAAGGCGGCGCCGGCTGCGCCCTCTTCCCCTGCGGCGCGGCGGCGGTCGCGAATACCATTCTGGCGTTCGTCGAGCAGGGCGACCATATTCTGGTGACCAACACCGCCTATGAGCCTACCCAGGATTTCTGTACCAAAATTCTCGCCAAACTCGGCGTCACCACCGGCTGGTTCGACCCGCTCATCGGCGGCGATATCGCTCGTCTGGTGCAGCCGAACACCCGCGTGGTGTTCCTCGAATCCCCCGGCTCCATCACCATGGAAGTCCATGATGTTCCGGCGATCGTCGCGGCGGTACGTCGCGTCGCTCCCGAAGCCATCATTATGATCGACAACACATGGGCGGCGGGCGTGCTGTTTAAAGCGCTGGAGTTTGGTATCGATATCTCCATTCAGGCCGGCACCAAATATCTGATCGGCCATTCCGACGCGATGGTGGGTACCGCCGTGTCCAATGAGCGCTGCTGGGCGCAGCTGCGCGAAAACGCCTATCTGATGGGGCAAATGGTGGATGCCGATACCGCCTATATGACCAGCCGCGGTCTGCGCACCTTAGCGGTACGCCTGCGTCAGCACCATGAAAGCAGCCTGCAGATTGCCGAATGGCTGGCGCAGCATCCGCAGGTGGCGCGCGTGAATCATCCCGCCCTGCCCGGCAGCAAAGGCCATGAGTACTGGAAGCGCGACTTCACCGGCAGCAGCGGTCTGTTCTCTTTCGTGCTCAATAAACGCCTGACCGACGCCGAACTCTCCGCTTATCTGGACCACTTCAGCTTGTTCAGCATGGCCTACTCCTGGGGCGGCTTTGAATCGCTGATTTTAGCCAACCAGCCGGAACACATTGCCGCAATCCGTCCTGATGCTGAAGTTGATTTCAGCGGCACGCTGATCCGCCTTCATGTCGGGTTAGAAAATGTTACCGATCTGCTGGATGATTTAGCGGCGGGCTTCGCGCGTATCGTGTAAAGTGACAGTCAGTGGCAACAATAGCGGACGTTTTTTAGAAAAACGGCCGCTTTAGTTGCGCCCGGGATCAAGGTGCCCGAGCCTCTTCAGGAGTACACTAGACAAAAAACACGGTACCACTTAGGAAAGTCCATGGTTGTCATTCAAGAAATTGTCGCCGCGCTGTGGCAGCATGATTTTGTCGCGTTGGCAAACCCCCACGTTGTGGGCGTTGTATATCTGGTCATGTTCGCAACCCTGTTTCTGGAAAACGGTCTGCTGCCCGCCTCATTTTTACCGGGCGATAGCCTGCTGCTGCTCGCCGGGGCGCTCATCGCCAAAGGCGTAATGGACTTTGTACCTACGGTCGCCATTTTAACCGCCGCGGCCAGCCTCGGCTGCTGGCTGAGCTATATCCAGGGGCGCTGGCTGGGTAACACCGTTACGGTTAAGCGCTGGCTTGGGCATCTGCCGCATAAGTACCATCAGCGGGCAACCTGCATGTTTGACAAACACGGCCTGCTGGCGCTGCTGGCCGGGCGTTTCCTGGCGTTTGTTCGCACCCTGCTGCCCACCATGGCGGGCATTTCCGGGCTGCCAAACCGCCGCTTCCAGTTCTTCAACTGGCTGAGCGCGCTGCTGTGGGTTGGCGTAGTCACCGGTCTGGGCTATGCGCTGAGCATGATTCCCTTCGTTAAGCGCCATGAAGATCAGGTTATGACCTGCCTGATGATTCTGCCTATCGCGCTGCTGATCGCCGGGCTGCTCGGTACGGTTATCGTGGTGATTAAAAAGAAATACTGTAACGCCTGATCGTTTACCGGGGCGGCGCGAATTCGCCGCCCTTACATCGTTCGTCACATCCCCTGAATCGTTCTGATACGCGCCGCATCCTCCCCCGGCGTCATGCCGAAATAACGCTTAAACTCGCGGCTGAACTGCGACGCGCTCTCATATCCCACCCGCATCGCCGCCGCGCTGGCTTTCATGCCGTCGTGGATCATCAGCATGCGCGCTTTATGCAGGCGATAAGTCTTCAAATACTGTAGCGGGGAGGTGCTGGTGACCGATTTAAAGTTATGGTGGAACGCCGAAACGCTCATATTCGCTTCCGCCGCCAGCTGATCGACGCTGAGGTTCTCTGTGTACTGGCTTTCAATACGCTTCAATACGCGGCTAATCAGGCTGAAGTGGGTCTGACGACTGACCAGCGCCAGCAGCGCTCCCCCGCACGGACCGGTCAGCACGTGATAGAGAATTTCGCGGATAATCTGTTTGCCAAGAATGCGCGCGTCCAGCGGACGCTCCATGACATCCAGCAGGCGCTCCGCCGCGCACAATATCTCTTCGGACAGTACCGCAGAGTTGATCCCGCTCGACGCCATGGACGGCTGAAACTGCTCATCTTCCCCGATATCCATCAGCAGTTCTTGCAGCTGAAGAATATCGACGTTCAGCCGTATTCCCGCCAGCGGGACTTCCGGAGTGGCGAAGGTTTCGCATTCAAACGGCAGCGGTACCGTCAGCAGCAGATACTCATTGGTGTCATAGCGAAAAGTACGCTCGTTAATGTAGCCAATTTTATGCCCGGAAAAGAGAAAAACGATCCCCGGCTGATACATAACCGGCGTGCGCGTTCCCGGCTGGGTGCCGTACAGCAGGCGAATATCCGGCAGCAGAGCATTAAGCATTTCTTCTTTATCTTTCAGCTGATTAACCTTATGCGTTAATAGCTGGCATATCTCAGCGCGGTTCATTTATCGTGCTTCTCCGAACGTTTTTATACCTTCGCATTGTGCGCACTTCCGGCGAATTTCTCCAGCCCCAAGGAGAAATGGGCAAGACAACGGCAGGAATGTGCATTGAGGGGAACGGCCCGCGGGAACACAATGTCCGTCATCTGGCAGAGGTATTGTCTCTGCTGGCGGTTTTATCTATTTGAGGGCACCAGCCATGAACAATTTCGACCTACATACCCCAACCCGCATTCTGTTCGGTAAAGGCGCGATTGAAAATCTGCGCGATCAAATCCCGGCGGATGCACGCGTGCTTGTCACCTACGGCGGCGGTAGCGTGAAGAAAACCGGCGTGCTTGATCAGGTTCTGAGCGCGCTGAACGGCATTGACGTTCGGGAATTTGGCGGCATCGAGCCAAACCCGTCCTACGAAACGCTGATGAACGCGGTGAAAATCGCGCGTGATGAAAAGATCACTTTCCTGTTGGCGGTGGGCGGCGGCTCCGTTCTCGACGGCACCAAATTCATCGCCGCGGCGGCCCACTATGCGGCCGATAGCGATCCGTGGGAAATCCTCGAAACCTACGGCAGCAAAGTGGCCAGCGCTATCCCGATGGGCTCCGTGCTGACGCTGCCGGCGACCGGTTCCGAATCCAATAAAGGCGCGGTGATCTCGCGTAAAACCACCGGCGACAAACGCGCGTTTATGTCCACCCACGTCCAGCCGGTGTTCGCTATTCTGGATCCGGTTTACACCTACACCCTGCCGCCGCGCCAGGTGGCTAACGGCGTCGTTGACGCATTTGTCCATACCGTTGAGCAGTACGTCACCTATCCGGTCGACGGCAAAATCCAGGACCGCTTTGCCGAAGGTATTCTGCTGACCCTGGTGGAAGACGGCCCGAAAGCGCTGAAAGAGCCGGAAAACTACGACGTTCGCGCCAATATTATGTGGGCGGCCACCCAGGCGCTGAACGGCCTGATTGGCGCAGGCGTGCCGCAGGACTGGGCGACCCATATGCTCGGCCACGAGCTAACCGCCATGCACGGTCTCGATCACGCCCAGACGCTGGCTATCGTTCTGCCGGCCCTGTGGAATGAAAAACGCGATGCTAAACGCGCCAAGCTGCTGCAGTACGGCGCCCGCGTCTGGAACATCACCGAAGGTTCCGAGGAAGAGCGCATTGACGCCGCCATCGCCGCAACGCGTGATTTCTTCGAACAGATGGGCGTCCCGACGCGCCTTTCCGCCTACGGTCTGGATGGCAGCTCCATCCCGGCGCTGCTGGCGAAACTGGAAGAGCACGGCATGACCCAGCTCGGTGAAAATCAGGATATTACGCTGGACGTCAGCCGCCGTATTTACGAGGCTGCGCGCTAATCAACGCCCTCTCCGACGCGTAAACTCGCGCAAAGGAGAGGAGTTTAACTACCGTTTTTAGCTATTTCGTCCAGACTTAATGCTACCCCTCGGCGGAATTTATTCCGCTGAGTTCATTAACAGGAGGAAGGCATGACACATCCAACCGTTATAAAACTACACGACGGCAACCTGATGCCGCAGCTGGGGCTCGGCGTGTGGAAAGCAGGCAACGAGGAAGTCGTCTCCGCCATTCATAAGGCGCTGGAAGTCGGTTATCGCTCGTTTGACACCGCCGCCGTGTACCAGAATGAAACCGGCGTCGGCAATGCGTTAAGCAGCGCAGGCGTCGCCCGCGATGAGCTGTTCGTCACCACGAAACTGTGGAATGACGATCAAAAACAGCCCAAAGAAGCGCTGCAGGAAAGCCTTAAAAAACTGAAGCTCGACTACGTCGACTTATACCTCATTCACTGGCCGGTTCCGGCAACTAACCATTACGTCGACGCCTGGAAAAGCTTAATTGAGCTGCAGCAGCAGGGGCTGGCAAAAAGCATCGGCGTCTGTAATTTCCAGGTTCATCATCTGCAAAAAATCATCGATGAAACCGGCGTCGCTCCGGTGATAAACCAGATTGAACTTCACCCGCTGATGCAGCAGCGCCAGCTTCACGCCTGGAATGCGACGCATAAGATCCAGACCGAGTCCTGGAGCCCGCTTGCGCAGGGCGGCGAAGGGGTATTCGATCAGAAAATTATTCGTCAACTGGCGGATAAATACGGTAAAACCCCGGCGCAGATCGTTATCCGCTGGCATCTCGACAGCGGCCTGGTGGTGATCCCGAAATCGGTGACGCCATCGCGCATTGCCGAGAATTTTAACGTCTGGGACTTCCGTCTTGATAAAGATGAATTGAGTGAAATCACTAAACTGGACCAGAACAAACGCCTGGGACCCGACCCGGATCAGTTCGGCGGTTAACCTTTCCTGCTCCGTCGGCTTCCGGCGGAGCATCGCTTTGCTATCCGGCTAAAACCACGTACATTCAGGGTTTATTGCAATCAAATGGATGCGTGCTGATGAGCTGTATTTTCTGCCAAATTGTTGAGGGGAAAGCCCCCTGCCATAAGGTGTGGGAAGATGAACACCACCTCGCCTTTCTCTCTATTTTCCCTAATACCGACGGTTTTACGGTCGTGATCCCGAAGAAGCACTACCCCAGCTATGCGTTTGATATGCCGCCGCAGGCATTGGCCGATCTGGTGCTGGCTACGCAGAAGGTGGCGAAGCTTCTGGATAAAGCCTTTGATGACGTGGGCCGTACGGGGATGTTTTTTGAAGGCTATGGCGTTGACCATGTCCACAGCAAACTCAGTCCGATGCACGGCACCGGCGATATGACCCAATGGCGGCCTATCGAGTCGCGTCAGACTAAGTTTTTTGCGCAATATGAAGGCTATCTCTCTTCCCACGATCATGAGCGGGCGGATGATGAAAAGCTGGCGGCGCTGGCGGCCAGAATCAGAGAGGCATAGCCATAGAATTTGCTTTGCCGTTTGGCAAGCGGCTGACCGGGCCCGGAATTATCAGGCCCGGTCATACAGAAGCGCCAGCGGGCAGGCAGCCGAATTAACGACCGGCAACCTTACCGCGTTTTACGGGCTTCTTCGCCGTCGCCCCGCCGTTCGAGCGCTGGTGCACAATCGGCGTATGCTTGGTCAGCGCCGGACGGGTATGGCGGTTCTGGCGACGCGCTTCGCGCATTTCGTCGATCGTCGGCGCCGGTACCAGGCAATCGCGACGGCTGCCGATCAGGTGCTTTTTACCCATGGTTTCCAGCGCCTGGCGGATCAGCGGCCAGTTGGCCGGATCGTGATAGCGCAGCAGCGCCTTGTGCAGGCGGCGCTGTTTGTCACCCTTCGGCACCACCACATCCTCACTCTTATAGCCAATCTTACCCAGCGGGTTCTTGCCGGTGTAATACATGGTGGTCGAGTTCGCCAGCGGCGACGGATAGAAGTTCTGCACCTGATCTAGGCGGAAACGATGCTGTTTAAGCCACAGCGCCAGATTCACCATATCTTCATCCCGCGTGCCGGGGTGGGCGGAAATAAAGTATGGGATCAGATACTGCTCTTTACCGGCCTGCTTCGAATAGGTATCAAACAGCTGCTTAAAGCGATCGTAGCTGCCCATACCCGGCTTCATCATTTTCGACAGCGGTCCCTCTTCCGTATGCTCCGGGGCAATCTTCAGATAGCCGCCAACGTGGTGGGTAGCCAGCTCTTTGATATAGCGCGGGTCTTCAACGGCGATGTCGTAACGTACGCCGGAAGCGATGAGGATCTTTTTGATGCCTTTCAGGTCACGGGCGCGGCGATAGAGATTAATCGTCGGCTCATGGTTAGTGTCCATATGCGGGCAGATATCCGGATAAACGCATGACAGGCGGCGGCAGGTCTGCTCGGCGCGCGGCGACTTGCAGCGCAGCATATACATGTTGGCCGTTGGGCCGCCAAGATCGGAAATAATGCCGGTAAAACCGGGAACCGTGTCGCGAATCGCTTCGATTTCATTGATGATCGAATCTTCGGAACGGCTCTGAATAATACGCCCCTCATGCTCGGTAATTGAGCAGAAGGAACAGCCGCCAAAACAGCCGCGCATAATGTTAATCGAGAAGCGGATCATCTCGTAGGCCGGAATGCGGGCATCGCCGTATGAGGGATGCGGAACGCGCTTATACGGCAGGGCAAACACGCTATCCATCTCTTCGGTGGAGAGCGGGATTGCGGGCGGATTAACCCAGATATAGCGCTCGCCGTGCTTCTGCATCAGCGCGCGAGCGCAGCCGGGGTTGGTTTCATGGTGCAGAATACGCGACGCGTGCGCGTAGAGAACCTTGTCGCCTTTCACCTTCTCAAAGGAAGGCAGCAGGACGTAGGTCTTCTCCCACGGCTTCGGACGCGGGGGCTGCACGGTAACGCGCTTCGCTTCCTGTTTTGGCGGTGCGACGGTTTTGTTATCCGCGCACGGCAAATCTTCACCGTACGGATGCGGAATCGGGTCGATTTTCCCCGGCGTATCCAGACGCGTGGAATCCACTCCGCTCCAGCCCGGCAGCGCCTCTTTCACCATGATGGCGGTGTTGCGTACGTCACGAATTTGCCCGATGGGCTCGCCGGCGGCCAGACGGTGCGCCACTTCCACCAGCGGACGCTCGCCGTTGCCGAACATCAGCATATCGGCTTTGGAGTCCACCAGAACCGAGCGACGCACGGTATCAGACCAGTAGTCGTAGTGCGCGGTACGGCGCAGGCTGGCTTCGATACCGCCGAGGATCACCGGGACATCTTTCCAGGCTTCTTTACAGCGCTGGGTATAGACCAGCGTGGCGCGATCCGGGCGTTTACCGGCAACGTTACCCGCCGTGTAGGCATCGTCATGACGCAGCTTGCGGTCGGCGGTGTAGCGGTTGATCATCGAATCCATGTTGCCGGCGGTGACGCCGAAGAACAGATTCGGTTTACCCAGGCGCATAAAATCGTTTTTATTATTCCAGTCCGGCTGGGAAATAATCCCCACGCGAAACCCTTGCGCTTCCAGCATGCGTCCGCAAATCGCCATGCCGAAGCTCGGGTGATCGACATAGGCATCGCCGGTAACCAGAATGATGTCGCAGCTATCCCAGCCAAGTTGATCCATCTCTTCTCGCGACATCGGCAAGAACGGCGCGGGGCCAAAGCAGGCGGCCCAGTACTGCGGCCAGGAGAAAAGGTCACGATCCGGTTGGATCAGGGATATTGCGCTCATATTGCTTCCGGGGAAATGATAAAAAAACAATCAAAAAGGGCGGCGATTATAAGCCGGAACGATGGAAGAAATGAAGGAGGTTTTTCCAATCCCGGCCGCATGGAACCGGGACAGAATAAATTACGGCGCCGGATTCACCAGAATCTGGCCAATGGAGCCCCGGTCGGCAAGCTCCAGCGTCTGGCTTAAATACTGGAACGGGAAGTGCGGCCAGGAGGGCTGATTGTAATAGACCAACAGTTCAACCTGGCCGTCGATCCAGACGGTATCCTTCCAGCCGCGATCTTCCGGGAACGGCGCGGAGCCGTTGACGTTACGCACCTGGAACATGACGCCTTCAATATGGAACGACTGCGGCCGATCGGCGCGCACAATCCAGCGCTCCCAGGTGCCCTGCTGCGCCGTAATATCGATACGCTGCGGATCCCACAGCTGACCGTTGATCCCCGGATCGTCGCCAAGGGTGATCTCACGGCTGCGAATCGCCGCGCCGGCCAGAATTTCCGTCGGCAGCAAACGCACGGGCAGACTATCGGTCACCAGCGGCAGCAGGCCCGTCGGGCGCAATGTCAGAATCAGCGTGGAGATCAGAATGCTCGACGGTTCGAAGAAGCCGCGAATACGATCGACGATGCTTGCCGCTTCCCCGCAGGTGATCGACACTTCATCGCCGTTGGTCATATCGACCAGAATTTCTCGACGCTCGCCCGGCGCCAGCGACAGCTGCTTCAGCGAAACCGGCGCGGGCAGGAGCCCCTGGTCACCGGAAATCACGTGCAGCAATCGGCCATCGCTCATCTGCAGCTGATAGCGACGGGAGTTGGATGCATTCAGCAGGCGCAGGCGCACCCAGCCGCGCGACACCTCAACGAAAGGCCCCTGTACGCCGTTCACCAGCAGCGTATCGCCCACGAAACCACCGCTACCGGGCTCGCTGTATTCAGGCGTACCGAAGTTATCCAGACGCTTGTCCTGAATAATCACCGGAAAATCATCCACGCCGTAGTGATTGGGGATCGGCAGATTCTTACTGACATCATCTTCCACCAGCCACATGCCGGCCAGGCCGTTATAGACCTGTTTTGCCATATGGTTTGGGGTGTTGGCCTGATACCACAGGGTCGCCGCGCTTTGGCGGATTGGCAGTACCGGCGCCCAGTCGGCGTTAGCGGACATCATGCGCGCGGCGCCGCCGATCAGCGGACCGGGGACCTGCAGACCACGGATGGTCATCGCCACGTTTTCCGTCAGGCGGTTGCTGTAGATCAGCTTGACATCGTCGCCGTTCCAGACGCGAATGGTTGGCCCCATATAGCGACCGTTAATCCCCCACACCGAGGCGCGGGTACCGGGCGTAAACGACCAGTGCGCGCGCTGTAGCGTCAAGAATAGCGGCTGCCCGCGGCGGGACTCCAGCAGAGGGGGGATCGGCAGCGCAGGCTGCTGGCCAGCGGCCTGTGCCTTCAGCGGCGCGGCGCCCGCGCACAGCGCTACGCCCGAAGCCTTAATGAACTGACGCCGACTGAGTGACATATTAACTCCATGAAATACTGACTAATTAATAAGGGAATTCGTTTCCCGCCAGCAATCCGCGCGCTGTTTGCGGCGTTTCCTGTGTTATTTCTTTGCGGCCGCTTCGCGTTCGGCAACTTCTTTATCCAGCTCAGCGATTTTCGCGGACATCAGCTCGCGGCAGTGCGTGGCCAGCGCGCGAACGCCCTCTTTTCCATACTGGCTGGTATCTACCGGCGGCAGCATTTCTACAATCACCAGACCGTTATTCAGGCGATTGAGATTAATTTTATTCGATGTATTAGACACGCACACCGGAATAATGGGCACGCCAGCCGCGACAGCAGCATGAAAAGCGCCGGTTTTAAAAGGCAGCAAACCGCGGCCGCGGCTGCGGGTCCCTTCCGGAAACATCCAAAAAGAGATATTGCGCTTTTTAAATGCGTTCACGACTTCGGCAATAGTGCCATGCGCCTTTGCCCGGTTATTGCGATCGATCAGCAGGTTCCCCGTCAGCCAGTAGAGCTGGCCGAAAAAGGGGATCCACGCCAGGCTCTTTTTACCCACGGTCACGGTCGGCGGCTGCACGATATTTGATGCCGTCACCATATCATAGTTATTCTGGTGGTTAGCGATATAGATAGCGTTGCCGTAGCTTTCCGCGTCGGCTGGCTTGCGCAGCTCGACTTTCAGGCCGAAGACCGGCGACAGTTTGCCAAACAGGTGGCCGAAGGTGGCGACGTGCTTAGGGTTACGCGGGCTGAACAGACAATAAATACAGCCGAAGATGCAGACCAGAATACAATAGATGACAACGATAATTAGTCGAAAAATAAATAGCATAGCTACCTCTGAAACCCAAACCGCTTAGAATTATACTCGCTGTTTCGCAGATTGCAGGCATCGGGCATCATTGCAAAGCGCGTTGCGCATCTCGAATGACGCTGGCGGATATTGTTCATCGCAATGCCTGAATAAACAACGATTTTGCGGTAAATATTAACCTCCCCCGCCGAACCGCGGGGGAGGATGTTCCTACTCTTCGCTATCGCCCGCGGAGGCGCGACGCGGTGAATCAATCTCCACCCGGTCAATTTTCTGTAGTCCGCGCATCAGAGAGCCGCGGCGGCCGCGCTCGCCGGTGACTTTTTGCAGCTCTTCCGGGCGTAGTTTGATTTTCCGTTTGCCGACGTGAATCGTCAGCGTACTTTGCGGCGGCAGAACGAACAGGTGCGCCAGGCCATCCTGGCCCGCAGCCGCTTCCGCCGACGGAATACTGATGATCTTGTTACCTTTGCCTTTCGACAGCTGCGGCAGGTCGCTCACCGGGAACATCAGCATGCGGCCGGCTGCGGTAATGGCCAGCAGCATATCGGACTCATCCTCAATCACCAGCGGCGGCATTACGTGCGCGTTATCCGGAAGGCTAATCAACGTCTTACCGGCACGATTGCGCGCGACCAGATCGTTGAAAGTACAAATAAACCCGTATCCTGCGTCGGAAGCCAGCAGCAGTTTTTGGTCATCGGCCTCCATCAGCATATGTTCTACCGTCGCCCCCGGCGGCAGGGTCAGCTTACCGGTGAGCGGCTCGCCCTGTCCGCGTGCGGACGGCAGGGTGATAGGGTCAATCGCGTAGCTACGCCCGGTGGTGTCAATAAAGACCACCGGCTGATTGCTCTTCCCTTTCACTGCGGCTTTAAAACTGTCGCCCGCTTTATAGTTCAACCCCGGCGCGTCGATATCGTGGCCTTTGGCGCTGCGCACCCAGCCGCTCTGCGACAGAACGATGGTGACCGGCTCGGACGGCAGCATATCGTGCTCGCTCATCGCTTTCGCTTCTTCACGCTCGCGCAGCGGCGAACGGCGATCGTCGCCAAAGGCGTCGGCGTCGGCCTGCAGCTCTTTCTTCAGCAGGTTATTCATTTTGCGTTCAGACGCCAGAATGGCCTGCAGATGGTCGCGCTCTTTCTCCAGCTCGTTCTGCTCACCGCGAATCTTCATCTCTTCCAGCCGGGCGAGATGGCGCAGTTTTAATTCCAGAATCGCTTCCGCCTGGGTTTCGCTGATGCCAAAGCGCGACATCAGGGCCGGCTTAGGCTCATCTTCGTGACGGATAATTTCGATAACTTCATCGATATTCAGAAACGCCACCAGCAAACCTTCCAGGATATGCAGGCGCTTAAGGACTTTTTCCAGACGGTAGCTGAGACGACGGCGCACGGTATCGCGGCGGAAAGTCAGCCATTCCGAGAGGATTTCCAGCAGATTTTTTACCGCCGGACGGTTATCGAGCCCGATCATATTCAGGTTGATACGATAGCTCTTTTCCAGATCGGTCGTCGCGAACAGGTGGTTCATCACCTGCTCCATATCCACGCGGTTAGAGCGCGGGACGATCACCAGGCGAGTCGGGTTTTCGTGATCCGATTCGTCGCGCAGGTCATCCACCATCGGCAGCTTTTTGTTGCGCATCTGGGCGGCGATCTGCTCGAGCACGCGGGCGCCGGAAACCTGATGCGGCAGCGCGCTGATCACCACCGCGCCGTCTTCTTTCGCCCACACCGCGCGCATCCGCACCGAACCGCGGCCATTCTGGTAGATTTTGCGGATCTCGGCGCGGGGGGTGATGATTTCCGCTTCGGTCGGGTAATCCGGCCCCTGTACGATATCCAGCAGATCGTCCAGCGAGGTCTGCGGTTTTTCAATCAGGGTAATGGCCGCCTGAGCGACTTCACGCAGGTTGTGCGGCGGAATATCCGTCGCCATGCCGACGGCAATGCCGGTAGTGCCGTTGAGCAGAATATTAGGCAAGCGCGCAGGCAGCATCTTCGGCTCCTGCAAAGTGCCGTCGAAGTTCGGTACCCAGTCAACGGTGCCCTGCCCCAGTTCGCTCAGCAGCAGTTCAGCATACTTCGACAAACGGGATTCGGTATAACGCATCGCGGCGAAGGATTTAGGATCGTCCGGTGCCCCCCAGTTCCCCTGACCGTCAACAAGCGGATAGCGGTAAGAGAAGGGTTGCGCCATCAGCACCATGGCTTCATAGCAGGCGCTATCGCCGTGCGGATGGTATTTACCCAGCACGTCGCCGACGGTGCGGGCGGACTTTTTGAACTTGGCGCTGGCGTTGAGACCCAGCTCAGACATCGCATAGACGATGCGACGCTGGACCGGCTTCAGGCCATCGCCAATAAACGGCAGCGCCCTGTCCATGATGACGTACATGGAGTAGTTCAGGTAGGCGTTTTCCGTAAATTCATGCAGCGCAAGGCGCTCTGCCATATCGCTCATTAATCGTGAATCCTCAATCTGCGTACCGGCCGTTCGGACGGCAAAACTACCGGCGATAATACCCTATCTGACGCCCTGAGTCACAGGGCGTTAGGCTGGTTGAGGAATTCAGTGGACATCCTTCATTTCAGCGGAAGATAAACGTCCGTCTGCAGCTCATGCTCACCGACTTCATGCACGAAAGTGAGGTAGCGAAAGAAAACAGGGAAATCGCGCAGCGACTCTCCCGATGCGGGCAGCCAGTCGCGATAAAGAAACCAGATGCTCTGCGCGAGCGTGTCCAGAGATCCGTGATGACGCACCACTGCGCAACGTCCGCCGGGGATCTCGCCATTCACCACGCCGAAGCTGTTTTCCGGCACCGGCTGGCTGACCGTACCGCCAATATCGAAACGAAAATCCGTCAGCCGGCGTGGCCGCGGGGTCGTCCCAGGAGATTCCCCAGGTTGCGCAGCTGGCGACCGGGGACAGACCGCTCACCTTGCGCCAGGCGATAAACTTCGCGGCGGTCTCATTGACTAAATCAGGGTTGCCGCGATGCCGCAGCCTCGCGATCTGAGTGGTAGGTAGCTGGATTATTTTAACATCCATCGGGTGTTGCTCCTGTAGCGTATGTTTCGGCACGCGTCGATGCCATTCCAGCCAGTCCGGCTGTTGACGGAACTGGCTGGGGCTTTGCGCGAAAGCGCTGCGGAAGGCACGGCTGAACGACTCAGGATTCTGGAACCCCGCATCAAGGGCAATATCGATAATCTTTTCCTGTGGATTAAACGCCAGTCGCCAACAGGCGCGACGCAGACGTAGCCACTGGATATAGCGATAGAGCGGTACCCCGCTATAGGCGCTGAATTGCCGGTGAAAATGATACGGCGAGCTGTGGGCTATCGCACTAAGCGTCTCCAGCGACAGCGGCGTGTCCAGATGGCGTTCAATGTACAAGCACACTTGCTGAAAACGCCCGGCAAAGGCCGGGCTTACCTGAGTATCGTTCATCGCATCCTCCCGGAAACATACTCTGACAGAGCGAGGAGTGCGGTTCCTGACCGATCTTGCTTAAGATGATAAGAAAATTATGGCGTGATTTTACGAATCTGCTTTACGTCGATTTCCACTGAGTTCCAGTCTTTATCCACTTCACCCTGAATCTCTACCGTATCCTGCGGGGTCACGGTCACGCCGTTCCAGCGCTTGTGATCGATATCGACGTTCACGGTGCCGGAGCTGTCCTGGAATTTATACAGGTCGTCGGAAATACGCTCCACGATTTTACCGCGCAGGGTCACCCAGGTATCGTCACGCAGGCTTTTCGCATTCGCAACCGTCGTTACGCTCCCGTTCGGGCCAATGAACCCGCCGTTTTGCGTGGTCGTCTGGCTGGTTTGCGTCGAGCCGGGTCCGGAAAATCCGCCCTGCCCGGCGGCCAGTACCGGCATGGAAACTAAGGCGATGATAGCGGTCATTGCGGCGATTTTCTTCATGATGTGTTCTCCCTTTGTGTTTATATCGTCACTATTACACCGGGCAAAACTTAACGAGTTCTTAAGCGGAAAAAATAAATTTTATTCCTGTACAGCGCGCGCCGCAACGCGCTTTACTGCGGGAATATCCGAGGGACACAGGAGCAGAAAATGCGCATTTTACTGGTGGAAGACGACAAACTGATCGGCGACGGCCTTAAAACCGGACTGACCAAGCTGGGCTTCAGCGTCGACTGGTTTACCCGCGGCGAAGAGGGCAAAGCCGCGCTGTACCACGCCCCTTACGACGCCATTATTCTGGACCTGACCCTGCCCGGCATCGATGGGCTGGATATTCTGCGCGAATGGCGCGACAAAGGCCGCCACGAACTGGTACTGATCCTCACCGCCCGCGACGCGCTCAGCCAGCGCGTTGAAGGGTTACGTCTCGGCGCCGATGACTACCTCTGCAAACCTTTCGCACTGGTTGAAGTCGCCGCGCGTCTGGAAGCGCTGATGCGTCGCGCCCACGGCCACAGCAGCAGCGAGCTGCGGCACGGCAATGTTGTTCTCGATCCAGGCCGACTCACGACCACGCTAAACGGCGAGAGCCTGCCGCTCAAGCCAAAGGAGTTTGCTCTGCTGGAACTCCTGATGCGCAACGCCGGACGCGTGCTGCCGCGTAAGCTGATTGAGGAAAAGCTCTATAGCTGGGATGACGATGTCTCCAGTAACGCGGTAGAAGTGCACGTCCATCATCTGCGCCGTAAGCTCGGCAGCGGCTTCATTCGCACCGTGCACGGCATCGGCTATACCCTGGGGGATGCATGAAACGACTGGGTAGACTGAGCCTGCGCGTCCGCCTGACGCTGCTTTTTCTGCTGCTGACCAGCGCCGCCTGGGGCATTGCCAGCCTTGTGGCCTGGCAACAAACCGCCGACAAACTGGATAAACTGTTCGATACCCAGCAGCTGCTGTTCGCCCGCCGCCTGAGCGCGATGAATGTTGACGAACTCCATACCCTCGCTCCGCAGGTACGGGAGCAGAAAAAGGTCAAACATGGCCATCTCGATGACGATGCGCTGGCTTTCGCTATCTTTACCGCCGATGGCAAAATGGTGCTTAACGATGGCGAAAATGGCCAGGATATCCCGTGGGGTAACCATCGGGAGGGGTTCAGCGATGGCTACCTGCGCGGCGACGATGACGAGTGGCGCTTCCTGTGGCTTACCACCCGCGACGGTCGCCATCGTATCGCCGTCGGTCAGGAGTGGGATTACCGCCGCGAGATGGCGCTGGATATTGTCACCTCCCAGCTTACTCCCTGGCTGGTTGCGCTGCCGCTGATGTTTTTGCTGCTCATCGTGCTGTTGAGCCGGGAGCTGGCGCCGCTGAAAAAGCTGGCCACCACGCTGCGCGCCCGGGCGCCGGACTCCGCCGAAACGCTAAATAGCGAGAACGTGCCCAGCGAAGTTCGCCCGCTGGTCGACGCGCTAAATCAGCTCTTTACCCGGACGCATGACACCATGATCCGCGAGCGTCGCTTCACGTCCGATGCCGCCCACGAGCTGCGCAGCCCGCTGGCGGCGCTGAAGGTGCAGACCGAAGTGGCTCAGCTCTCAACGGACGATCCGCAAGGGCTGGATAAAGCGCTAGCGCAGCTTCACCAGGGGATCGATCGCTCCACTCGCCTGGTCGACCAGCTGCTCACCCTGTCGCGTCTGGATTCGCTGGCGCAGCTGGACGATCTCCAGACTATCGCCCTTGATGAACTGCTGCAGTCGGCGGTCATGGAGATGTACCACCCCGCCCAGCAGGCCGGCGTTGAGCTACGCCTGCACCTGAACGCGAAAAACATCACGCGCACCGGCCAGCCGCTGCTGCTGAGCCTGCTGGTGCGCAATCTTCTGGATAACGCCGTGCGCTATAGCGCCGCCGGAAGCCAGGTCGACATCATCCTTGATGCGGGTGAATTTCGCGTACGCGATAACGGCCCGGGCATCAGCGCCGAGGCCCTGACGCGCATCGGCGAGCGCTTTTATCGCCCTCCCGGCCAGGAACAGCCCGGCAGCGGCCTTGGGCTCTCCATCGTCAAACGCATCGCCGCGCTGCACGGGATGACGGCCAGCTTCGACAACGCCCGGGACGGCGGATTCGAGGCGCGCATTCGCTGGTAGCGGCATTATTGCTAAAAAAGCAAAAGTCTTTGCACATTTTGCTCATTTTACCGCTTTGCCCTGCGGGGTAAAATTAGCCTCAAAATTGAAAAGTTGAGGATAAAAAATGAGCAACATCCTGATTATTAACGGTGCGAAAAAATTCGCCCACTCTAACGGCCAGCTGAGCGACACCCTGACCGAGGTCGCGGATGGTTATCTGCGCGACGCCGGGCATGATGTTAAGGTCGTCCGCGCCGAGAGCGACTACGACATCAAAGAAGAAGTGCAGAATTTTCTCTGGGCAGACGTGGTTATCTGGCAGATGCCGGGCTGGTGGATGGGCGCACCGTGGACGGTGAAAAAGTACATTGATGATGTCTTTACCGAAGGTCACGGCGCGCTGTATGCCAGCGATGGCCGCACCCGCTCCGACGCCAGTAAGAAATATGGTTCCGGCGGCCTGATTCAGGGGAAAAAATATATGCTGTCCCTGACCTGGAACGCGCCGATGGAAGCGTTCACCGAGAAAGATCAGTTCTTCCACGGCGTTGGCGTCGACGGGGTATACCTGCCATTCCATAAGGCCAACCAGTTCCTTGGGATGAGCGCCCTGCCCACCTTCATCGCCAACGATGTGATCAAAATGCCCGATGTTCCGCGTTATACGGCAGAATATCGCAAGCATCTGGCGGAAATTTTTGGTTAACTGTAGTGAGTTATGAAAAGACGACAAGCGCGGCTCATTTTAGCGGCGGCTTGAAGTATGATGAGAATATACAGAAGGAGTTGAGTTAACCATGTTGACAGTGATCGCTGAAATTCGCACTCGTCCGGGCCAACACCATCGTCAGGCGGTGCTGGATCAGTTCGCAAAAATTACCCCGACCGTTCTCCAGGAAGAAGGCTGCCACGGCTATGCGCCGCTGGTGGATCACGCCGCTGGCGTCAGTTTTCAGACTACTTCACCGGATTCCATCGTGATGGTCGAGCAGTGGGAAAGCGTCGCGCATCTTGAAGCGCACCTGCAGACGCCGCACATGAAAGCCTACGGCGAAGCCGTGAAAGGCGACGTGCTGGAAATGAATATTCGTATTCTTGAAGCGGGTATTTAAGCAAGCAAACGACATCGGCCGGTTTCCCGGCCGATTTTTTATTATCCGTCCAGCTCCGCCAGATCGCCCTTCTCCTGCAGCCAGTTACGCCGATCTTCAGAACGCTTCTTCGCCAACAGCATATCCATCATGGCGGTCGTCTGCTGCTCGTCTTCATCGTTGATAATCAGCTGTACCAGACGGCGGGTATTCGGATCCAGCGTGGTCTCGCGCAGCTGCATCGGGTTCATCTCGCCCAGCCCTTTAAAGCGCTGCACGTTCGGCTTGCCTTTCTTGCGCTTAAGCTGCTCCAGCACGCCGGTTTTCTCTTCTTCTGTAAGCGCGTAATACACCTCTTTGCCGAGGTCGATACGGTACAGGGGCGGCAGCGCCACGTAGACGTGACCCTGCTTAACCAGCGTGCGGAAGTGCCTGACAAACAGCGCGCACAGCAGCGTCGCGATGTGCAGGCCGTCGGAGTCGGCATCCGCCAGAATACAAATCTTGCCGTAGCGCAGCTGGCTCAGGTCGTCACTATCCGGGTCGATACCGATGGCGACGGAAATATCATGCACTTCCTGGGAAGCCAGCACCTCATCGGAAGAGACTTCCCAGGTGTTCAGGATTTTACCTTTCAGCGGCATGATCGCCTGATACTCGCGATCGCGCGCCTGCTTGGCCGATCCGCCCGCCGAATCCCCTTCCACAAGGAACAGTTCGGTTCGGTTCAAATCCTGGGCGGTACAGTCCGCCAGCTTGCCGGGCAGCGCCGGACCGCTGGTCAGCTTTTTACGCACCACTTTCTTCGCCGCGCGCAGGCGACGCTGGGCGCTGGAGATCGCCATTTCCGCCAGCAGCTCTGCCGACTGAACGTTCTGGTTCAGCCACAGGCTGAAGGCGTCTTTGACCACCCCGGAAACAAACGCGGCGCACTGACGGGAAGAGAGGCGCTCTTTCGTTTGCCCGGCAAACTGCGGGTCCTGCATCTTTACGGACAGGACGTAGGCGCAGCGCTCCCAGATATCTTCCGCCGACAGCTTCACGCCGCGCGGCAGAATATTGCGGTATTCGCAGAACTCGCGCATGGCGTCCAACAGCCCCTGGCGCAGGCCGTTAACGTGGGTACCGCCCTGCATCGTCGGGATCAGGTTGACGTAGCTTTCGGTCAGCAGTTCACCGCCTTCCGGCAGCCACAGCAGCGCCCAGTCAACCGCTTCGGTATCGCCGGAGAAGGTGCCGACGAACGGTTTTTCCGGCAGCAGCGGCAGGCCGTTAACCGCTTCGCTAAGATAGTCGGTCAGACCATCGGCGTAGCACCAGCGCTGTTCGCTGTCGTTAACCAGATCGCGGAAAACAATCTCTACGCCCGGGCAGAGAACGGCCTTGGCCTTTAATAAATGAGAAAGGCGCGAGACGGAAAAACGCGGGCTATCGAAAAAGCTTTCGTCCGGCCAGAAGTGCACGCTGGTCCCGGTATTGCGCTTACCGCAGGTACCGGTCACGTGGAGATCTTCCACTTTATCGCCGTTTTCAAACGCGATGCTGTAGACCTGGCCGTCGCGGCGCACGTTCACCTCAACGCGTTTCGATAAGGCGTTGACCACCGAAATCCCTACGCCGTGCAGGCCGCCGGAGAACTGGTAGTTCTTATTGGAGAACTTCCCCCCGGCGTGCAGGCGGCAAAGAATCAGTTCAACTGCCGGAACCCCCTCTTCAGGGTGGATATCCACCGGCATTCCGCGTCCATCGTCGATGACTTCCAGCGACTGATCGGCGTGGAGAATCACCTCCACGCGTTTCGCGTGACCGGCCAGGGCCTCATCCACGCTGTTATCAATAACTTCCTGACCAAGATGGTTTGGACGTGTGGTATCAGTGTACATTCCCGGACGGCGGCGAACCGGCTCTAGCCCGGTGAGTACCTCAATGGCATCAGCGTTATATGAAGATTGCGTCATGGTGTGTATTCGTAGGTCGTTCCGAACCGCTCAGCGCAGGCCCAGAAAATCGATAATCTGAGTGAAATGATCTTCAAAGCCAACAAATGCGTGATTACCGCCCTCCTCTACCGTTTGTCGGCAGGAGGCGAAATAATCCACGGCCTGGCGGTAATCAAGCACTTCATCACCCGTTTGCTGCAATAACCAGATTAAATCCGGCGCTTCCAGCGGGTCAATTTGCATGACCTTGAGATCGTAAATATGGCGAGACTCTAGCACATATTGCTGCCCCGTGTATGGATTCTCATTGGGGCCAAGGAAATTGTTCAACAGTTCAAACGGGCGCACCGCGGGGTTCACTACCACGGCGGGCAGCATAAAGCACTGCGATAGCCAGGTCGCGTAATATCCCCCCAGCGACGACCCGACAACGCCCAGCGGTTCACCGCCATGCTCCAGCACGATAGACTCCAGATGCTCAGCCGCCTGCGCGGGATAAACCGGGAGCTCCGGTATCACCATCGAGATGTCAGGATAGGTCTGCGCCAGCCACGCTTTCAGCGCAGTCGCTTTTGCCGACCGAGGCGAGCTGTTAAAACCATGCAGATAGAGAAGCGTAGACATCAGTATCCTTCTGAAGCGATATCCGGGTGAAATTTCACGCCTTCGAGGCGGCAAACTTCAGTGGTCAATGTGCCGTCAGGATGCAGTTCCAGCCAGCGCCAGCCTGGGGAGACGGTATCGAGCGTGAAGTTCGCGCAGTGCGGTTTAAACTGCACGCAGGTAGATGGCGTGGCCATCATGCGCCGTCCGTTCCAGTCAAGATCCAGCTCCTGGTGAATATGGCCGCAGAGCAGATGCTTAACGCGAGGAAAAGCGGCCAGCGCGCAATCAAGCGCCCCGGCATTGCGCAGGCTATGCTGATCCAGCCAGCTACAGCCTGACGGCATGGGGTGATGGTGCAACAGCAGCAGCGTATACCGCTGCGGAACTTCGGTCAGCTTCTGCTCAAGCCATTCCAGCTGGAAATCGCTCAGCTCGCCGTGCGGCACGCCGAACACCTGGCTATCCATCAGCAATACTTGCCAGTGGTCGCCCAGCAATACGCGTTTAGCGGGAGAGATGCCGGATTCCTGCAGCGTGCTGTACATTGCCGGTTGAAAATCATGATTACCCGGTAGCCAGACGCAGGGTGCAGTAAAACTCGCGATGCCTTCAGCAAAATGCTGGTAGGCCGCGGCAGAGTGATCTTGCGCCAAATCGCCTGTAGCAACGATCAGGTCGCACTCTCGCTGTGAGGCGTGGATCGCATCCAGTACGGCCTGATAGCTTTCCCAGGTATTGATACCTAACAGCGTTTCATGTTTTTCAGCAAACAGGTGAGTATCGGTAATTTGTAATATCCTGACTCTGGCCTCACCAGCCAAAGGTAGGTTTAACAGGCTTTCCAAATGGTGTCCTTAGGTTTCACGACGCTAACAAACCGGAATCGCCATCGCTCCATGTGCAAAACAGTATCGCAGCCAATCGGCCAGAAACTGATTAATTTGATGCTTTTCGTCGCGTTGATGCAACTTTTTATTAGGATAATCATACCGCGCTTTAAAGCGAAAGATCTGCTGACTTGAACACACTTCAGCGACCATTGCATCGTGATAGAGCCGTACCGTCATTGACGGCAGACTCCAGTAGCTCACCGACGGCGCCGTCTGTTCAATCGCCACTAACGTAGTGTAGCGGGTCGATTCGACGATGGTTAATCGGTATTGCGCGTTGCCCACCTGGTAACTCACCTTTTCTCCCGCTGCATCCGTTCGCGGCAACAGGCGGCGCAGCTGGGCAAAGTTGGTTTCACACAGGCGCATCATTTCAGGAAAGTCAGGCGTATAACGCTTCATTTTGTCCACTCGTTTCGTAAATTGTGATAATGCAGTTGCAGCCATTGCAGCGCGATGACAGAGGCTGCGTTGTCGATTTTCCCCTCTTCCACCCATCTGTAAGCCTGTTCCCGGCTCACCACATGAACGCGAATATCCTCGTTTTCGTCGGCCAGTCCATGAATTCCTTTTGCCGTCGTTGCATCGACTTCACCCACCATAATAGACAGCCTTTCGCTGGTGCCGCCGGGGCTGGCCAGGTAGCTCAGGACCGGTTTAACCCGGCCAACAATAAGCCCGGCCTCTTCCACCGCTTCACGACGGGCGACATCTTCAGGAGATTCGCCTTCTTCTATCATACCGGCGACCATTTCGAGCAGCCACGGGCTCGCGCTGGTATCATACGCCGCAATACGGATCTGCTCGACGAGCACAACTTCATCGCGTACCGGGTCAAAGGGTAGCAAGACTGCGGCGTGGCCGCGCTCAAAAATTTCGCGGGTCACTTCGCCGCTCATCCCACCGTTGAACAGGCGATGGCGAAAACGATATAAATCGAGCGAAAAAAAACCGCGATAAAGCGTTTCGCGTGCAATAATTTCTACATCGTTTTTAGAGAAGGTAATCCCCTGCTGATTGACGTCGCTCATTTCGATATCCTGTAGAACATGAAGTTATGAATTTATAGGCGGTGTGGCTACCGTTTTACGGCTCGTATGCTAGATTGGTGCAAATTACCGCCCCATGGCACATAACGCCAACTTTTTACGGTAACAGACTCTATACAATCAGTGATTATTTTTAGAATTTGAGTAGCGCTAAATGCTTCACAACAAGGAATGCAAATGAAGAAACTCTTTCCCATCCTTATCGGCCTGGGCCTGACTGGCTTCAGCGCCATGAGCCAGGCTGAAAACCTGCTGCAGGTTTATCAGCAGGCGCGTGTCAGCAACCCTGATCTGCGTAAATCAGCAGCCGATCGTGATGCCGCATTCGAGAAGATCAACGAAGCGCGTAGCCCGTTATTGCCACAGCTCGGTCTGGGTGCAGATTATACCTATACCAGCGGCTTCCGTGATGCTAAAGACCAGAATTCCGACGTCACCAGCGGATCGCTGCAGCTCACGCAGGTTCTGTTTGATATGTCGAAATGGCGTGCGCTGACGCTGCAGGAAAAGAACGCCGGCATTCAGGACGTCACCTATCAGACGGATCAGCAAACGCTGATTCTGAACACCGCGACGGCCTATTTTAAAGTGCTGGCCGCGATCGATACGCTCTCCTATACCGAAGCGCAGAAACAGGCTATTTACCGCCAGTTAGATCAGACCACCCAGCGCTTTAACGTTGGCCTGGTGGCGATTACTGACGTACAGAACGCCCGTTCGCAGTACGATGCCGTGCTGGCGAATGAAGTCACCGCGCGCAACGACCTTGATAACGCCGTAGAAGGGCTGCGTCAGGTGACCGGCAACTACTATCCGGAGCTGGCCTCGCTGAACGTTGATGGTTTTAAAACCACTAAACCATCGGCGGTGAACGCGCTGTTGAAAGAAGCGGAAAACCGCAACCTGTCGCTGCTGCAGGCCCGACTCAGCCAGGACCTGGCGCGCGAGCAAATTCGCCAGGCGCAGGATGGGCATCTGCCGACCCTGAATTTAAACGCGTCCAGTAGCGTATCTAATAACAGCTACAGTGGTTCTAAAAACACCACGCAGGACAGAGATATCGGGCAGAACCAAATCGGCCTGAACTTCTCCCTGCCGCTGTATCAGGGCGGGATGGTGAACTCCCAGGTTAAACAGGCGCAGTACAACTTTGTCGGCGCCAGCGAGCAGCTGGAAAGCGCGCATCGTAGCGTGGTGCAGACCGTTCGTTCCTCTTTTAACAACGTGAACGCGTCCATCAGCAGCATCAATGCCTACAAACAGGCCGTGGTGTCTGCCCAAAGTTCACTGGATGCCATGGAAGCCGGTTATTCAGTGGGTACGCGTACCATCGTCGATGTCCTGGACGCGACCACCACGCTGTATAACGCAAAACAGCAGCTGTCCAACGCGCGTTATAACTACCTGATTAACGAGCTGAACATCAAGTCCGCGCTCGGTACGCTGAACGAGCAGGACCTGGTTGCGCTGAACAACACGCTGGGTAAAGCGATTCCGACCTCGCCGGACAGCGTGGCGCCGGAAAATCCGCAGCAGGATGCCAGCGCTGACGGCTACAGCAACACCGTCGCGGCAAAACCGGCGTCCGCACGCAGCACCAGCGGCAGCAATCCGTTCCGCCAGTAATTAAGCTTGCGCACTCCACGCTTCGCTTACCCCGCGGGTAAGCGAAGCGTTAAACGTAAGGCAACGTAAAGATCCCCCGCTTTCCGCCCCTATTCGCTTCATTTTCCACCACTCATCCTCTATCCTGAGCGTTAACAAAACGCATACCACTGGGTCCAGGAAGACAAACATGAAACGGACAAAAAATATTAAACACGCCTCCTTCCGCAAAAGCTGGAGCGCTCGTCATTTAACTCCCGTTGCGCTCGCCGTGACGGCGGTATTTATGCTCGCCGGCTGTGAACAAAGCGATGAAACGGTTTCTCTGTATCAAAACGCCGATGACTGCTCTGCCGCTAACCCGAGCAAATCCGCAGAGTGCACCACCGCTTACAACAACGCGCTCAAAGAAGCGGAGCGCACCGCGCCGAAATACGCCTCCCGTGAAGATTGCGTCGCCGAATTCGGTGAAGGTCAGTGCCAGCAGGCGCCGGCTCAGGCAGGCATGGCTCCGGAAAACCAGGCCCAGGCGCAAAGCAGCGGCAGCTTCTGGATGCCGCTGATGGCGGGCTACATGATGGGCCGGATGATGGGCGGCGGAATGGGCGCTCAGCAGCCGCCGTTCAGCTCAAAAAAACCGGCCAGCCCGGCCTATGGTAAATACACCGACGCGGGCGGTAAGAGCTACGGAGCAGCGCAGCCGGGCCGTACCATGACCGTGCCGAAAACTGCGATGGCGCCAAAACCAGCCACCACCAGCACCGTGACGCGCGGCGGGTTTGGCGACTCGGTCGCTAAGCAATCAACCATGCAGCGTAGCTCAGCAAGCTCCTCTTCTTCACGCTCGATGGGCGGCTAAGCGACATGGAAAGAATCAGCATTACCGAGCGCCCGGACTGGCGCGAAAAGGCGACAGAATATGGCTTTAACTTTCACACCATGTACGGCGAGCCGTACTGGAGCGAAGAAGCCTATTACAAACTGACGCTGGCGCAGGTTGAAAAGCTTGAAGAGGTCACCGCTGAGCTGCATCAGATGTGTCTGCAGGCGGTGGAAAAAGTCATCGCCAGCGATGAGTTAATGGCCAAATTTCGCATCCCCAAACACACCTGGGGCTTCGTACGCCAGTCGTGGAAAACCCATCAGCCCTCGCTGTATTCGCGTCTCGATCTCGCGTGGGACGGCGTGGGTGAACCGAAGCTCCTCGAAAACAACGCCGATACGCCGACGTCTCTCTATGAAGCGGCATTCTTCCAGTGGATCTGGATGGAAGATCAGCTGAACGCCGGTCAGCTGCCGGCGGGCAGCGATCAGTTCAACAGCCTGCAGGAGAAGCTGATCGATCGCTTTGGCGAGCTGCGCGAGCAGTTCGGCTTCCAGCTGCTGCATATGGCCTGCTGTCGCGATACCGTTGAAGACCGCGGTACCGTGCAATATTTGCAGGACTGCGCCGCAGAAGCGGGCGTGGCAACCGAGTTCCTCTACATCGAAGATATTGGTCTCGGCGAAAAAGGCCAGTTTACCGACCTGCAGGATCAGGTGATTGGTAATCTGTTCAAGCTCTATCCATGGGAGTACATGCTGCGCGAGGTGTTCTCCACCAAGCTGGAAGATGCCGGCGTGCGCTGGCTGGAGCCGGCGTGGAAGAGCATTATCTCCAACAAAGCGCTGCTGCCGCTGCTGTGGGAGATGTTCCCCAACCATCCGAACCTGCTGGCCGCTTATTTCAGCGAAGATGCGCATCCGGAGCTGGAGAAGTACGTTATCAAACCGATCTTCTCCCGCGAAGGCGCTAACGTCTCTATCGTGGAGAATGGCAAAGTGCTGGAGGCGGTAGAAGGGCCGTACGGTGAAGAGGGCACCATCGTCCAGGCGTTCTATCCGTTGCCGAAGTTTGGCGACAGCTACACGCTCATCGGCAGCTGGCTGATTAACGACCAGCCTGCCGGAATTGGCATTCGCGAAGACCGGGCGCTGATCACTCAGGATCTGTCACGTTTTTATCCGCACATTTTCGTCGAGTAACAGCAAACCCCGGCGGCATTGTTTACTGCCGGGGTTTTATCTATTTTCAGGCGCCAATGACCACCGACAGCATGCTCAGGGAGCCCATTTCCATTCCTTCAACCGGAATCGTAATCGGCTCTTCACCGTCCCAGGCGCCCAGCACGTACAGCAGCGGCAGAAAGTGATCGGCCGTCGGGTTCGATAACGATCCGCCTTCATGCGCCAGGTAATTCACCAGCGGATGTTCCGCTACGGGACCTTTCCAGTCCAGGTTCGCCTTCACGTAGTCATTAAACGACGCCGCCCAGGGATAAGGTGTATTTTCGCCGTGCCAGCGTGCGGTACGCAGGTTATGCACCACGTTGCCGCTTGCCACCAGCATAATGCCCTCATCGCGCAGCTGAGCCAGCTTACGCCCCATTTCGAAATGCCATGCCGCGGGCTTCGTACTATCAATACTCAGCTGTACCATCGGAATATCGGCATCGGGATACATTTTAATCAACACGCCCCAGGAACCATGGTCAAAGCCCCAGGCTTCTTTATCCAGCGTCACCGGCACCGGCGCCAGCAGCTCGACCAGACGCTGGGCCAGCTCAGGCGAACCCGGCGCCGGATAATGCGTATCGTAGAGCGCCTGGGGAAAACCGCCAAAATCATGAATCGTTTTCGGCGCCTCCATCGCGGTCACTCCTGTACCGCGAGTGAACCAGTGCGCGGAGATCACCACAATGGCTTTAGGCCGCGCCAACGTCTCGCCCAGATGCCGCCAGGCGCGAGTATAGATGTTATCTTCCAGCACGTTCATCGGGCTACCGTGACCTAAAAACAGCGCGGGCATGCGGGTACGGGACATAGTGATATCCTTTATTAAGAAAGTTGATGTATTTACATTACGCTCTTTCTATGGAGGATAAACTCAGATAAGCATGATGATGATCGTCAGAAAATTTGAATGTAAGCGGCGGTAAAGAGTGAATCCGCGCGCTCGCGATCGTCAATGGATCACGATACTCTTAATAAGAATCATTTTCATAAGGAGGTGAATGTTGTCCTCACCCGTCATTTTGACCCTGCTGGCAGGGAGCGCTACCTTTATTGGCGCCATTTTCGGCGTTATCGGGCAGAAACCCTCGAATCGCTTACTGGGGTTCTCGCTGGGATTCGCCGCCGGGATCATGCTGCTGATTTCGTTGATGGAGATGCTGCCCGCCGCGCTGGCTACCGAAGGCATGTCCCCCCTGCTCGGCTACGGCATGTTTATTATCGGCCTTCTGGGCTACTTTGCGCTTGACCGCATGCTGCCTCACGCCCACCCGCAGGATCTGATGTCTCCCGGCATTTCCCGCCCGCGTAACCTGCGCCGTACGGCGATTTTACTGACCTTAGGCATCAGCCTGCATAACTTCCCCGAGGGCATTGCGACCTTCGTGACGGCCAGCAATAATCTCGAGCTGGGCATGGGGGTCGCGTTAGCCGTTGCGCTACACAACATCCCGGAAGGACTGGCGGGAGGCGGGCCGGGATAAGGCCCTCTGACATCCC
>OBYW01000154.1_pt1 | contig 58688 bp, 44 predicted proteins | sample 1476841 | NCBI WGS metagenome assembly OBYW01 (sample SAMEA2580222, study PRJEB22360) | human gut metagenome | biome: human gut; feature: human-associated habitat; material: faeces | place: Denmark | collected 2008/2010
TTATCTATAACAACCTCATATTCATCGTACCTATAAATCGTTTAGGACAACATTGGTTAATACTCCAATTACTTGTCCTCTTCTTTACCATGGTTTGAGATGACAATGCAAAGTAAAGCAATGCCTCCATCAAACACAAATTTTCGTTATCAAATATTATCAAATCAAGTATCAAATATTATCAGAAAATGTCAAGTCTTTGATTTTCAAACATTAGAAAAAGCATATTTCCTCTCATTCCTTATACCGTTCATATAAGTAATATATGAAAACACGCCCCCAAAACCACACTTTCCTGCTAAAAAACGACCGGAATCCTTGCATATCATCCCAATAAAGCATAATTTTGTTTACTGTTTATCATAACCGCATATCATGAAACCTAAACATAAATTCAACCTGATCATCGCATTGGTTTCCGTTTCAATCTTAATTACCCTCACGGGGATAGCAGCAAGCGTTCACCATTGCATAAAATGGGCAGACTACTGCAAAAACGAAAACCTGTCTGCCACTGTCGTGGAGTTCTCACAAAACATGATTTTCCATGCCTATTATTGGATGGGGGTTGCCTTTGCCTGTATAAGCCTGATGGCTACCATGGCATTATGGTACTTCAGCCGTCAACAAAATCTTCATCCGAAACAGACCTGTCCGACAATAAGCACACAAGGAAGCAAGTTCAAGAAATTACAGGTCAACGTCTATACCAACGAAATTACCATGGAAGGGCTTTCGCAAAAAAGCCGTAATCAAGTGGTAACCTTGTTGGATTACCTCGTCAAACACCCCAAGCATAAAATCTCATTTTCAGAACTCAATACGGTATTCAATGAGAATTTTTTCGATGGTTCCCAATCATCCAAACGAAAAATCAGTAACCTTAAATATGAGACCAACAACGTACTGAAAAATATGGGGTTTGAATTGGTCCGGCTTTCTTCCGACCAACTTGCATTGGTTACGAAAGAAAGAAACTGACTCTCCCTGTCTTATATTCCACGTCCATCCATCCGTCTTTACCGCACACTGTTATATTGCATATACCGCCCGCTGTCCGTAACGCCCACGGCCTCGACACTGACAGACGTCCGCTTGCTGTTGTTATAAAGGCGAACCGTGGCACTTCCCTTTGCATCAAACTCCACTTCGGGCATCCATAGAAGCGTACGGCGGTAATCTTTCGTTTCGGGCAAAGGACGGTGACTGTAGTCGGGACTGTAGAAATCATCGCACACGGCATAACCGTGCAAGAGGTAACGGCGGTCACGGCAAGAAGGGAAATATTCCCCATCGGGACGGAGCTGCATACCCACGATGACTTCCGGCTGGTTGTCCTGCCGGTATTTCCAACTGCCCATTTCACGGGGCACATAGTCCGTATAAATATAAAACTTGTCCAACAGGCTCAGCGACCGGTATTTCTCAAATTCCCCGCGCGACAACCAATCGGGGACGGGATAGGTCGGCGTGCTCGGCATGACAGGCTTGTCCCACAGACGGTTGGGCCAAGTGTTGAAGGTCGTCCGAAGAAAATAATCACGGTATTTGTTCATGTCGCCCACAAATAAGAACGAAATAAGCGTGGACACGGCCGGACTGCTCAAATAATAGAAAGGCACATCGGCCAAACCGTAATCGGCCATCATGTTATATGCGTCGTACGCGTCGATAACGACTGCAGGCTTCGTCGGGTCGTAGCGGCGTAACCCGTTCCTCCGCGTCCGCACCGTCACGGAAGGCAACACGCGGCCTTCGAACGAACCGCGCACGAGGCTGTCCTCATGGGCAAACGGTTCGAGGTCACGCGGCGACACGTCCTGGTAAAAGCTGTAGGGATGTGCGAAATGGGGATGGAACAAGTCCAGTTTCACATAATAGTCCGGCCAAGCCTCCTCGTCGGTGAAGCCCTTCCGACGCCTTTTGCTGACATACTCTACCCCCTTACTCAGTTTCGCCGCGCTGAGGAACATCATGCAATCACCGTAAATCTCAGGCATGGCCATGTAGAACGAGCCGTCTTTTGTCTGTTGCTTCAATTCAAAAGTCTCCGGTCCCTGCGTGAACATGGCCCAGACGTTCACCTCCTTTTTCAGGTTACTGATCTTTTTGAAATCAATGTTTTGCCTTTCCGAACGGTTGACACACCCTCCGATGGTCTGGAACTTCTCGGGCAACCAAGGCAGCGCGAGGGGTTCTACGTCCGCCATCTCACGCCACTTGTAACGTCGCCACCCTTGCACCATCATGAGCCGGTCGAGGGCTTGGCGGCGAAGACTGTCGTCTGACTCGAAATAATAACCCGGATTCTCCACAAACCCTTTGATTTCACTGGCAAGGAGCATTTCGGTGAGTATCGTGCCATTGTCGTACGTGTCTTCTTCCGTATCCCGGTCGCGAACGGCAAGGGAAAGGCTGGATAAGGAATCTACCGGGTCGGTCAGTTGCAAATGCAAGGTGATGGAATCGAAAGGTTCGTAGGACTGACGTACACCGGAAACGGCCAGTTTCGGGGCATCGTAGTCGTGATGGTTGACGAAAAAGAGCCGGTCGGCATAGATGCGTCCTTCCCCGTCGAAGACCGTAAGCTGGTTGACACCGGTGGGAAGACTGTCCAACGGGATAGCCATCCGGCAGACCCGGAGGCCGGATACAGGTTCGTCCGCCGTGTCCGCCATCCCGTTTGAAAAGAGCGATACAGGCAAGGGACGGTAGAAACGGGACACTCCGCCACTCATGACGTGCAAGGCAACGGGGCGCTTCACTCCGACGGCCTGTATCACGGCCTCCACCACACTGTCGCCCACCGTGACAGTCAAGGCACAACCTTCTTTCTCCACTTCGGGAAGTTCTTCTTCATACTCATATCCCTTGTAAGTGAAGGTCGCACGGAAATCCGCCTGTTCCGACACATCCGGCAGGCGGAATGTCGTCCGGCCGCGCTCGTCCGTCCGGCAGACAGCCGCCACCTTTCCCTCCTTATCCCGGACGGTAAGCTTCATGCCGCCAAGATGTTGCCCGTCCTCGCCGTTCAATTCAAGAGCCACCCGGCAAGCCGCACCGGCCACAAGGTTACCTCCTTCGGGATAGAAACGCAAGTCCACTTTGGGTTTCTTTTTCTTCGGGGTCTTATAGTAACGGCGCATGGGGCGCAACGTCATGTCTTTTGCAAAATCCCCGGCTTCCTTATGTTTGTCATACACGGGAAACACCCGTGAATAAAGTTTCTCATAGTCCCGGAAAAATTCCTTGGCCATCTTCTTGCTGTAGAACAAATCCTCTGAAATACGCACATGGGGATATTCACACTGCCCGAAGTTGAGCATCCAACGCGTATAGGCCCTCAATTCGTAGTAACCGGCATAAAGCGTGTCCTTCAGCACGAACATGCCGTGGGCCGTGCCGTCTTCCATCTCCAACTGCTGCCGTTCCACGGAATAACCGTCCGGCGTGAGAAGCTCCACGTAGAGAATCTTGCTCAGGTCGGTCAACGTGCCCCGGTCGGAGCGCGTGACATAGCCTTTGTACCAAATGGTATCGCCGAGGAAATAGCAGGTGTTGTCCAAATGGAGATACGCCTTTTCCTGCGGCAAGCCCACCCCGAAACCTTTCACCTTACGGTAAAGGGTATCGAGACCTTCAAACTGCCAAAAATCCGGACCTTGGGCATAGGATTGCAGTCCGACCCAGCACATCACCATTAATCCTAAAAAGCCACACTTCATAGTCTCACGTCTTTATTGAAACAACCAAGTCCTACAAAGTAACGCAACAGAAACAATATAAACAACTTTTCGTTGTCAAATCTTATCAGATCCGGTATCAAATAATATCATAAAATATTAAATCGCTGATATTCAACGTTTAAAGAAAATGCTAAAAGCAACGTTTATTTTTTCTTTTTCAGCATCCGAATGTTTTTTCCGGATTTCATTCATCAAAAAAACTCCCGGTTGCTTTGATTTCTCAAACTAAACTTTTAAATTTGTAAGACATTAATCTATACATCGAATGCAAAACATGAAACACAAATTTACCTTTATTGTATCATTAGGCATCGCCTTAATCCTTACGGCTGTCATCGGAGCCACCGTCAGCCTGCACCATTGCATGAAATGGGATACCTACTGCGACGATGGGACTTTGCCCTTGTCTGCCGTGAAGTTTACGCAAAACCTGATTTTCCACGCCTATTACTGGATGGGGATAGCCTTCATCTGCTTATGCCTGGTTGTCGCCATGCTAATATGGTATTTCCACCATCAGCAAAAACTCCATCCGGAACTGGGCGACATGATAGCCGACACATCGGAATGCGAATTCAAAAAAATACGGGTGAACCGTTATACCAACGAAATCACCATAGACGGCACGACCCGTCCAAGCCGCCGCCAAGTGGCGACCTTACTGGATTATCTCCTTAAAGCTCCCACACACGAAATCTCATTCACGGAACTCAATACCGTATTCAATGAGAATTTCTTCGACGGTTCGTCGGCATCCAAACGGAAAATAAGTAACCTTAAATATGAAATCAACGACCTTTTGAAAAACTTAGGATTCGAACTGGTCAAGACTTCTTCCGACCAATTCGCTTTAACCGCAAAGAGGAAAGAAGTCATTTAATCCTGTCAAAAAGTCAAACCGGCCTCCGCGAGAATCCGTTATTTACGCCCCGATACGGAAGTCCACGGAAATACGGGATTCTCACGGGAGTGCGAAAAGGCAATCTGACAGCTTATAAGACCTTCGGGCAGCATCCTGCACCGCCGGAAAGCAAGACGTAACGCAAACGGCCGGAGGGCGAGGAAGCGCAAAGCGGATTTACATGCCATTTTGACATCCGTTTTTTGCGAACGGAAGCACTTCAAATAGCGTAAAAACGAACCGGAAAAGCTTGTCCACGCTTCGTTTTCCGGCATATTCCGGCCCAACATGAGGACAGCTCTCAAACGACATACGGAGAAAAAATGTGTTTTCTCAGCCGAACGGAAAATCGTTCGCTTGAGATTGAAACGCATTCAGGCTTAAAAAGCTAAAAAAAACTACCGGAAACGCTAAAAATTGTATTCAAGAACGTTCTAAACTCCCTCTAAAACCTGCATGTTTTCAGGGCATGCACAAAACAAAAATCGTGGTTTTACTATCAAAAAGACAGCAAAACCACGAAAGACCTATCTTAAATCAAAGTCGCAAAAAGAGTCACCCCGGGAGGTTGGCGCCCGTCTCCACCGTCCCTTCCACTCCGTGCAACGGTTCGTTCTCCTCGGGAATCACCTTCTTGGCACTGGCCTTGGCACCCAACTTGATAAGTTTGTTGGCAGCTCCCACCACGCTCAACCGTCCGTCCTTCAGCTTGTCGGCGGCCTTGGTAAAGGAGGACGAAGCATCTTGCAACTTCTGTCCTACCGTCTCGAAATGGCCGATAAAATCGGCCACACGGTCGAGCAACATCCGGGCCGTATCGTAGATGGCCTCCTGGTTTTGCGCCTGTTGCATTTGGGTCCAGGCTATCTGGATAATGCGGAGCGCCGCCGTGAGATTCTGCTCACCGGTGATGAACACCCCTTTGGAGAATGCTTCACGCCACAACTCCGGTGCTTCCGCCAACGCCAACTGGAGCGCCCCTTCGTTGGGCACGAACATGATGACGTAATTCAAAGCCTGACGCGGCAACTTGATGTACGCACTGTAATCCTTGCGGGCTAATTCGGCCACATGCTGCCGTACGCTCCTGACATGCCGCTGCAGGGCTTCGGCACGCGCATCGTCCGTCTCGGCGTTCTGATAGTCCACAAAAGCCGTAAGCGACACCTTGGAGTCGATTACCGCATCTTTTCCGTCGGGGTAATGCAGGATGGTATCGGGAATCATCCGCTTCCCGGACTCTTCGTTCAGGATGGCTTTACCTGCACGGTCGCGCAGGGTCACCTGCTTCTCGTAATGTATGCCTTCCTTCAGCCCCTGGCTTTCCAACAACTCGTCCAGAATCAACTCGCCCCAATTCCCTTGCACCTTGTTCTCGTTGCGCAACGCCGAAGCCAGCTTGTCGGCCTCAGCCCCGATTTCACGCGTACGCCTCATCACTTCCTCGATGGCTTTCTCCAGCGAAGCCGTATTCTTATTATGCGTGTCGCGGCTGCTGTCCATGGCCGTACGCATTTCCCGGATGGTCTCTTTCAGCGGGTCTATGATAGCCGTCATCTGCACCGTGTTCTGCTGCGAAAGTTCACGGGTGCGCTGTCCCAATATTTCACGGGTAGCGTTCTGCAACTGCTCTTGCATGAGATTCAGTTGTTCCTTGAAACGGCGGTTGCGCTCTTCGCCTTCGCGCACCATCTGTTCGCGCACCAACACCAATTCTTTTTCCAACGTCTGCTTGTCGGCAGCCAGCCCTTTGTTCTCGCGATTCAGCGCCTCGCACCGTTCCTGCAACGCTGCCAAATGGTTCTCCATGCGTTCTTCGCGTTCCTTGAAATCCTGCGACTGCCGTTCAACTGATTCTTCCATCTCGCTCCGGCGTTTTTCCATCTCTTCCTCACGGACCTGCAACAGGGTTTGCAGGGAAGACATACGTGCCTTCGTCCACAAAAAAACAACGCCGGCACCACATGCCCCTCCGGCGAACAGCCATAAAAGTTCCGTCATTTCTTCTTTTTCCTTACGTTTTATAACAAAATTACGTTTTTTTGTGGATAAAACAAAACGATCTTTGTATTTTTGTGACCTATAATCTAAAAAACAAACAGAATGGAACTTATACCCGTAAAAACGACAGACCCGTATTATGCTGAAGCCGAACGGCTCATGACGGACGCTTTCCCGCCCGAAGAACGACGCCCCCTGGACCGACAACGTCAATACACCGACCACAATCCGCTTTTCCACCCTCAGGTCGTTGTGGAAAACGGGACGTTTGCCGGACTGTTCAACTATTGGACTTTGGACGGATTCCTCTACGGAGAGCATCTGGCCACCTGCCCTTCCCTACGCGGCGGCGGACTGGGACGACGCATCCTCGACACTTTCATCCGGCACGCCGGACAACCCATCGTGCTGGAAGTGGAGCCGCCCACTACCGACATAGCCACACGGCGCATCGGCTTTTACCGCCGTTGCGGTTTCCGGTTGTGGGAACATCGCACCTATATACAGCCTCCTTATGCTGCCGACCTCTCGCCGCTCCCCCTGCTCCTTATGGTGCACGGCGATTTGGACGAAGAGAAAGACTTTGAACATATCTGCCACGAAATCCATACGAAAGTGTACGGATGGCAGGGAGGTAAACTGACCAACGACTGAAGATAATCCATATGGCAGAAACACTTAGCGCACTCATCAAGTCGTGCAGCGACTGGCTCTGGGGATGGCCCATGGTGATTATCCTGTTAGGCACCCACTTGTTTTTAACCGTACGGCTGCGCTTTCCGCAACGCAAACTGTTCAAAGCCATCCGACTCTCGGTACAGTCGGACAAGTCGGGTCAGGGAGACGTCAGCCAGTTCGGCGCGTTGGCCACAGCGTTGGCAGCCACCATCGGCACGGGGAATATCGTAGGCGTGGCCACGGCCATCACGTTAGGAGGACCAGGCGCCGTATTCTGGTGCTGGCTGACCGGCGTGTTGGGCATCTCGACCAAGTATGCCGAAGGACTGCTGGCCGTCAAATACCGCATCCGTACCCCGCAAGGCAAAATGCTGGGAGGCCCCATGTATGCCTTGGAACGGGGAATGGGCATGAAACGGCTCGCTGTCTTGTTCTGCATCTTCACGGTGTGCGCCTCGTTCGGAATCGGCAATCTGGTGCAAAGCAACGCCATATCCATGCTGTGCTACGAGACATACCGTGTGCCGCAGGCACTTACCGGAACGGCAGTAGCCGTATGCGTGGCTTTGGTCGTCATTTTCGGCGTGAAAGGTATCGCACGTGTCTGTAGCGCGTTTGTCCCCCTGATGGCCGCACTTTATTTCTTAGGATGCTGCTACATTCTGTGTGTCAATGGCGGCTATGTGTGGGACGCGGTGAAACTGATCGTGGAATCGGCCTTTCGTCCCGAAGCGGCCGGAGGAGGTTTTGTGGGTGGTTCCGTCATCATGACCGCCCGTTACGGCATCGCCCGCGGACTTTTCAGCAACGAAAGCGGCATGGGTTCCGCCCCGATTGTGGCGGCTGCCGCGCAGACCCGCAATCCCGTGCGCCAGGCATTGGTGTCGTCCACCGGCACATTCTGGGACACGGTGGTCATCTGCGCCCTTACCGGCCTGGTTCTGGTATCCAGCATTCTGGCCTATCCCGACATCTCATACGCTGACGGACCGGCTCTGACCAAAGTGGCTTTCGACAAGATTCCCTATCTGGGCGCTCCCCTGCTCACGTTCGGCATCGTCACTTTTGCTTTCTCCACAATCTTAGGATGGTGCTACTACGGCGAAAAGGCCATGGAATACCTGAGCGGCAAACGGTGGACCTTAGTCTACCGGGGCGTCTTTATCGTCGGCGTATTCTTCGGTGCCATTACGCAGTTGGCCGTGGTATGGAACTTTGCCGACCTGACCAATGCCCTCATGGCTCTGCCGAACATCGTATCCCTGATCGGACTTTCGGGCATTGCTGCCGCCGAGACCCGAAAATACCTGTGGGAAGACCGTCTGGACGAAGAAGCCGATCCGGAAGACAACCCGATGTAGAAAGGCCAGGCACCCGTACCTTACAAATAAATCCGGTGCGGCGGAAAGCTTCCGCCGCACCGGATTTTCTTACCGGCATCCCGTATTCCCGGGTCAATCCGTCTCGATACTGTTCAACAAGTCTGCCTTTCCCTCGTTGATCAGTTTCAATATCAATTCGCCGAACAACGTGTTTTGCCAGGCAAACCATGCACGGGTAAAGTTCTTCGGGTCGTTCTTATGAAAAGACTCGTGCATGAATCCCGTACCGGCATCCGTATTCACCAGCATTTCCACACAGGCTTTGATTTCTTTGTCGTCACGGCTCGTAAAAGCTTTCATCATGATGCTCATCGGCCAAATCATATCGTAACCGATATGCGGTCCGCCGATACCTTCGCCCGCTGTCCCCTTAAAGAAATAAGGATTGTCCTCGCTCCATATCAGCTTGCGGGTATTCTGATACACCGGATCGTCTGCCGGCACGTCACCCAGATAGGGCATGGCCAACAGACTGGGCACATTGGCATCGTCCATGAGCAAACGGTTGCCGAAACCGTCCACCTCGAAAGCATACACTTTTCCGTAACGGGGATGATCGTATACGGCGTATTTCTTCAAGGCGGTCTCCACTTCATCCGCCAATTCACGACATTCTTTGGCCAACGTCTTTTCATGGTTCACCTCGGTCAAAATCTCGGCCGCCTTACGCAAAGAAGTCACGGCAAAGAAATTGGAAGGCACCAGAAACTGAAACGTGGTGGCATCGTCGGAAGGACGGAAAGCCGAGGCTATCAACCCCACAGGCTTCACCGGATTGCCCCATCCGTTATTGGTCACGGTGTCGAGCGCACGCTCCGTCTTGCGTTGGAAGTGATAGGGGCCGTTCCCCTCCTTACGCTGCTGTTCCCGGAACGTCTGTAGAATGTATGCCACGGCTTGCAGCCACTCGTCGGAGAAGACACTGGCATCTCCCGTCACCTTCCAATAATGGTAGGCCAGACGAATGGGATAACACAGCGAGTCGATTTCCCATTTCCGCTCATACACTTCGGGCTTCATATCCGTCATGTCGGACGCCCAATAGCTTCCCGTCGCCTCCTTATTGAAGGCATTGGCGTATGGGTCGATATTGATACACTTGAACTGACGGCGAATCACTCCGGCCAACATTTTCTTCAGTTCAGGATCCTCATTGGCCAACTGTACGTAGGGCCACACTTGCGCACCGGAATCCCGCAGCCACATGGCATGGATATCACCCGTGTACACGAAGGTGTCGTCCGCCCCGTCGAAGTGGACGGTCGTATCCAGCGTATTCGGGAAGCAATTCTCAAACATCCATGCCAATTTCGTATTCGTCAACAGTTTCTTGGCACGTTGTATCTGCTCCTCTACGGCTTTGGAAGTGAACAAACGTTTTTCGGGCCGATGGCTCTTCCACACACTGACCTGAGTGTTGTCCCGTTCGGCTACATACTCCTGCATTTCAGCCGCCCGGGTCTCTACCGTCATTCCGGCAACCCCTACGGTCACTCCTACAATTTTAATAAGATTTAAGTTCATAGCATTTATTGTGAATTAGTATTAAGTTGGGTTATCTTATAAAATAGATTTCCACCGCATGGAAACCCAAAGCACGGAACAAGGCCGTGAACTGATTGCGTGCATTGGCTTCTGCCCGACGCATATTCGACGGCGTCAGGCATTGGCGCAACATCTTCCCGTAAGCACGGTCGTACAAATCGCGGCGTGCGCCGTTCGGCCATTTTCCACTCTCATAGAACACCTTCGTACGGGCTTCGTCGATAAAATTCTTGTCCAACAAATGCACGGCAGGCAAACGGAGAGTCACGGTATCGCCATGCGCCTGCGCCCATTCTCCTGTCACCCGGTTCATGTCGATCCCGATGCGGGGAACTCCTGTGTACACAGCCACCAAGCGGTCGTCGGTAAAGAACCCTTTGCGTAACGTATCGGCCACGACTTCAGACTGAACCGACAGAAACTCCCATTGTCCGATTTGTTCGATACGGCGTATCTCCTGAGAAGTCAGCTCGATACGGTCATCAAAACCGACCTCCACCGATATGCCTCCTTTACGATTCCATTTTATCAGCAGCCCGATAAAGACAGCCAATACGACGGCCACGACCAGCCACTTCAGTGCACTCAACCATTTTCCCATTTCATTTCAGTTTTTCAGTCCGGCCTTCACGTTCCAACAGCAACGGCATATCCGCCGTCGTAAAATCCTTACGGAAGGAAATCACTATATTCCGCTCGTCATAGCCTAACCTCGTCAACATCGGCACCAACACGTGAGCCGCATTCTCACGAGCCATCTCCAAAATGCCCAACTGCGGTACGGAAGCCAGAATCTCGTCTTCCCCCTGACGCGTAAAATCGGCCAACTCCGCAGAAGTGTAGTCCGAACGTGTCAAAGACACAAATTGCTTCACTTCATCGTGATTGATGCGCGAGGAGGTCACGACCACCCGTGGGTCGGGCAAAGTGACCACAATACGGTCGCCCGAACGCAACACATTCTTCTCGTCGAAGCCCGTGAAGTCAATATAAGCTTTCAGAGTTACATCGAGAGGTATCATGACCTTGCGTTCGCCGATAGGAACTTTTACATCGAACGCCCGCTGAAAGAGATTTCCTTTCACCCGCAAAGGGTCGTCCTTCAACACTAATTTATGGACTTCATATTCGGCCGTATAAAGACGGGCACACTCCTTTACCTGCATAACCAAAGAGAGCGTATCGACCCGGACGGCTTCTGCTTTCGTCTCTTCCCCGCGACAAGCCGACAAAAGAGACAGGCACAAAACTATGACAAAGTAAAACGTTGTTTTCATTGCAAATGCTTGGGGGCTTCAAAGATAGACATTTATGGAATAACAGGCAACAAAAGAAGACCTAAAAATATAATAAACCGGCTTGTCCAACTCACCTTTTTTTTGTTCCTTTGTGAAACTGTTGAGAAAAAGAAGAAAATGCAGACACATTTCAAATTCCTATGTATGGCATGCACCGTATTGCTGTGCTACAGTTGCGGCGGAAATAACCCGCAAACCACCAGCGGATACAGTGAATATGAAAAACCGGACACGACAAATTCCGTGCAGGAAATGAAAGACTATCATTACAGTGCAGAAGTCAAAGTCGGACAAACGCGATATACGTACGACATCGTACGGGAGGTAAACGATACGCTTCCGTTAGTGACGGGGGACGACGGCGAACGCTATGCCGACAACTATATCCGGCTGCGCGTGAACCGCGAAGGAAAAGAAATCTTCAATAAAGTCTTTACCAAAAACCACTTCAGAAGCTATATGGAAAAAGGATTCATATCCCACGCCATTTTGGAGGGAATGGCCTTCGATAAAGCGGACGGCAACAACCTGCGTTTTGCCACCAGTGTCAGCTACCCGGCTTCGGACATCTACATCCCGTTGTCCATCACCATCTCGCCCGACGGCAGTTATCAAATAACAAAAGATGAAGTCCTGGACACGGTGGTAGCCACAGACTCTACGGAAACGGAAGAATAATCCGACAAACCACGATGCCCGGTCCAAGTAAGCTTAGGCCGGGCATCGTGGTTGTTCCCTCTCAACAAGAGAAGGGAACGTTATTTCATCAACTTTTCCAACTGTAATTTCAACTTCGGATCGGAAGGTCGTTTCGCATAGGCATCCACGATACGTCCATCCTTATCCACCAATACCACGCGGGGAACAGAACGGATGTTCATTCTTGCCGTAAAATCGGAACGGAAACCTCCGGGCAGATTCAAATTCAATACAGGTGATTTCCCGTCTTTCTCCGACACCATCTTTTTCCACAGTGCCATCAATTGGTCGCCGGTATCCAACGAAACGGACAGGAATTGAACCGGACGGTCTTTGAATGTTTCTGCCAGACGGTCGAAGTAAGGCATTTCCGCACGGCAAGGAATACAACCGGTGAACCAAAAATCTATGACTACCACCTTGCCTTTCATGTCGGATAAGGTATAAGCTTTCCCGTCTTGGGTATAAGCCGTAAAGTCCGGCATTTCCATCCCCCTGAGCAAGTCTTTGTTTTTTTCGCGCAAGGTAAGGTACTGTTTTTCTATTTCCGCCAAATCGTCCAAAGCTTTCCTGTCGGTAATCAACGGACGCACATCATCTACATATACATTGAAATCGTCAGAGAATCCCTTACGTAAAGTGAATCTCAGCATCTCCACCAGAAATCTCGAGCGTAGCTTCTCGTCTGTAATGCGCTCCGCATAAATCGGAAGATAATGGGTGGCGGAAACCGTCAAAAAGCCTTGTTTCTCCATCTCTTCCATAGCGTCTTTCATTACGGAGAACCATTTGGGCAGGCAAAGAATAAGGGAATCTCCGAAGGTAAGCGTTCTCAAAAAGTCATAATAATCCCGACCTGCATCGGCTCCATGTCCGAACATTTGCATGGTACGGGCATTCAATCTGAGATTCAGAAACACAAAACGAAGATATTCTTTGTGAACCGCCACAAAGTTTGCAGGCAAACCGGAGCGGTCCAATAGGCCGTATAGCTCTCCCAGCTTCTCTTCATTATAATGCACCCACTCTTGAGAATAAGTTTTTATGGGCTCCGGAGCACGGCCTATATAACGATGTTCGTCCAGAAAAGTCTGTACCCGGGCTTTCGTACCGCTCCAAGAAAGTTTTTTCCCGTCATACAGTAATTCCAATGTGTCTCCCGGTTCCACGTATAAAGAGTAGAAATTGGAATTGGCATCCACAAAGCGATAATAACAAGCACCGTCCACGACCGGTTTCATTACGGTGGTTCCGGGAAGAACCTTACGATACCCCGTCGTATCTTCCGGTTGCAGAAACACGTCTTCCGTACTTTTATTCTCGACCGTTATATACACTTCTTGTGCCTTGGCCCCTACGGTCCCTATCACCGTCAGGCATAAACCGCCGACTAAGCTTATCAATCTTTTTCTTTCCATCGTCATTTACTATTTTGAATCAAATTACTCGTCTGCATAGCCTTCAATGGGAACGGATACGTTAGCAAATGAGACGCAGGAGACAAGGTATAGGTTTTCCCTTCAACCACACGTGTCTGCGTCTCGTTGAACTCCGTAGCAAAACGTCTGAGGTCAAAGAAACCGTTACAAGTGAGGAAAAGTTCACGTTTACGTTCCTCGCGTACCAAACGTAATGCTTCTTCCGCATCGGTCGGTGCAAAAGGCTGATAGCGACCGGGAACCATACGGCAGGCACGCAATGTTTCCATATACCCCATGGCTTTAGACAGATCTGCCGTGTTTCCCTTACGGGCATAACATTCAGCCAACATCAGATAGACTTCGGACAATCTCATCCCGCCGGGATTCCACTTGATAGCCAACGTTGAAAAGTTACTGTCACCCGCCGGAGCCGTCTCGTGCTCGGCCTTGTAACGGATGCAATAACGATAGCGCAAATCCGCATCCTTCTGGAAAAGATCCAGCACTTGCTTGGGCACGTACATAGGATAAGGATCGGTATAAGTGGAACCGAACTGATACAACAGTTGTTCCGGGGCATCATACTCAAAAGGTATTCTCGTTTTCCATACATTCTCGACAAAGTCGTTCACTCCCGCATACTGAGGTTCGTCTATCGCCATTTCAGGGTATCCTGCCGCCACAAGCATCGGAGCAAAAGTGTTATAGCCTTCCGTCATATCCCACAACTCGTGCCCGGCCCGGGCGGCCTCCGCAAGTGCGGAATCGCATGCTTCTATACATTGTTCGAACTCCCGTCGGAATAAATGTACCTTGGCTTTGAAAGCGTATCCAAAAGTCTTGTCGGGACGAAACGAATTTGTAGCCTTATGCGGCAAATCAGGTATAGCCGCTTCTATGTCGCGCTGTATAAAATCATAGGTATAGCCTACCGACTGCTGTATCCCCACATCTTCCAAACTCTCGAACATCTTTTCCCTGACAATGATACCGTGAGTCTGATAGGCCGTAGCAGGATCATAAGGACGGGCAAAAGTGTTTATCAAGAAAAAGTAATTGTATGCTCTCAACACTCGTGCCTGCGCTTCTCCCATCCGTTTGTCCTCTTCCTTTCCCTCGGACGAGGCAATACCGTCCACCACGACATTGAATTTCGTAATACGGTCATAACATGCATTGTAAGCAGCATTCTCTATCATATCCCCGGCACGATCGTACGACTCGTCCCAGAAATAGGCTACCGAGTTCAACGGATTGGTATAACTTTTCAACTCTTCGGCCTTATACCAACTGGCCTCACCGGCCAAAATCCAGCTATTCATCATATCATATTCGGGCGACCTGTCCTCTATCAATCCCAAATAATCTTCGGTAGATTTCAGCAAAGCCTTACCTTTGGGCGTAATATCCAAATAGTCGTCGCAGGCCGCCAACGTTACGACCATGCCGATACAAGCCGTCCAATTTCTTATTATATTCCTCATCATTTGTTCTTTTTAGAATTTCACATTAAGCCCTAAAACATAGCTCGGCATGATAGCGTCCGTACGGGTTCCAGTATTTGCATTGAAAGCCTCGGGGTCAATATCACGTTTGTTGGCAGCCCAATAACACAGATTGTCCACCTGAGCCTTCACTGTTATGCCTTTCATTTTCAGTTTCGACACAAGCCCCTGAGGCAAAGTGTAGGACACTCCGATATTCCTCAGTTTGATGAACGAAGCGCTCTCCGTATTCACATCGGCATATTTCCAATGATAGTTGCGTTCCCCTACATTGGTATGCAGTCCCATGGCCGGAATATCGGTATCCGTATGTTCCGGAGTCCAGCGGCGTGAAATATCTTCGTGAATCGCTCCTCCCTCGATAGCATTGTATGGATCATAAAGCGTTACCACATCGTCACGCAGAGCATGGCCGGTATAATAAACGACTTTGGCAAACACATTCAATCCTTTCCAACGGAAGTCGAGCTGCAATGCACCATTCCATTTCGGAGTAAGTTGCCCCACACAAACCACGGCATTCACATTACGCACCTGTTCTATGGAAATGACATTGCCGTTTTCATCGTAAACAGACGGGTCACCGGCTGCTGTCAAGCCCGCATAACGATAGGCATAAAGAGAGTTATAAGTATCTCCCATCTTATAGTTGGATGTAGGCTCAAGCATCATATCCAATGCATCAGTGGGTTCATAATCCACTTTCTTGATTTCATTCTTATTGTAAGCTGCCGAGAAAGATGTGGTGAAAGACATATCACGCTTCTTCAACCAATCGTAAGAAAGAGAGAGTTCCACACCATTATTCTGCATCTCTCCGTTATTGGCACGTGCCTTTCCATCGAATCCCAACGAAGGGTCTATGCTTTTATTGACCAACAAATCCGAACTATAACGCCGGTATATATCAAAACTTCCCGTCAATCTGCCGAGCAACATGAAATCCATACCGAAGTTCAGCGTAGAGGTCTTTTCCCAACGCAACGAGCTATTGGGAGGAGTCTGCAACGTAGTAATGGGTGAATTCGTATAAAGGGAAGTAAGATAGTAAGCCAACAGATAAGGAGACGAGGTCTGGTCTACATTTCCCGTAATACCATAAGTCAGGCGCAGTTTGAACATGTCCAACCAATCCATTCCCGCATCTTTGACAAAACGTTCATTCGTCACATTCCAACTGGCCCCCACCGACCATAAGGGACGATAACGATATTTGGGGTCCGTACCGAAAAGATCCGCCTGTTCCACACGCACGCTCCCGTTCAGAGAATAACGGGTGTCGTAGGTATAACCGGCATTGAAATAAGCTGATACATAGCGATGCATTTCTTCATAGACGTTCAAGACCTCACTTCTGCGCCGCAAAGCGGAATAGAGCCCTCCTTCCACTCCGTCTTTCGACAGCGTGGCCCAATCGACCATAGAATATGTCAGGCGCATGTCATCATAGCCGTAACGTTCGCTACTTGCCGAACGGTTCTTGTCCTGCCGTATTTCTCCTCCCAACAAAGCAGAAACATCATGCTTTCCGGCAAATTCCTTTTTGTAATTGAACTGCCCCCGCAAGTTATAGTAACTGGCATTCGTATTACCCGTGAGCAAATGTCCCCCGCGTGGAATATGATAAGTCAGCGTACCGTCATCGTTGCGCGATGCAAATTCGTTGAGGATGGAACGCATCATATAGGAATTTTCCTCGTCATACTCATTGGTTTCGGCATGGTTTCGTTCATACTGGAATTTCAGCTCCAAATCCAAATCCTTGGTAATGTTGAAATCCGTATGCAAGAACAGTTTCAGATATTGGCGGTCGGTCTTCTTGATGTTATGCTTAGACTCTTCCGCTGCGTTGAACCCCATATCGTAATATCCGTCCTGTGTGGCCAACTGTTCAGCCAGCACTTGATTATAAATATAACGATTCACCGGCTGGCCATCGTCGTCGTAAAGACGGTCATAAGGCATGGCGCTGGTATATCCCATTCCGGAAGCCTGACAAAACTCACTTCGGTTGAAACGGGTATCCATCCCTAACGTAAGTTTCATCCAGGAAGCTACCGACAACGTATTCTTCAGATAAAGTGAAATGTTACGGGCTTCGTCGTACCGGTTGTACTGTCCGAGTTCCTGATAGCGCGCCGAGAAAAAAAGGTCGTTCTTCCCCCCGCCTTTCGAAAGCGTCACGTTGTAATCCTGCGTCAGATTCAGGTGTTGCAGCTTTTTGCGGTACTCCCGGCGATAGTCGTTGCCACGCAAACGGTCCAGTCCCGCATTCACCTCTTCCTGTGTGATTTCGCCCATGGCCATACGGTAGTAAAGCATGTCCACTTGTGTCATATACGCCGGACTCGATTTGGCCGTCATCGTTGAGAAATAAGCTGTAGGGCTCTTGATATATTCCGGGTCGGACAGCAAGTTGTCGCGCTCCAAATCAATAATGTCGCTCGTCGAAGCATAGTGCATGTAGTCGAGCGACGGCAAAGGTTTGAGGTAGTAACCTAACGACACATTGACATTGAGCTTGTCGTTTTCAGCCTGCTTGGTCGTCACGACAATGACCCCGTTGGAAGCACGCACACCGTATAGCGACGTTGCCGCAGCATCCTTCAACACCGTTATGGTTTCCACCGTCTCCGGATTCAAGTCTTCCAAGGTCAGGCTGCTCGGTTGCCCGTCAACCACGAGAAGCGGAGTCGTGCCCACGGCAAACGACGAAACTCCGCGAATGCTCAGTTCATTGTTATAGGTACTCAACCCCGGGGCAATACCTTCCAGTTTCGCCACAAGGTCGGGCGCCTGCACTTGGTTTAAGTCCTCGCTATTGACAATTACGGCCGAACCGGTAGCACGCTCGCGCGAAATCGTCTGGAATCCGGTCACAATAAGCTCGTTCATTATACGTTCTTCTTGTGCCATACGGATATTCAATTTCTTTCCCGGCACAGCCTGGCGTTCTATACTCTCCATTCCTATATAAGAAACGACCAGAGTAACTTTCCCCGTGCCCTTGACCGGGATTTCAAACGTGCCATCCATTCCGGATATGGCACCCGTATCAGTCCCTTTTATCCGGACCGAAGCACCGGGAAGCGGCTCTCCCATGTCATCAATAATCGTTCCTGTCACTTTATACCGACTTGTCTGGGTAACTTGTCCCGCCATTTCCGGAGTTGCAGCCTGCACTACGGAACAATACGGGTGTCCCACCCACAAAGTCAACACGCACGCGGCATGGCCGCAAAATGGTAAAAACCTGTTCTTAGTATTTTTAATAATTGTATGGGTTAAGGTATCACGATTTCTTTTATTTGCACACGGCCTCCCGTTCCAATCCGAACAAAGTACAGTCCGGAAGGCAAGTCTTTCACGGAAATATCTGTTTTGATTCCGGCCGCAAGAGAAGCGTTACGCACCACCATACCCGACAAGCTGACGATAGAAACTTGTCCGGCTTGGGGCACACAGAGTGTCACCAGAGCTTCTGCGCGCCGATAAGTGACTTCTGAAGCCCATCCGACCTCTTCTACCGAAGAACCTTCGTCCACGACCGTCAATGAGCCGGACGAAAATGCCGTAGCATAGCCGTCATCAAAATAAAACACGATATTATACCCGCCGCCTAAAGGCAAATCTACCGTTTCAGAGGCCCAAAGCGTTACATCCGTTACCGATGGTTTGGTTAACTCCAAGAGCCCGGAATAGACTTTCACACCGGTAGTCTCCTCTCCCGTAGCCGTCTTGCGGAATATTTCGGCATAGATACGTCCCACAAACGGTATCTTAGAAGAGGGTTGAGACACTTCCACTGTCACACTCCCATCACGCCGATTCAACTTAAATCCGTCGGAAGGAGTCATTACACTGACCAGCGGTTTACGCGTAGCCTTCACCGTAACGCTCTCACCCAAAGATATACTGTTAGCCACCGTTGGTTTGGCATAAATACCGTTCACACTGCAATAATACGGAGTCAACTGATAATCAACAGCCGCCATGCCATCCAAATTAGCCAATACATTGACCGTCACGTCTTCTCCCGCCTCACAATAAGCCAACGAAGCAAAAAGAGTATCCACTCCGGCCTCTTCACTCTGCATCCGTATGCCGACCCATCCTTCAAGTCGTACAGCCCCCGGATTCGTGATATGAAGCTGCCAAGTCTTCAGGCCGGTCGTATACAAAATACCCGGTTGGAAATCTTCAGCCAAGGCTATACGGAAATCAGGATGAATTTTCTCCATCGTCACAGTCTCGGTTCCTATCACAAGACGAAAAGCAGAAGCATTTGCCTGTTCGGCTTGCATGGGCGACCAAAGTCCGTCATCACCTTTATAATACAGTCCCACTTCATAGGAACCTTCGTCCAAAGAAGACAAGTCCAAAAAAGCAGTGAACCATTGGGCGTCATTGTTGGAAGGTACAGCCATTTCGCGCTCAACGGTAAGGGGCACCACGACCCCGTCGCGGTAAATGCCGGCACAAACCGTCGTGGCGAACGCAGCCACCGTCTCCGCATTGAAATAACATCCTACTCCGATACTTTCGTCGCGTCCTGCTTCGACCACGCCTTCACTTACGTATTCGTAGCTGGGAGCCGGCCGGCGGGCATAAAGCGACGAGATATAAAGCCGGTTCGGCTGCGGCGTTGAGGAACTTACCGGCGGTTGGATACGGCATACCATAGTTTGGTTAAAAGCATAAGACCCGTTGGAGCCCCCGATGCCCTGCGTACTCGGATTCATCGCCGAAAGGGCATAATATCCATCACTGGAACCACCCCATCCCCAATTAAAATGAAACAGCCCGTCTCCGTCGTAACCATCGCAAAGAAAAGCATGGCCGGCCTTATTATTGAATCCTTCATAAAGCACGGGACGACCGGCTTGCAGTTCGTCGACCAGTATCTTCACCCATTCGTCATAAGGGGTAAGCGCACGGATATGACGATGCATATTGGCATCGTATCCCAAGAAGTCCCGTAAACCAATGGCTGCATCCTTCAGGAAGGCCGTACTTTCACTCCTTGAGTAAGCCATCTTACAGGCATATCCGGCACAAACGCTCAGATTGGCCACGGCATGACGCTGCGCTTCCGTACCCGAGGCATAAGGATAATAGGCAAGCATATTATCCCAATCGAAATCCGGACACTCATCAAAATCAAACTCACGGTAAACCGACTGTTTCCGGTCATAATATTTTATATATCCCGAAGGACGCTGAGGCCAGCGATGATAATACATCAACTGTGCCATGGCTGTGGCCACACATCCCACGACACATCTTTCGTCCGACTCGCCGGATTCGTTTTCCGTCGGACAGAACAAATTGAACGGATCCGCCTGAGTCCATTGGGTCTGCAACATAGGCTGTATGACATCCGTCGGATAATCCGTTTTCCGAAATGCGGCAGCCTTACTCTCCGCCCCGTCCTCGGGCATATCTTTCAATAAGGAAATTTCTTCTTGATAACCTTGCAGCCAACTTTGACTATTGGCAGGAAGGGCGTCGGGAGTAAATCCGCCATGCAGACTATAGGCTAATATGGGACGGGCACGGTCGTCGCCCGACACAATGACAAAGCCTTCATTCCCGTTCACATTCACCACATAGAAACAGGCTTCTTCTGCAGAAACCATCCTACGGGGCGCAACTTTACCTTTACGGTAAGCCACATAAGATAGTTCAAAACGAGGTTTCGCGGACAAAGAACGTACATTTCTCGGCGCGGAAACCGTCTTTAATTCATAAAATGCTTCGGCTTGCGCTAAAGCCTGTTTTAAAGATACAGGACGCGCCCACCCACAAACGCACAGGCAGACCAGCAAGCCACTTAATATAATCTTCGGAATGTTCATATATAAAAAAAGGAGAACGGCCTAACCCCAAAAAGGTTAGGACCGCCCTTTTATCCATCAAAATACCGTTTTCACTTATTCCACAATAACTTTAGTCGAAGCAGACTTGCTACGGCCTACAACCAAGAACATATATGTCCCGGCAGGAACACCGGACAGGTTTACGATCGCAGCATCGGAAGCCGGTTGTGCCTTGATGCTGTTGATTACACGTCCGCTCATATCGTACACATATATACCGGCACCTTCGCCCAACAAATAGCTGCTGACACGATATTCCCTTTCGGCTACTTTGCTGACCTTCATATCGCTATAAGTCTCGGAAACGCTACGAACGCCTGTCGCATCCTTGCTGATTTGAACACTCGGCATACCCGTACTCATTTTGGCAAAAGTTTCGCTGGAGATCACGTAAGTCTGGCCTTCTTTCATTTCCACATAAACCTTGCCTTCTCCATTTTCACCCACTTCGGCCATCTGGGCATCCTCAAAATTGCAGGCAAATTTGGCGTTGTCATCTTCTTCCAACGTCCCGACTTGGAGAATCGTTCCCTGCGGAGCCTTATTTGTCACCAAATAAGTAGCCGTCTCAGGAGCGATAAAACGCCAATAGTTCTCATAAACGGCATTAGGATATGTAACTCCCGTATTTTCGGACAATACGGTCATACGTTCCGGATGGTTCTGGCAACTGGCTACCGGGGAAGACATCTGGAACATAATCTGAGTATCCCCCGAACAAGTCACACAAAACAGGTTCTCACCGGATTTGGCATAAACCTGGTCCGGCATCAAAAGATTGCTTTCGTTCTCCACGGCATTACAATCACCGCTCTTCACTTTCACAGAAGTGACCGTAGTCGAGGAACCTGTAGCCGTGAACTGTCGCACACTATACAAACCGGGATAAACCAGATTTATCTTGAACCATGTCGGATGATTAGCCTTTATAGGAGTGTACATACCTTGATTCACAGCAATCGGATTTGAACAATCATCTCCCTCGGCAGCAGCCGCCACTTCCACTGGAGCTCCCATAGCCATAACGTTCGTACCCGCAAACCACATACAAGCAGCAGCAATAGTTAGTAAACTTCTTCTCATAATCGTTTTATTTTATATGAATACTATACTAAAAAACACGTTAATAAAACCGTAACCTTCATTCTATTCCGGTAAAATTTGCATTTCGGCAAATCATTCTTTTTTATCTCTCTCTTCCTAAGAGAGCGACAACCTTCGTCATATTGGCATTTCTACGTGCTTTCCAAGGAGGCTTTATTTGTGTTTTTCAAACAAAAAGTAACGGTTTGGCAAACTTTTATTAATGTTTATTTGTCGAATCTATAGATTTTCAATAAATTTGCAACCGTTGTCGCTCTCTTAGGAAGAGAGCAACCGCATTTCTCTTGATGCAAAACCACACAACTTCTATCTTTTTTTCGTAAATTCGCAAAAAGATAAAAAACAAACGTGATATGGTAGTCATTAAAATAGGCCGCGGCGCAACCCAACGCATAATATGGATTCTGGCCCTCCTGATTCTGGCCGGGGGACTTACGGTAGCATTCTTCCACTTGCGTGATAAAATCTTTCCCTCCACCACGTTTGAACTGAATGACGAATTAGGGGGAAACATCTTCCCTTCCCTGATTCTCTCCACAGCCACTACGGACACCCTTATCGTAGCCCCCACGGAAAAAGGCGCGCTGGGAAATCCCAAATCGGGAATCTCGATACAAATCACAAGTCCCGTAAAAGATGCCCGCCTGCATGTAGAGGTGGCAGAAACGCCGTTTTTCAAACGTTCCGTATCGGAATTCATCCTTCCCGAGGAAGGAAAGGCTTACACGGTGTATCCCGACATTCTTTGGAACTACGACGCTTTACGCAATAACACACAGGCCGAGCCTATCACCGTGTCGGTGGAAGTACAAATCAAAGACCGGGAGGCAAGCCAACGCGTACGCACGTTCTCCGTGCGCAGCATCAATGAATGCCTCATCGGCTACAATGACAAAAAGAACCGCTTTCACAATACGGGAGTCCTGTTTGCCGCATACGTGAACGAAGACAGTCCGTTGATAGACAAAATCCTGCGGGAAGCCTTGAACACACGTATCGTCAACCGCTTTATGGGCTATCAGAACAAGCGTAAAGACTACGTGGACAAGCAGGTCTATGCCCTTTGGAACGTACTGCAACGGCGCAAGTTCCGTTACAGCTCGATTTCATACAGCAGCCTGTCGAGCAACGTAGTCTATTCCCAACGCGTACGGACGCTGGAAGACGCTCTGGCTTCTTCGCAAATCAACTGCGTGGACGGCAGCGTATTGTTCGCCTCCCTGCTCCGCGCCATCAACATCGACCCGATATTGGTGCGCATTCCGGGGCACATGTACGTAGGGTATTACACCGACCGCAATCACAGTCAGGCCAATTTTCTGGAGACAACGATGATTGGAGACATAGACCTGGATGATTTCTTCCCCGAAGAAAAACTGGATTCCACTTCCGAAGGCAAGTCGCAGGAAGAAATGTCGCGGCTCACTTTCGAGAAATCCAAAGAGTATGCCCATCGTAAATACTCGGCCGACAGCGCACGCATCCATACGCTCCCACGGCAATACATGTTCCTGGAAATCTCCAAGGCATTAAGACGGAAGATACAACCGTTGGGTAAATGAAACCGGCGTCCCCATCATATTTACGGACATTCGAGAAAAAGTAAATGGCATCTCCAAAATTTCATAAAACATTGTTTTATAATTAATTACAGCTTCCTTCATTTTGGTTTTCCGTTCTGCGCCAAACGGAAAATCAATCTCAGGCAAACGATTTTCCGTTCTCAGCCAAACGATTTTTCATTCTCAGCAGAACGGAAAAAGGCGTTCTGCAATCCTTACACCCTGTTCCGGTATCCGGAAAAACGATCGCTAAAAAAGGGGATGGCTTCGCACGAAGCCATCCCCTTCAAGTTCCTGAAAAAATATCCACCGTCCACTCCTACGAAACGGATTTCCGTCTCTGCCTCCGCACGGTTCAACCTTCCTGCGACGGATAATGCAAATTGGCGTCCGTCATCTGTTCCAGCACTTCATGGAGGTATTTGGCAGACTCCCATTTGGCCATCGGCAAGTCCTGCAACAAATAATTGCCGCAGTCGCGCGGGGTTGCTCCGGGAACTTCCCCTTCATATTCCGCAATGAAACGGAACGTTTCTTTCATCAGTTCCACAATATCCTCCGACTGCAAGTCCCCCTTCATCAGCAGGTAATTTCCCGTCAGGCACCCCATCGGTCCCCAATATACAATCTTATCGGACCATACCGGATGATTGCGCAGGAACGTGGCCGCCAGATGTTCTATCGTATGCAACGCGCCTTGCCCCAAAGCCGGCTCACGGTTGGGTTCTTTCATGCGGACATCGAACGTGGTCACTGTCTCACCTCCCACTTCATCTTTACGGGAAACGTAAATGCCCCGCAACAAGTGGATGTGGTCAATCGTAAAACTTGGAATTTTCTTCATTGGATTTATATGTTTTTTCGGATTAAGACAAAGAAGAAGGCAAACTCTCCAAGAAGGTACGTACTACCCCGAAAGAACGGTCGGCCATCGTTTCCCAAAAATTCTCGTACTGCTGCCAGTGCGCATCGGCTCCCGGCGTGTCGCTGATAATCCGGAAACTGATGAAAGGCACGCGGTAGAGGTGGCAAACCTGCGCTATGGCAGCCGATTCCATGTCTACGGCCAGCCCCTCAGGAAATTCGGCTTTTATGGCATCCAGTTCGCCGCGCTCCGTGATGAACTTGTCACCAGTACAAATCAACCCGGCATGCACGGGAACCGATGACGGCAACGAAACGGCCTTGCGAACCAATCTTTCGTCGCACGTGAACCGGGGAGGCAATCCCTGAATCTGCCCGTAGACATTCCCCATGCCGCACCATACGTCATGATAGACCACCTCCGAAGCCGCCACGACTTCCATCACACCGGCTTTTGCGTCGATGCCTCCGGCCACTCCCGTACTCACCACCACATCCGGCTGCATGCGGGCCATCAGCTCGGACGCACCGACGGCTGCATTCACTTTCCCAATGCCGCACTCCATGATATATAAGGTGTTCCCGCCCAACTGTCCTATGGTATATTCAAAAAGTCCATGTCGCTCCTTACGCATCTCCGCGACCAACCGGGTCAACTGTTCGCGTTCGGAAGCCATCGCTGCAATAATTCCTATTTTCATTCGTCGTCATCTTTATTTCCCTGCAAAAGTACAACTTTTCCGCCACTAATTCAATATAATCGGGACAATCGGTTGTTCTTTCACATCGTCTATCGCCACAGAACGGTACTTCACACGGGCAAAGTCTATGGCCTTCAAATCAATGCTCCGGATTTCGCTGTTGTACATGGTACGGTAATAAAACACCAAAGCCTTCATGTCCGTGGCGGAAGTCCACTGCGTAGCGCTCGGAATATCCGCCGGCACCTTGGCATCTGCAAATTCAATCCCCACGGGAATGTCGAAATTGTTCAATATCTGGAAAGCTTGCAGTACCGTCTTTCGCGCCGTAGCCTGCACGGGAGAAGAAGTCTGATAGAAAGCGGCACGCACAAAACGGGACGGAGGCGTCACATCGCCGGGAATCCCTAAAAAGCCGCTGCCTGCACCAAAAGCAGCGAGCTTCACCTTGCCGAACGGCTTGGCTTCCGCCCCTCCTGCATACAGGTTTACATAATTGTTCAGGTTCGTCATCTGCCATTCAAAACCCGGAGAGTTGGTAAGCACGCCTAATTCATTTTCATAAAAATGAGGAATGCCGTCCACAATCTCCAACACGACCTGTCGTCCCGAAGCGTCCGCAATGCGCCAATGAGCCGTAGAGGCACGCGGGTCGGACGACACCACATGCACCGTTCCGAGTGCCTCTTTTACCTCATCCACCGTCTTGAACTGAGACAACATCCAAGGTACCAGTTGCAAATCGGACAAAGTACTCTCACGTTGTCCCTCATCGTACGCTTCATAACTACCGTAGTGAGGGAAGTAAAACAAACCGGCAGCCAGTCCGGCCTCGTTCAGTCCGTCGGCCACAAAATCCTCCAACTCCACGGCTATCCCTACATAACCGTATACCGCCGTAAATTCCAATCCGTTTTTTTGTCCGCCCGGCACATACGATTGTTGCATATACCCCCGAGGCACAACCACATAACGGCTGTTCAGATAACTGCCGCCCCACTCTATGGTACGAGCCAAGACGGTGGCGCCGTCCTGCGACTTCAACGTAATTCCCGTACATGCATCAGCCGTATGCGGAACCCATAGTCCGACCGCCGTAACGGCAAGCCCGAAAACCACGTCCTTTATTATTTTATTCACATTCTTCATCTTTTCAATATTTTATATGGTTATATTTCGAAAGGTACGAAAAAAGCCATACTTTTGCAAGCATAATCCAGTATTATATTTTCCAACTTCACAAAGATGCAACGCTTTTATGCCTTCTTATTATTGTTCCTAAATGCAGTATTATGGGTTCTTGTCGCGATTATCAGCCCCATATATTTGTTATTGCATGCCCTATACCAAACATGTAAGCGATGCTTCGTACACCCCGAATAAACCCCGGAAGAGACTCGAATCCCTCATTAAAACTTATCTTGGAAAGGGGTAAGTAAGACTTGAAATACCCGGCCTCTCTACTCAAATAAAAGTATACAAACAAAAGAACTCCCTCCACCAACTTTCAAAAGTTGGTGGAGGGAGCTCACATCTATTAACTAACACCTAATGCAATTACTTCACTTCCTCAAAATCAATACGTTATATCTCTCAGCGACTTGCGTGAACGTGTTGCAAATATCATGCAAACTCGAAAATAAGCATCCATAAGCAACCACAGCTCCATGCCGCAAAAGTACGATTTTTCACCGAAAATAACGAAAGAAAAACGAGGAAAAAATCAATATTGAAAGATAACCTAAAACTAACCTAAAACTGCATCACTAAGGGTTTCTTCAAAAGCTATTGCGTTTTCTTTATGATTTGGATTATTTTTCTTCTTGCTTTTCGGTATGCTTGTTTGAATTCACTTGGAGCCGTTTTGTCATTTTTTGGAACGAACATTTGCTCTTTCCTTATCTTTTTAATAAGACGTCTCGCTTCCAAAAATGAATGTCGAGGTATTGGTACGAAGTTCACAAACTCACCATCGGTTGCACACATCGGAAAATCGGATTGTATGATAATCTCATCCTTGCAAACCATATACCAACTCACGTTACAAATTTCCTTGGTATCGATAGTATCGGTCACTTCAAGGACTTCCATAAAAATTATGGTATGTCTTGGTTTATATTGAACAAATGTATCTAAGTGTTTCATCTTGCAGTTTTGATTAAGAATTTTCTGGTGTAAAATCAAGTGAAGGCAAATCTTTGTCATCCAATTTATCAAAGTCGGACTTAAACAGGCGGTCTTGAATGATACGATACTTTTCAAACTCCGTTTCGGCAAACTCTTTGGCGTATTCAGCCGTGACCTTTCCTGCATCGGAAAGAATAGGTCTGTCCGTTATATCCAGAAATTTGTCAATACGTTTCGCCCAATCCTCCATCGTCATCGGGATATGGCGTTTCGCCATATCTTCCGCTATATCAAGAAAACTGTTGACAATACGTCCCATTGCCTCCAGTTCATTTTCTTTAAGGTAATTCTTGGCAACGCTTACATCCGGTTTTACTATTTTTCCGTCCGGAGCCTTCTCCCATGTGGTCAAGCCCATGTGCTCTTTCTGTGCATCCGCACGGTCAACTATCAATTCCGCAGCGGTATGCCCATGTACCGCATAGTGCATTTTGTTCTGCACCTTTTTGTAAAACAGCCGTGTTGTGGGCGCACTCTTGTTATAATCTATGGCCGTGGCATATATATCTGTAAGTTTCTGGTAAAAACGCCGTTCACTCAGTCGTATCTCACGAATTTCGGCAAGCAGATGCTCAAAATAATCCTCTCCGATAAATGAGCCGTTTTCCATCCGCTTTTTATCTATGACATATCCACGGATTGCAAACTGACGTAGAACGTATGTACACCATTGGCGGAATTGCGTGGCACGAACAGAATTGACACGATAGCCTACGGATATGATGGCATCAAGATTGTAGAACTCAACTTCTTCTTTTGATTCTCCACGGAAGCCCCTATTCACGACTGTTTCCATTTTGGAAATAGTCGTATTCTTATCAAGCTCTCCACTCTCAAAGATATTTTTCAAATGTTTGCTGATGGCCGGAACACCTACATCAAATAATGTCGCCATTGCTTTTTGTGTTGCCCAAATTGTTTCATCCTTATACAACACTTGAACACCATTCTCCTTACCCTCGGCAATAAAGGTAAGAAACTCTGCCGTACTGTTCCGTATTTCAAAATTCTTTGCCACGACTCCTTTGGTTATTAATTATCACAAATACAAAGGTATAGAAAATCTTAGGAAAATCTATTATATAATCACATTTAGGAATGGATTTTACGAAGATTTCTTCTCCCTAATCCGTTTTTTCCCATTCTAATTGAACGGAAAACGAATTTTTTTCCGTATGTTTGTAAACGATATTGGGGAATTACACCCTTATAACAACGAGGAAATCATGCAGATACACGATAACAGACTTATAGCAGAATGTACGTCTTACGATTTCAAGGAGATGCTGGAACGCAAGAAAGTGAAGTCGTGGCTCAAATCCGTGTCGGCCTTTGCCAATACGGATGGTGGCAGCTTGTTCTATGGCGTAAACGATGAAGGTGAAATTGTAGGATTGAAGAACGTACAGGCGGATGCCGACTTTATCAGCGAAATGATAAAAGCAAGGCTTGACCCTGTACCGGAGGTGCAGCTTATACCGATTGAGCACGAAGGACGCACCCTGCTTGAAGTGAAAGTCAAGGCTGGTGTCTTGACACCTTATTATTATTATCAAGACGGAACGCGCACGGCTTTTGTAAGGGTAGGCAATGAAAGCGTGGAATGCAATTCGCAACAACTTCTCTCGTTGGTGCTGAAAGGTACGCACATGACATGGGATTCGCTTCCTACGCAAGTGGATGCCAGCAAACACTCTTTCATCATCCTGGCCAATACGTTCCGCGAACAGACGCATCAGGAATGGAACGACAAATATTTGGAATCGTTCGGGCTGGTGACTTCTGACGGAAAACTGACCAATGCCGGACTGTTATTTGTTGATAATTGTACTGTGTTCCAATCTCGCATATTCTGTACCCGTTGGACGGGACTCTATAAGGATGATGCTATCAGTTCTGTAGAACACAGAGCCAACCTCGTTTTGCTGTTGAAATACGGCATGGACTTCATCAAGAACTATACTATGAGCGGATGGGTGAAGATGCCGAACTATCGACTGAACCTCCCCGACTATTCCGACCGTGCTATCTTTGAAGGGTTGGTAAACCACCTTATCCATCGGGATTATACGGTGATGGGCGGTGAGGTACATATCGACATCTATGATGACCGTGTAGAATTAGTTTCGCCCGGTGCGATGCCTGACGGCACACAAATTCAAGACCGCGACATCTATAACGTGCCCTCCATACGCCGCAACCCCGTCATTGCCGATATGTTTACCCAACTCGACTATATGGAGAAACGTGGTTCCGGTCTGCGCAAGATGCGTGAACTGACCGAGAAGCTGCCCAACTTCTTACCCGGCAAGGAACCTCGCTATAAAACCGAAGCCTCTTCGTTCTTCACCACTTTCTATAATCTGAACTGGGGCGAGAATGGCAGAATCTCCGTAGAAGAGGTGGCCGACAGGGTAAATAGTACCCTCAAAAAGTACCCTATAAACGAAGGAGCCTCGGAGAGAAAGTTCGGTGTAAACGAAAAAAGTTCGGAGAAAAGGTTCGGTGTAAATGCTGAAAGGTTCGGTGTAAACGAAAAAAGTTCGGAGAAAAGGTTCGGTGTAAAAGGAGAGGATGCATCTAAAAGAGTTAGCAGGACAGGGCAAAAAATAATAGACTTAGTTATTTCCGACCCTTCTATAACAGCAGAAGCAATGTCTGTAAAAATTGGCGTGTCCAAGCGGGCAGTTGAAAAGAACATCAAAGAGTTGCGTGAAAGAGGCATTCTCGTTCATGAAGGTTCTGACAAGGCAGGCTATTGGCGTATCATCGTAAAACCATGACAGGGAGGGCGTGACACATGACAATCTTTATCTTGGTTTCCATCTTATTGGTTGCAGCCTTGGCGATAGCCTTGCTTATGGGCGTTTCTCCTGCGAGCCAAAAAGTCAAAGTCCGGACAATGTATGTCGGAGCTGCGCTTATGCTCGTAGTTGCTCTTGTCGTCTGCGACTATATTGATGCTTTGCCAGATTTTCCGTCCAAGTTCCGATTTCATGCAGTATTGGTGCTTACCGTAACCGTAGGTTATCTCTGCATTGCCATCGCTTGTATGGAAAAGTACAATGTCCTAAAGCGTAAGAACCGCGTGCTTGAAGAAGCCCTTACTGAAAAAGAGCAAGAAAAAGTATCCATTCTGATGGAACGTCAAAGCAAGCAGCAACAGGCACTCCAAAAAGGAGAACTTGAATGGTTTGCCGAAAAAATCAGAATGTTCAGTGATGATGAGCAGAAAGCCATACTCGCCAGTGCTTACGCATTTGCAGAACACGATTTGATTCTTCCACCCTCAATCACAATCCAGCCAAACGAGATGTGCAGTCAGCAAGAACTCATGTATTACGCTTACTCCGCTTTCTCCAACATAGGCAAGAAGCGCAGCGACATTGTGAGTTTCTTATGTCAGGTCTTTAAGGCATACTTTCCTGCTGGTGAGAGTTCTGTTTCAAAGAAGATGCCGGGATTGGATAAGGTTAAGGAGAAAAGGGAAAGGGATAAATGAATTATTTTGAATAATAAACATACAATTCATAACCAACTATTAAAACAATAAAATATGGCCAAAGAATATAGAGTACATTCAGAGAAGTTACAAAGTTTTTTATCTGGAATAGAAGATGTTCAGCTTAGGGAGCGATACGAAATGTTTATCAGTTTGCATGAACGTATTCACTATCAATATTCTAAAGACAATAGCGAGCCTATACAAGAATTGAGAGTCGCGACTGAAGCCTTGTGTAAACTTTTAATTTTTATATATGTACCAAATGCAGCTCAATTATTCAGCAACACAGATAATTTATCACATACATATTTAAAAGTGATTGGAAATAGTTCTTCGAGTGAGTATTTGAAAATAAAAGAAGTTCCTCTGAACACACCACCTGTTCCTCATCAGGAGTATTGTGATAAAACAGTTTTAGGGCAGTTAGCTTATGCTCTCTTGTGTAAAAAGGACGAGAAAGAGAACGCACAAAATCCTGTATATAACAAAATTACAGAATGTTATAAAAACCTCTATGCCCCTCTAAACACAGATGCTTCCCATGCAGTACCTTCGGCCAAACAAAGCCTTTATGATGCTTCTACGTTATATAGCTTTTATTTTAGTTGGGTACGTAGTATGATTGATCTTTGCTCAGACAAGCTATCGGAATTGAAAGATTTATTACCATTTGAAAATACGTTCATAGAAGAAAATGTAAAAAAAGACATAGAACTTGAACAACTAATATCGGAAGATGAAAGTCTAAAGGAACTGAATGACTTGGAAGGTGATTTCAAACATGAATATGGGAAAAAATACATTCTCATCGTCTCTGCAACCTTAAAGCCTGAACTTAAGGCTTCATTGGCAAGAATCGGTTGGAATATGGTCATTGATTTTGATCCAAGGACACAAGCAGAGGGAGGTTTGTTTAATACGATTAAGAATAAGTGGAAAGGGAAACGCCAAATGCTTTATTCTGAGGTTGAGACTAATGGTGATAAGATAACCTATTGGGTTCAAGCAAACGGGAATATGGACAATGAAGTTCCTTGCTCGGAAGAACAGCCTAAAAAGTGGAGACGCACATATTTGCCTACAATTGAGGAGAAAATAGAGAAGTTATCTTTTCAAAAGCCAGATGGGGAAATCGTGGTTGTCGATTTGTATAGCCAATCCAAATTTCCAGAGACGTTGTATAAGTCTCCGAAGCTTCCATTGAATATGCGTGTTATCAGATTATTATCTTCAAACGAAGACATGATAAGCGATGCCACGAAGAACGACGAGATTGATGCGGAGATAAGAGAGTATGTCGTAGACCAAATGCAGCTCGCCCGTTACTTTGATTCTTTGAATAGTGATATTCTGGAAAACTCATCCGAGTTTACATCCGGATGTCCTGAGATTACGGCAGAAGATGTGAATAAACTTGCTGCTTATGGCATTGAATGTGTACCGGAGATTCCTTTGTCTCAAGAAAAAAAGGATTTGGATGTCGGATTCTGTTCCGGTAACAGAATAACTTGGAATGAGTTATATGCAGATATTGATGTTAAAAGAAATGGCTATGACAATTATTATAAGAAGATAGCTGACAATGTGAAGCGAGGAGAGAAATTTAGGGGTTATATCAGTCATAATCCTTGTAGTGGCGGCACTACTGTAGCCAGACGGTTGGCTTATGATTTAATAAATAAAGACGCGCATGTTTCAGGTAAATGTTATGCTATTTTTCTAAGCGAATTGAAAAGTTCTAGTAATGACGTATTTCAGCAAATAAAGACATTTATCGAAGATAAATTGCCATCGTCCAGAATGCTGATTATCTTTATTGACCGGACCATTTCTGATGAAAAAATAGAAGAACTAAGTGAATCATATATAAAACCAACTCATAACGTATCCATTATTCGCGTCAAATATAACTATGATTCCATTCCAAAAGAAATGCGTTTGACGATTAAGGAATCTCTCATGCCGGAGGAAAAAACCAATTTTAATCGCCTTTATGAGAAGCGGCGTACCGGCATTTCTGGCATGGGGTTGGAAAATGTGATTGATTATCCACTTTCGTTAAAAGATTTCAATAATACTCAAAGTGTAGATGGTTACGTCCAAGAATGGATGAAAAAAATAGATCAGAAATATCAAGATTCCATCCAATTTTTTTCACTTTTGGTTTCTGTAGCATCTCTATACGTGTATGACTATGACAGATATGTTACCACTAGCTTTACCGATTCAGTCTTTGAATACTTTGGAAAGACGAATATATGGAATTTATTCGATTTAATGTCGAATACCTCTAAAGATGCATTCAAAAAACTATTTGATATAGAGCAGAATGATGACGGGAAACGAACAGGACGCATCAGGCCCAGATTTTCTCTGTTTGCTAGTTCCATTATTGGAAATAGTCATAAGGGAATTTACGACATCGCAGATGACTACCTTAAACATATATCCAAGTGGGATGGCAGCGATAAAATGAAGTACGTCCGTGACGTATTTCTTAAAAGACCCGATTATGAGCGAGATGAATTTCGAAGTCAAACCAGTCTGAAGGATAAAGTTTCAAGCTTCTTTAAAGAGAACGAGTGTGATCCTGAAACTATTCTTGCAGTCTACAAATTGCTTGTGTCCTATTTTGAGAATGATGAAACTTGCCTTCTGAGTTATTCGCAATTCTTATACAATAAAGCTTACTATGAAGATAAGGAATCGCATGATGGAAAGTCCTTTACAGAATCAGAAAACATACTTTTAAAATTGCTTGAAGGTAGGAATGACAACTTATTTGACTCATTGGTTTATCAATCTTTAGGAGTTCTTTATTATCGAAAAATTGGCGTATTGAGGTATATATTTAAAACAGACTCTAACGCTTTTACATCGGAGCATTACAAATGTATGTTGCGATATTGTAATATTTGTGGTGAAAATTGTGACATGTCAACAGAACTTGATCCAACAAGTGCTTATGGCCTTGTCACTAAGGCACAAATGCTTAGAGCTGTTTTAAATATTACGAAAGAGTATAAGCAATACAAGAGCTGGATTTTCTGTGAAACCGATAAAATCTATCAGGATATGTATATGGATTATTTAAACGCTTGCTCCAAAATTGCGAAACATATTCCTGCTGAAGAGATAAAAGACATACGCACTAATTATGGTTTAATTAAAATATTCAACGAATTGGATGACTTTAGAAAACAGTTGAACGGTGGCGTGGGGAAAGATTTCTTTGTTAAGTATGATGAGAAGTGGAAATCAACAAAAGATGAAAAACTTAAAATAATATACGGATGTCGCCTCTATGATGCTGTTATATCGTCAAAAAGGAAGGAAATAAGAGCTTGCATCAACAATTTTGATGATACTTATATATCAAAAATAGAAGAAGTGACAAGATATAATGCAAGAAAGGGTGTTTCTGGCGCCTACGAGAAACTATTGAATCTCATAATCTTCAATAGTCGTACTAATCGTACTATAGAATACGCAATTGAGTTGGTTAAGGAGTGGGAAAAATCGGCAAAGAGCAATGAAGAACACTTATGGATCAATTATTACTTTATGGTCTTTTATGCTGTTCAGATATTAAATGAAGGACATGCTAATGAAGGTCTAATGAATCGTTATAATGAGGTTCAAGAAAAAACGGAAAAATACTGCAAAGAAGCTGAGCAGAAAGAGTATGATACGTATCCCTATTTATTTTATAGGGCATCGGATTCGCAAGGTTTAGGTAATATAACAGAAGATAAAGACAAGGCAAGTTTTGTCCAAGGAACAATAATAGATGTATCCAAATCCAATAGAAGACGTGGTATAGCGAAACTTGATTGCGGTCTGAAAGCTAGTTTTGCTGCGAGAGATAAGAAATTTGATGATGCAGACGTTAATATAACTAGATTAGAGGGAATTATTGGATTCCGATTCAATGGCCTTGGGCTTTATAAACAAGACATTATAATGGAAACAACAGACGAAAAGTCGGAAGAAGTTTCTACTCAAACAGAAAATTTCACTGAGACGAACCAAAAAGAAAGTGAATCGTTTGATAATAATGATACAACAACAGCAGGTGTAAAACCAAATATTGTTGGATATGTAGATTTGTCAACGATCAAAGATAAAAAGAGATTAGTTACCGCCAATTCAGGAACAATCAAAAATCAGGAAAAGGAGCAAGAGTACGAAGGGGTGATAGTATTTGAAGGGCGTAATAAGAAAATAAAATGCGATTCATTTCCATATTCACTTCCCATTGAAGGATGCGACCTAAATGCGTTTTATGAAGACGAAGAGGTTACATTTGTTGTTAAGAGTCGACCACAAGATAAAAATCCATTAAAACCCTATTACTTTGCAACGAATTTGGGACTAAAGGAGGATTGAGTATGCAACAAAATCTTTTCGATGGAGATAGCTACCAAGCCCAGTTTGCAGTAATAACCTATCGGCGACTGATGAGCCGCCGGTGGGTTACTTACGCAGATATCATGGCAGAATTCATTGGACTTGATTCAGCTGAAAAGTTGCCGTATGGGATTTCGAAATGTGAACATATAGGAGAACTACGCAAGGCATTTCCAGAGGTATGTCGTGCGCTGGAAGAAAAAGAAGGAAAAGGTTGTATAAAAGAAGAAGGCAACAAACGGAATAAACGTTTTTGTTATGCAGGAAAAGATGATGATCCCCTTGCTGGAATGTTGAAAGCTGTATTTCGCAAAGACCTTAATGACTATTACCAATTTTGCCAAGATTCGGCTGGTTTTTTCCCGAATTCATGGATTGAGCATTTCTTTGACAGAACATTTGACCTCTTTGAAATCACGCAGAAAAAGAAACAAGGACATGAACTTATCGGTTCAGAGATGAGCCGTCTGCACAAAAACATCGAATGGTTGCCATTCATCTATGAGTGCATACGTGATCATAAGGTATTGAAGGTGGCTTATCACGAAAAATATCAAATTGCTGTAACTGTTATTTTTCATCCACACTACTTGAAAGAATTCAACGGACGTTGGCATATATTTGGAAGTGCCGAGCGGAAAAACTCATTATCAAGCCAAACAATAATAAGCGAAGGGCAGAATATTCCATTAGACAGAATTGATGAAAAACCGGCTATCATCAATGAAATTGAGTATCTTCCATCTGACAAAATCAAATATCCAGAGTACTTCAATGACATTGTAGGGGTTACTCATGTAGAAAACAAAGAGCTGCATGACATCGTTGTCCGGATACACGACAAATATATGTTTGGCTTGGTGGAGACCAAACCGATCCATCATTCCCAGAGAACCTTAAAGGATTTTGATGACACTCTTGGTTATGGTGAAGTGACAATGATGCTTAGGACAAATAATGAGTTCTTTGGACGAATCCTACAATTAGGATATGATTTGGAAATCGTAAGTCCGAAAGAAGTGCGAGATGACATTGCACTACGGATCAGCGAAATGAATAAGAGGTATATGAGGTGATACGATTGGAACCAACGATTATCTAACATCGCCTTTTTACTTCAAACATATCAATGCCAACAAACATATACTCTGGAAGAAGTTTATTGATTCCTCCGTCAGAGAATCATTCCCTACTTCAAAATCCTTTTTTGAATGATAGAAAGTGTATATCTTTGCATTGTCAAACAAGACAAAGAGTTCTTTGGAATAATGATAGAGCCTGATTCTTTACCCAATGTGGTATAAGTGACCGCATGAATGAGGTAATAAACACTGTGCAATTATTTTAATTTTTAATGAAAGTTCGAGTCCGTAAAGAAGCGTCCGGATTCGGAGCTCAACGGAGTAATCCGAAGAGAAAAACGACCTTCTTAATCACTAACTTCTAAAACTATGAAGAAGAATGTGAACAACAGCACAGTTAATGGCGCATCAGCAGCAAGCAGTGCCCAGTCTACCAACTCCTACATGCAGTACACCCAGTACCGCAACCGTCAGGCTCACGGATGGGCAGCAGAAGATGCTAACGCCATGGCAGACCGTCTTGCAGGAAAGGATGTCGACCAAGTTGGAAGGAACAACAGTTGTAACGGCGCAGACCGAATAGTGGACGGAGTGCAGATACAAACGAAGTATTGCGCTACGGCTCAAGAATCAGTCAACGCAGCTTTCCAAGACAGTCGTTACCGATACAGCGGTATGAAACTCGAAGTGCCCAAAGACCAATACGAGGAGGCTGTCAAACTGATGGCGGACAAGATTCGTGATGGTCAAGTGCCTGGTGTAACTGACCCGGCTGCTGCAAGCGACATGGTGGTAAAAGGCAATTGTACCTACAATGAAGCTAAAAATATCGCCAAGGCTGGCAACATCGACTCTATTAAGTTCGATGTGAAGACACAGGCTGTCACATGCGGACTTACTTGTGGCATGTCGTTTTTGCTGACCTATGTCAACAGCGTGCGAAGTGGCAAAACGCATAAAGAGGCTCTCAAAGAAGCTTCTTCACAGGCGGCTCAAAGCGGAGTCACGGCCATGGTTGTAGGTGTAGGTACACAGCAATTGTTGCGAACTGCTGTAGGGCGCAGCATGGCCGCATCAGCGACACATGCATCACGCACAGTGATGGATGTTGCCTGCAAGACCCAATTTGGTCAGCGAGTAGTGGAAAAGGCAGCGTCTGCTCTTGTTGGGAAACAGATTGTAGGCCAAGCGGCAAAAAATGTCTTGACAAAAGGCATGCGTACCAATATGGTTACCGGAGGTGTGATGCTTGCCGCGCAAACCATTCCTGATGCCATAAAAGTTTGCCGAGGAAAAATGTCTTGCGGACAATTCTGCGAGAACACGGCAAGCAATGCGGCCGGAGTGGGTGGCGGCTATGCCGGAGCTACAGCAGGTGCAGCCATTGGTACAGTTATTTTCCCCGGTGTAGGCACTGTTATTGGTGGAATTATTGGTGGAATCGGTGGCGGTGTAGCTGGTTCAAGTGCTGTGAGAGGTTTGTGCTCTTTATTCCATAAGCGCAAGAGATAAAGAGAAAATTCATCCAGTATTGGCCGAACAAGACAAAGCGCAGGCTTATTCCTGCAAAACCCATAAAAGAAACGAGCGTATGATTGTATGTCATAGACCTACTAATGGCATTTCCATAGTGCTGACCCTTGCGGCTCTTGCCGTTCAAGTACTACTTTCAAAGAGACATAGACACAGATAGTTCTCATAGATAGACTACTGTCAAGTCTGTTTCGCAAGGTGGACGAACCACAAAAGAGAATGTGTGTAAACCAATACATTCTCTTTTGTTTGATGTAATCATTCATTTCGCATTCATGTTATTTTCACCTGACATTTTCATCAGATACTGATATTGTTCTACAACAGTCCGATACATCGAGTAGTAGGCAAACGCTTCTTCTTTGTATTTCAGGCTACTGACTGAAGCCGCAACCGCCCATGCCAAGATGACTGCAAGCACAATTATGATATAACGGAGTTTGATATAAACGCCACGTATAAACAAGCCATTGATATTGGGTGGAATGATTGTCAGCGGACAATTTAATTCATTTACCCGGGCGAGAATCTCATCCTGCCGTTCAAGGATTTTCTCCGTGTTGAATTCAATCTTCATACGATTTTGATTATAATCGCATACGTGAAGATAAATGTAGTCAATAAGGCTGGCTTTCCGTTTGAGCAAGTCAATCACTTTTGGCAGCCACATTGAGAACGGCACATTGAACGGAGTGTCTCTCCTGACAGACTTTTTCACAACAGACAAAGCATCGTTCCAGCAAGTGCAGAAAGTTTTTGCCACACTGTTGTAAACAGTTCGTTCATCAACGGCTGATTTCGCAGTCTGTTCATGATTCTGATGACCGCCATTCAGCTTGTCAACCGTTTCTTTTAATTCATTCACACTTTGACGCAAATTTGCGAGATTTGCAGCTATGACATCTTCTTTCATTATCTTCTACGTTTAAAAGGTCTGTAAAATGGTTCATTCTTTTTGTTGTTCTTGTCTTTATCGTCACGCCAACCGAGGCTGTTGCTGGTTCCACCACCCGCACTGGGGATGACAGCCTGATGAGGTTGAAGGAGCAATTCTTCCGTCAAAGAGCCCAATGCCGTGCAAAGGCTGTTAAAACTCAGGTCATGGTCAAGCGCAGAACCGGCCATACAGGTTTCACCCTGACTAAAAGACACGCCACGGATATTGTCTGACGCTTTGTTCCGGTTAAAACGGATGTCTGTATCACGGACTTTCAGCGCAGACAAAAAATCTTTCCACGAGTGTGACTCCGCCAACGCATCCAAAGCGGCGGTACGGAGGTTGTGTTTCCGTAACTGGTGAGGACGCAACCGGGCTTTGTTACTTGCCTTGCTGTTCTTGGGCGCAATGTAAAGGCCGTATTCTTCTGTCAATGCACGGCACACTTTCGTGCTGCGTATCCTTTCGTTACTATCGGGAATAAGATTGCCGTTATTATCTATACGGTTAAACACCAAGTGGCAATGTGGATGACGGGTGTCATGGTGCCTTGCTATGATATATTGCGTGTTGCGGACACCCATCAGCTCCATCCATTTCTGAGCTATCTCCACCATGAGCGCATCACCTTTCTCGTCATCGGAAAAACGGGCGGCGTCATGCGGTGAGAAAGCCAAAGACACGTGCTTTACCGGACTTTTCACTTTCGGACGCATGGATGCCTGTATCTGAAAAGAGTCTGCGATGGTTTTATTGGTGACGGCACAGACCCCATTGTAAGCTAAAAGTGTGGCACATTTTTTCCTGTTCTTCTGGTCGTTGGCATAGTTCACAATGCCAACGAAATCCACTCTCGTCTTAATGTTCGCTATCATGGCTGTCGTTCTTTATCTGTGCGATAATCCTGCTGATTTCAGTGATGATGGTAATGCAATGCTGGCAGACTGCTTCTAGCCCGTGAATGTGCATCTGATGGGCAATCTGATTGACATTGTTGGCTATGCCGGAAAGGTCACGGATGGCGGCAGCCATTTCCGGACTGATGCGCTGGCTTACCCCACAACCCATTGCCGCCTGATGGCAAAATTCATTGACAGACAGCCCGGCCTGCTCAGCCTTTGACTGTATATAAATGTAGTCGTTCTCATTGAACATGACCCGAAAACATCTCGTGCGTTTCTGATAGTCCGCCAACTTCGGGCGGCCTCCTGACTTCCTATTTCCTGTATTCATATTGATTTGGTTTATTGAGCATTTTTGAGTGGCAGTTGTTCCGCTTGCCGCAACGGTTTTAGTGACACTAAAACACAAACTGGCCACTCAAAAAATCTTCCTGTATTTACCTTGTTCAATCCGGCATAGCTTGCCGCTCTTTATAAAGGCTTCTATCCACTTGGCAGCCGTGCTTCCGTTCTCTCCCAAAGCAAATACCGCAGCGTCATAATCCTTCTTCGTGAAAGTTTCGGGCAACATATTATAAAGGGTGCTCCTCCGTGCGGCAACGCCTGTTTCCTGTAGGATGGAAGCGGTCTGTTTGCTCTGATTTCCTGACAGATTCCGATAGATAAAGACGGCATGATAGAGCAGCGTGTCACAGATACTCATGGCGGCACGGTAATCAGACTCATGGCAAACCAACCGGATAATACCGTCCTGAGAAGTCTGTACATCGTATCCGTTTCCCAGTTTGCGGACTGCTGTCAGTACCATCATGATGCGGTAGGCAATCAGTCCCATACGTCTGACCACGCCCTGCATTTTGTTGTCCACCTCATCGCAGCATTCCTCATTCACCCGGCTGAGATATTCAATGAATTGTTGTTGCAAATCTAAGGGAAGAGAAAAGGAATAGCAGCCGCTGTTCAAGAACTCCTCTTGCAGGTGGAAGAACTTGTCGCCAAGCATTCTGAACATAGCGTTCTTGGATTGCGATATGTCACTTGTGGCGAACACATTCCTTATGCCGCGTTTGAAGCGGATGATGTAGAAACAGAAGCGGCTCATCAGACCGTTCTCCGCGTCGGGAATCAGCCTGCGCACCTGTTCGGGCGTTCCGGCCAAAGCAACGGACACCCTCGGATTGCTGACCTCACAATACTCCCTGTCCTTGCGTCGGCTCAGACTGACCAGCTCATGGTGGAACGCCTTGCGCAACACATCGGAATAATTGCCGTAGTCAGATTTCAAAGTCTGGCTTAACGTGTCGCCTTCAGACTCGAATAATAGACCAATGCCGTCATTGTCTCCCAATATCTTCAACAGTGAACTTGCGCTGCTGTTGGCCGGAATGATGAGCATACGCATCGGCGGTTCTTTCGGCATGGCTGCACCGTCGGATTTCTTGCTCTTGATATAAGTGTTCATCGCTTCCTTGTACTCCTGTTCCATTCGCTCGGACAGCTCGTGCAGATAATGGTTGATAGGAGCTACTAACTCACGGCATAATGTCAGTGCGCCTTTGCCCATTCCTGCATCTGCAACCACGAACAGATAAAGGTTCGGATAAACGATACGCTCATCATACACACCGCAGACATTGTGGAAACAGACCGACAGGCAGACAATCGCCCCAATCAGTATGGTGTCACGGTCGTCAACGGAAATGGAGTTGCCGACAACTTCACTTAAAAAAGGCGGCAGTTGCTCGAATACACATTCAGGAAATGCGGGCAACTCATCCGCAGATTTTATCCACTTACCCGTTTTACCATTTTGGATATTTGGTAAAATGGATAAATCCGTTTCTTTTTTCGAACTTAACGGAATGCCGGCACGACCGGCCAGATGGAAGAACGAGCGGATGGTAATGCCGTGGCCGTTGGCTTGCAGGCAGTTTGTAAATTGCCTGTCTGTCTTTTCCCTTTGATAGTCCGGATGAAACCGGCTGATGCGGTGGTAATATTCTCTACCGTTCTCTCCAAATTCGTCAGCCAAAGCGAAGCCAAGCTCCATCCAGTCCTTATAATCAGGCGCAATGTCTATGGCACGTTGTTCTATCTCTCGAATGATACGTTCCACTTCCTCCTTTTTATCATCAGAGGTCAGAATCGGAGCCGGCAATAATTTCGGTGTTATCGGCTGACTGTTTTCAAAAGGGACATTCTCCCAGTCTTGGGCGGAAAATATTTTCTTTGACATCTTCTGTGTATTTAGGGTTAATGTATGCTTGCGGGTCGTATGGCAGGAAACAGGCGCGTGCCACATCGTTCCCCGACATATCCACAGACGGAAGTCCGGTGGCACGTATGCAGTTGGCGACAGCCTTGAAGAACTGCGGGTGTTCCCAGCCTTTCAATTCTATGGGAATAATCCATTTCAATCCATTACCTGAAGGACTGGTGAACAGCAACTCCGTATCAAAATACTCATGGTTGAGGATTTGTTGCCTGACACTATCCATATCCTCCACATGGTCAAAGTCCAGACACAGCAGTCCTGAGTGCATAATCAGTTCCTTTTCACTCCGTTTGCGGAACAGCCCTGAAAAGGTGCAATAGTCAAAGTGGGTGGCTTTATATCTTTTGGCTTCGGCTGAAGACTGCATCGAACGCAGGGCTTCTGTCTGCGGTCGGGCATAATGGCCGACTATGTAGCGGTAAACATCCACAATGCCTATAGCCCTCAACGGCTCAATGTTCTGAACCGGCTTTCGGAAGAACGAAAAGCAATAATCTGTCTTTTCCATATCATCTGATAATCTTTTTGGATTTGACAAACTGTTCGGCCTCCAACATAAGGTCGTCCTGTGTCTTGTGGACTTTGCTCTTCAACCAATCATCTATTTCCGATTGTAAAAAAGCCAATGCTTTATTTATCTTATGTACGGGTATCTGTTTGGCCGATACCCATCCATAAACCGTTTGCTTGGCCGGATGTGACGGCAGATAAGCACAAAGCTCATCTATATCCATCCATTTAGGTGAATCACTTGCCTGCTTATGCTGCAAGGCTTTTACGGTGGACTGTAATTCTTCAACATTCTTAATTAAGTAGGACAATGCATTTGGCATTTCCTCCAACGAATTTACGGTATAACTCATATTCTCGCGTTTTTAAGTTTGATGCCGCAAAACTATATGGATGCTTACGGGGGCTAAATAGGTGCTTGATTGCCACCAATCCACCCCTCATTTGCCACCGTCAGTTTTAATTTTCATTAAGACGAGGATTATCAGATTAGGCAACAAAGGGAGTAAAAAACGGATGTATGGATAGAAAACCATGCAATGATGGTGAAATGGAAAAGAAAACCCCTCAAGAAGCATGGTGCTTCACGAGGGGCAAACGGGTGGTAAACAGAGTAAGTCTTTATATAAGTCATTGATGCTCAACGGTGGAAATTAGCACCACGACCTTTATACGGGCAGGTTATCTATATGTAATGTATTGGCAGCTTTCTCCTTTGCCGCATCCACAATATGAGTATAAATTTGAGTTGTTTTGACATTGGTATGTCCCATTAAAGACTTTATCGTATAAATATCTACGCCGTTTTCAAGGAGCAACGAGGCGAAACTATGTCTTCCGCAATGAAAGGTTACGTGCTTCTTTATGCCTGATGCCTCTATCCATTCTTTCAATGGATGGGATATCCAAGAAATATCTGTCAGACCCTCGAACACCAGGCGTTCATCATCATCTGGGCGTTCACCACACAGTTGCAACGCCTGTGCAGTAACGGGCTTACAATCGAGCTTCTTTGTCTTTTGCTGTACAACCACGGCCTGCCACGTTCCTTTGCTTGTCTGCTGAATCTGTTTCCACTTTAACGGCTTTATGTCACTGTGGCGTAAGCCGGTCAGGATTGAGAATAGGAACGCACGTTTCAGAACATCATCTTTACAAGGCGTGTCAACCAACATCTGTACCTCATTCATAGTAAGAGCAACACGAGGCTTTTCAATCGAACTGATACCTTTCACCTTTGCACTGATGTCAACGGTTAGGTATTCATCAATGAATGCTTGTTTCAGTCCGGCCTTGACGATAGAGAAATAAGTGGATGCCGTATTCTGTGAGATTGTGCCTTTCTTGTTACCTCCCATTGGGGCACGGAGCAGGAACATCTTGATGTCCTCAAGCAATTTTACGGAGATGGATTTGAACGGAATGGGATTCCCTTGCGAATAGATTTTCAGCAACTCACCCACACGCATCCAATTGACGATAATCGAATTTGAACTGTTGGGATGGCGTTTGCTGATGATACCGTTGAAGTATTTGATGAAGTCCTGTTCACTACGTTCATTCTGCGCTGCAAGTTCATTTTCCTTATCTGTATAGAGAATGGCACTATCGTACTCATGCTGACGCAACTTCCGGACATTATCGGCATAGATACAAGCTTCCTGGTCGATTGTGGAACGGCATTGAATAATTCCGTTCAAATCCCTCTTCGGCTTGTAGTTGAAACTGCCATCCGGCAGAATTCGTGCGATGGATGACTTATCCCAAATGGGTGTGGATATAGTCCGGTTGATTGACTCTACAACTCGGCTTGCCCTGTTTGAGCCACGTTTGTACACTGGATATGATTCGATAATCAAATACCACTCTTCCTTGTATCTTGACCTTCTGAGCTTGACGGTCACTTTGGTGTTAGGCAATGCTTTCTTCATTCTATCTCTGATTTATAAAGGTTATCTATTTCTTGTTTGGGTACATATACATAGTTCCCGATTTGTCGGGATGGAATGGAGTATTTTCTGACGTGCGCCCATACGGAACTGTCATTGATATGATATTTCTCACAAACCTGAGTAATGGTATAACAGTCCTCCGGCTCCATACTGTAAAGTTTGGGAATAGGTCTCTCTTTTTCAGCAATGCTCTCCGGACGGGTAAGGAAAAGATTCTCCATGTCAGAACGCTTAATGCGTATAAGACGGGTGCCGATATTAACGGCAGGAATACGCCCTGATTTTATCAGTCTGTACAAGGTGTTACGTTCCACACCGAACATAGCCACAGCTTCCTTTACGGAAATATACTCTCTGATGTCGGGGATTTGCCGGGCGATGGCTTCTAATCGCGCGCTTTTATCCTTTGCATCCTTTTTGCGCTTCCATGCCACTTTGCCACATTTAGGCGAACAATAATGGCTGTCAAGTGTCTTTGCGACAAAGACCTTGCCGCAGACCTTACACTTCCTTTTGATTTCAAATCCGATTGTTGGCATATTTTCTACTTTTAAGTATGTATTAGTTGAGATTAGTAGGATTTTATCCCACATTATCTACTTTTTTGTCTTGTCGCAAATATGTCGCAAATAAGAGATAAAAAAGGGCGTAAAAAAGGCATAGAAACCAAGAACCCCATAAACGCAAAAAGCGTGCAACTCATTGAGCTGCACGCTTTTGCTTGCGATTTAGTATGTATTTACTTATCGGAATCATTTGACTTCCTCAAAATCTGCATCTTGAATACTATCATCAGAAGAAGAGCTTCCGGCGTTGGTATTACTCTGTCCTCCGGCATTCTGCTGTGCACCGGCTCCAGGCTGTGCACCACCCTGATACATCTGTGCACTGGCTGCCTGCCATGCTCCATTCATTTCGGCAATAGCAGCATCGATAGCGGCAACATCACCCGCCTTGTGAGCATCTTTCAATTTCTGCAAAGCTCCTTCGATGGCAGGTTTCTTGTCAGCCGGAATCTTATCACCCAACTCTTTCAACTGGTTCTCTGTCTGGAAAATCATAGAGTCAGCCTGATTCATCTTGTCTACTCTTTCACGCTCTTTCTTGTCGGCATCTGCATTAGCCTCAGCCTCAGCTTTCATACGGTCGATTTCGTCTTTGCTCAAACCTGAAGAAGCTTCGATACGGATAGCCTGTTCCTTACCGGTAGCCTTATCCTTGGCAGACACTTTCAAAATACCATTGGCATCGATGTCGAAAGTCACCTCAATTTGAGGAACTCCACGACGAGCAGGTGCAATGCCGGTCAAATTAAACTGACCGATAGACTTATTCTGAGCGGCCATCGGACGTTCTCCCTGCAATACGTGAATAGTCACTTCCGTCTGATTGTCGGCAGCCGTACTGAACACTTCGCTCTTGTTGCACGGAATGGTCGTATTGGCTTCAATCAACTTCGTCATTACGCCACCCATCGTCTCAATACCCATAGACAACGGCGTCACATCCAACAATACGATGTCGCCCACTCCGGCTTCCTTATTCAGGATAGCCCCTTGGATAGAAGCGCCTACAGCTACGACCTCATCCGGATTTACACCTTTAGACGGAGCCTTACCGAAGAAATCTTCTACTAACTTCTGGATGGCTGGAATACGACTCGAACCGCCGACAAGAATCACTTCGTCGATATCTGAATTACTCAAACCGGCATCCTGCATTGCCTTCTGGCACGGCACCTTACAAGCCTGAATCAAATTATCGGCCAACTGCTCGAACTTAGCACGCGTCAAAGTCTTCACCAAGTGCTTGGGCACACCGCCTACGGCCGTGATATAAGGCAAATTGATTTCCGTAGTCGTAGAAGAAGACAATTCAATCTTGGCCTTCTCAGCAGCTTCTTTCAAACGTTGCAATGCCATCGGGTCTTGCTTCAAATCAACTCCTTCTTCCGACTTGAAGTCAGCAGCCAGCCAGTCGATAATCACTTGGTCGAAATCATCACCTCCGAGGTGAGTATCACCATTGGTAGAAAGCACCTCGAATACACCGCTACCAAACTCCAGTATGGAAATATCAAATGTACCGCCTCCCAAGTCGAAGACAGCAATCTTCATGTCCTTATTGGACTTATCCACACCGTAAGCCAAAGCCGCAGCCGTCGGTTCATTCACAATACGTTTCACTTCCAAACCGGCAATCTGTCCGGCCTCTTTCGTCGCCTGACGCTGAGAATCCGAAAAATAGGCCGGCACGGTAATCACAGCTTCCGTCACCTCCTGACCCAGATAGTCCTCAGCCGTCTTCTTCATCTTCTGGAGAATCATGGCAGAGATTTCCTGCGGAGTATAGAGACGCCCCTCGATATCCACACGAGGCGTGTTGTTATCTCCTTTTACTACTGAATAAGGCACACGTGCTATTTCTTTCTGTACCTGATCATAGGTCTCACCCATGAAACGTTTGATAGAGAAAATGGTATTCTTCGGATTCGTAATCGCCTGACGTTTGGCCGGATCACCCACCAGGCGTTCGCCGTTTTTAAACGCCACGATAGAAGGAGTCGTACGCTTGCCTTCGTTGTTCGCGATTACTACCGGTTCGTTACCTTCAAATACGGAAACACAAGAGTTTGTAGTTCCCAAGTCAATTCCAATAATCTTTCCCATAATATATCTACTTTTTTATTATTAATCTAAATTGAATGTATTTCTTACGTCCGCCTCTTACGGAAGCAGCGCACTGTTATAAAAACAAACCGCGTGCCAAACCATCTCATGAGACAGAAAAAACAATAAAAAAAGATTTATCGGAATCAAGAGAGAGTTTTTCTGCTATCTTTGTTCTCGGACAAGCTCATCTGCGACAGTCAGACCTGAAAACTGCCAAAATGGCTGAAAAAATATAAAATGTATGACGAAAATAGCACGACTTCTATTATTTCTTTGCACCTTATCGGTATTCCATATTTCTATAGCACGCCCACGGGTAGCCGTAGTACTAAGCGGAGGCGGTGCAAAAGGTACGGCTCACATCGGGGCACTGAAAGTAATTGAAGAAGCAGGAGTCCCCATCGACATGATTGTAGGTACGAGCATGGGTAGTATCATCGGCGGGTTATATGCCATAGGATATACGACCGAACAGCTCGACAGTATATTCATGGCACAAGACTGGAACACATTGCTTAGCGACAAAGCTTATCGCAATGCGCTTAACCTACAGACCAGAGAACAAAATTCACAATACATCCTCTCCGTCCCCTTCTTTGAAAAACCGCAAGACTTAATCAGCGGAGGAGTCATTAAAGGAAGAAACATCGGGCGTATGTTATGGCAACTCACCGAAGGGTACCACGATTCCATTGATTTTCAAAAAATGCCTATCCCGTTTGCCTGTATTTCCCAAGATTTGGTGACGGGCGAAGAGATCGTATTCCGAAACGGCGTACTGCCCATCGCCATACGTGCCAGCATGTCCATTCCCGGTGCTTTTGCCCCGATATCCATGAACGGCAAACTACTCATCGACGGTGGTATCATCAACAATTACCCGGTAGATGTGGCACGGCAAATGGGAGCAGACATTGTCATAGGGGTGGACGTACAGGATCCGATGAAAAATGCAGAAGAACTTCAAAACAATATCTTCGCACAACTCAACCAACTCATCGACTTGCAAAGAAAAGACCGTTGGGAACAAAATATCGCTCTCTCGGACGTCTATATCAAGGTCGATGTAAAAGGATACAACACAGCCAGTTTCAACACAACAGCCATAGACTCCCTGATGGAACGTGGAGCACAAGCCGCCCGCTCACAGATAGACACCTTACGGGCCATAGGCAGTCGTTTCTCTCCCGACGATTCCATCGTGAGCCGTCCCACCCCTCCTTTCTTCTATATGCACCGCCCGGGAAATATCGAAGCGCGCTATGCAGGAAGCTTGAAAATCCTGATAGGCGACGCGCCCAGAAATTCCATCAATCTGGGACTTAGGTTCGACAACGAAGAACTGGCAGCCTTGCTGTTCAACGGACAAATGCAACTCGGGAAAAAAAGGAATCACCACATCAACCTGACTTTACGTTTAGGAAAGCAAACTTATGGCGACGCGCATTACAATCTCAACTTAGGCAGGGAATGGAACCTTACCACAGGCTACCGTTACACCTATAACGATTTTAACATCTATGAGAAAGGAGAAAGGACGTACGGTATCAGCTTCAATCACCATTTCGGAGAGGTCGGATTCACCAAAAGCTGGAAAAACGTACGTCTCAAGTTGGGAGGAATTTACCAACTCTACAACTACGGCTCCCTCCTCTATCGCTTCGAGGACAGCTCACCGACAGATATTACCAAAGAAAGCTACCTGAAGTTCGGCACACAATACGCCGTCAACACATTGGACGATATTTACTTCCCGACAAAAGGAGCTGAATTCGATATGGAATACTACTATGCCATACCATTAAACGGAAACAAAGCCTTCCACACAGCCGGAATACACTGGAATGCCGCATTCTCTTTCAACTCGCGCTTCACTTTAATGCCCCGGATAGAAGGACGCTATCTGACGACAGAAAACACCGTGGCCGAGATGAATACGCTCGGCGGGCAAGAACGGGGCAAATACTTCAGCCAACAAATACCATTCTACGGCATCAATCATTTCGAGATGTCCCATCGTTCTTTGGTCGTAGCGGGAATAGAGGCCCGTCAACGCATCGGAGGAAAGCATTACGTCAGCGGCGTATTCAATATCGCCGCCACATCGGACGACTGGATGCACTTTTTCAAAAACAGTTTCAACGATAACGACCTGTTGGGATACCACATCTTCGGTGGAGCCATAAAATATGACCTCCGTACCTTTATAGGTCCTATCGGTATTACGATTTGCTTCAGCGACCGAGCCAAGACCGCCGGATACATAAGGGCGGGATTCAATTTCTGAAACCCGCCCTTATGTCCTTCACAGCTTTTTCACTCGGCTTTAAACTCCAAAACTCCACCTTTCATCAAGTCCCGGATGGCAATGAAAGGCGCATCCAGTTTCTTTCCGTTAAAAAGAATAACCGGCAGATGCCTATGTTCTTTCAGCTCTTCGGCACGAACTGTCAACACCTTGCCATGCGGCAGTTCCACACGGACCGACGGGAACCGCGGAATCCCCAACGCATATTCTCCCGACACCGGAGTCACCGGATAAAAGCCCAACGAACTGAACAGATACCAGGCAGACATCTGTCCGCAGTCGTCATTTCCCGACAGTCCGTCCGCCCCGTTCCTGTAATGGGTATCCAGGATTTCCGGAATACGTTCTTGCGCCTTGTCGAAGCGACCGCAATAGTTATATAAATACACATAATGGTGGCCGGGTTCATTGTCATGCCGGTAATGCCCGTTGTCGAACACGTTATCGAGCGCTGCGGCAAAAGACTCGTTACCTCCCATCAAATCTATCAGCCCCTGCACATCCTGCATGACACAAAACTGATAAGTCCAGTTGGCCCCTTCGGTAAACCCTGAATGCTCCCCGGCCCAACTGCCATCGGCATTACGCGCTTGGAAAAGTTTCGTTTTCGGATTATACAAATAGCGGTAATTCTTTGTCCTTCTCATCAAATCTTCATAATCGGCCGTTTTTCCCAAAGCCTTTGCCATTTGGGCAATGCAATAGTCGCTTAAAGCAAATTCCAACGTACGGGCCACAGATTCATTCGTCCGGTCATCCGCCACGTAACCGTTCTTCAGGTAATAAGACAATCCGCCGCGTGCCTCATATCCGCCGTTCCACCATTCTCTGTCCCCCCAACGGTGGAGACTGTCGTCCGTAGGAGGCACGTAGGCATCCTTACGAATCGCTTCATACGCCTTCTCCACGTCATAATCGCGAAAGCCATTGATGTAAGCATCCGCTATTACAGCGTCCGCATGCGTGCCGATCATGATATTCGTATAGGTAGGATTCGGCCATTTGGGTATCCAGCCGCCCTCTTCGTACATTTGTACCAATGCCGTAACCATATCGTTCACCCGTTCGGGCGCCATGATTTGCAGCCAAGGGTGTTCAGCCCTGAAAGTATCCCACAAAGAATAAGCATTATAGGAAACGCCCTGATGCACCTTATCGTCAAACGGACTGTAATAACGGCCATATTCCGAAAACTCCCGAGGATACTGCAAGGTACGGAAAAACGCCGTATAGAATATCGTACGGTCTTCTTCGCTCGCCCCCTCCAGGTCTATCTTGGAAAGCTTTTCCTCCCATTCCTTTTTCACTTTTTTCGTCACGGATGCAAACGAAGACCTGGCCGGAATCTCTTTCGACAGGTTCACTGCAGCTTGCTCGAAGTCGATAAAAGAACTGCCGATACGTACATCAACCCACGTCGTCCCCGCAGGAAACTCGACATATCCGCCTACCGAACCACCTTCCGCCTGTACAGACTTTCCACTGACCGCCCCGTCGCGCCATGTGCCGTAACCGGCGAAGTCTTCGGAGAACTTCAACACATAATATCCTTTGAACCCCGGTAAGGCCGGCCCCAAATGGGCATCATGCCTTTCCTTATTATATATATGCACCTCGCGCTTGTCGGGATAGATGCGTATGAAGCCTCCTTCGTTTTCCCTCCCGGCCTCCAAATAAAGCAAGGATTTTTCCCCTTTGGGGTAAGTGATATGAAAGAAAGACGCGCGTGAAGTCGCTGTCATTTCCGTGGTAATCTCCGAACCGCCGTGTTTTCCCGAAGCGTATGACACCTTATAATAATAAGGTGTAGCCACTTCTTTCCCATGATCCAGACGCACCTGCCTGTCCGTCGCCTTGATTTTCAGTTCTCCACTTTGGGGCATCAGGGTCATGAACCCGTAATCTCCCATCCAGATGGCCGGCTGGTGCGTCCCCATAAAACCGATTAAGACCGAATCGCAACGGCGATACATCGTACGGGATATACCGTTGAGGCGGGTCGCCGCGCACCACTGCGTCATGGCAAAAGGCGTACCCACGGCCGGAGTCGTCCCCCCGTATTCCGTCTCATGGCTACCATCCGTACCAATCATCATAGACACTTCGTCCACATGGGATTTAGCTGTTTTTGCGGCTTTGCCCGACATGACAAAAGGACACGAAGCCACACTCATCAATAAAAATAAAGTTCGTAATACTCTCATGTTATCAAAAATTTGGTTAGGGTTGTCTTACAAATAAACGGAAAAGAACAGCCCTGCGGCCATTCTTTTCGTTTATAAAAAAGGATATTGTCACGGATTGGCATTGGCATCCTGCAAGGCTGCCGCAATCAGTCCTTCCACTTCGTCACAGAGTTCGGGGTTGTCTTTCAACATATTTTTCACGGCATCCCTTCCTTGTCCTATCTTCGTATCGTTGTAACTGTACCAGGAACCGCTCTTCTTCAGAATACCCAGTTCCGTACCCAAGTCTACGATTTCACCGATTTTAGAGATACCTTCTCCAAAGGTGATTTCAAATTCAGCCTTACGGAAAGGAGGCGCCACCTTGTTCTTCACCACTTTCACGCGTACCTGATTACCGACCACCTCGTCGCCGTCCTTGATACTCGTCACGCGGCGGATGTCCAGACGCACGCTGGCGTAAAATTTCAAAGCGTTACCACCGGTCGTCGTCTCCGGATTGCCGAACATCACGCCGATTTTCTCACGCAACTGGTTGATGAAAATACAAGTGGTATTCGTCTTGTTGATCGTGGAGGTCAGTTTACGCAAAGCCTGACTCATCAAGCGGGCCTGCAAACCGACTTTATTGTCCCCCATATCGCCCTCGATCTCAGCCTTCGGTGTCAAGGCAGCCACGGAGTCTATCACGATAATGTCGATAGCCGACGAACGGATCAACTGGTCGGCTATTTCCAATGCCTGCTCCCCGTTGTCCGGTTGGGAAATCCACAAATTGTCCACGTCCACGCCCAACTTGGCGGCATAAAAGCGGTCGAAAGCGTGCTCCGCATCGATAAACGCGGCTATCCCGCCGGCTTTCTGCGCCTCGGCAATGGCATGGATGGCCAAGGTCGTTTTACCGGAGCTCTCCGGACCGTAAATCTCTATAATACGTCCGCGCGGGTATCCCCCCACGCCCAAAGCGGCATTCAACGCGATGGAACCCGTAGGAATCACATCCACCTGTTCCACGTGGTCGTCGCCCAGTTTCATGATAGAACCCTTTCCGAAGTTCTTCTCTATCTTGTCCATCGCCGCTTGCAGGGCTTTCAGCTTCTCCGTATTCGGTCCGCCGCCCCCAGTGGTTTCTTCTTCTTTCTTTGCCATAATCTTTTTTATAATCAAATCATCTATGTTTCAGCTCCCGGCAGCACCCCGACAAGAGATGCTATCCGGGATATACTGCATTAAAGTTCAAGGTCGCCATTGAACACTTCGTGCCAGGGAAGCCCGTCCTTGTTCAACTCCTCCATGAACGGATCCGGGTCGAACTCTTCCACATTCCACACACCGGGCTTCTTCCAGATGCCTTTCAGGAACATCATGGCTCCTATCATGGCCGGCACGCCCGTCGTATAGCTAACCCCCTGCATGCCGGTCTCCAGATAAGCGGCATGATGGCTGCAATTATTGTACACGTAATAAGTCAGCTCTTTTCCGTCCTTCACCCCACGGATACGACAGCCGATACTGGTCTCGCCTTCGTAGTTTTCACCCAAATCCTGCGGGTTGGGCAACACGGCCTTGAGGAACTGCAACGGAACGATTTTCACCCCATTGTAATCCACCTCGTCTATGCGTGCCATACCGATATTCTGAATCACGCGCAGATGCGTAAGGTATTCCTGTCCGAAAGTCATCCAGAAGCGGGCACGCTTGATGGTCGGGAAGTTCTTCACCAGCGATTCGAGCTCTTCGTGGAACAACAGATAAGAGTCGCGCGGACCGATGTTCGGATACGTCAGGTCCTTATGGATTTCCATAGGCTTCGTCTCCACCCACTGTCCGTTCTCGTAATAACGTCCGTTCTGCGTAATTTCGCGGATGTTGATTTCCGGATTGAAGTTTGTGGCAAAAGCCTTATGATGATTTCCCGCATTGCAGTCCACGATGTCCAGGTAATGGATTTCATCGAAATAATGTTTGGCCGCGTATGCCGTATACACACCGGAAACGCCCGGGTCGAAACCGCAGCCCAGAATGGCGGTCAGTCCGGCTTCCTCGAAACGTTTCTTGTAGGCCCACTGCCAACTGTATTCAAAATGAGCCACGTCCTTCGGCTCGTAGTTTGCCGTATCCAGATAATTGCATCCGGTTTGCAGGCAAGCTTCCATAATGGTCAAGTCCTGATAAGGCAAGGCCAGATTCATCACCATGTCCGGTTTGTAACCGTTCAGCAGTTCCACCAACTCTTCCACATTGTCGGCGTCCACCTGTGCCGTTTGGATAGACGGGTTCCCGATGGCCTTCACGATAGCGTCACACTTGGCCTTCGTACGGCTGGCAATCATGATTTCGTCAAACACTTCTGGATGCTGGGCCACTTTGTGCGCTGCTACCGTAGCCACACCACCGGCACCGATAATTAAAACTTTTCCCATTTTTTGAATTCGGTATTATAATTAAATATGTATAGGATGCAAAGTTAATGACTTTTTCCAAGAAGTAAAGAAAAAGCCTGTTTTTTTGATTTTTATTTGAATTAGATAATTTGCTCACGCTCGGCAGACTCGAACAAGTTCGGTCTGTTCTCGCTTAATCGCAAATTTCGTCACCCCTGATGCCCAACGCATTCATCAACGAGTAACCGAGAATTTCCTGACGGAATCCTCTCCCCGCCTGAGGTTCCATGGCCAGCAACGTGATGTCCTTTCCTTCGGTCCGGCCCAAAATCTCGCGTACTCGAAGACCGTATTTCTCCACGTCCGGCACGATGACCAGTCGTTTGATGCCTTTCTCGTCGGCCAATGCCTCGAGCGACTGCAAATAGAGGGCGTCTCCGTCCACCAAGTTCTCCACCTGTACGGAACTCAACTTGAATTCTCCCAAATGTCCGTCGCAGAACGCCTTGCCATCAAGCTCGGCCTCGAAGTCCGAGGGGGTGAAGTTGTCTAAGGCTTTCCGCCCCTTGCCGTGGATAAACACGACCTGTATGTCATTCTTCCCCTCTCCGACTCCCCCGTCCAAAGCCGCGCAAACCAACCATTGCGCCAGGTCGGCCTTAGGAATCGGACGGTTCAGCATCCGCTCGAAATTCACGATTAAATTGAATGCCACGGCATCCACGTAATCCGCATCCACCAGTATGACATTCTCACTCCATTTCGTTTTTTCCATTTTATGTAGTACTGTTTTCCGTTCACAAAGATACAAAAAAACAAAAGCAGAGCAGCGCATGAAATGAGAATCTGTCGTCACCAACTGCGTCTTTTTGCTTTCAAAATGACAGCAAAAAGGTCATGCAGGCCAGTGGAAAAACCTTTTTCCAGCGTAGTTTCAGATGTTTTCGAGGCATCCTTAAATACATTTTTTCACGTTTAAGGTTCGTTTTTTAATCTTTTTAAGCCAAAACGCGTTTCAATCTCAAGAGATTGATTTTCCGTTCGGCTGAAAAAACATTTTTTTTCTCCGCTTGTCGGCCTGAGAAGGTCTGTATCGGGAGGCGAAATGTACCTGAAAACGACGTAAGGACAAGCTTTTCCGGCTTGATTTTTTGCTATTTGAAGCCTTTCCGCCTGTCAAAGGCTGATGTCAAAATGCCATGTCTATCCGATTTGTACTATCACGCCCGGCACTCTCCTGCGCAGAACCTCGCAGCCCGGCCTTCCGGATGTTGCCGGAAAGCCCCTTATGGACGACAGACTGTCTTCCCGCCACCCCGCGAGAATCGCGTATTTCCGCAGACCTCCGCACGGGGACGCAAATAACGGATTCTCATGAAGGCCGATTTGACTTTTTGACAAAGACGCTTGCCCCTTATATGAAAGCCCACCTGCCAAAGCCGTCAGTCCGCGAAGCATCCAGCCTGCCATATTTTCATGTTTTATGACATTTTGTCAGACTGATCCTTGTGGCAAACATTTTGATACAGGATAAGTGTGGCTCGGCAACGCCACACTGAAATACAGAAAAATAAACAAATAAATATAGAAAGGAAACAACCATGACTTTTGACAAATTTACCATCAAGGCTCAAGAGGCCATTCAGGAAGCCGTCAACCTTGTACAGGCAAGGGGACAGCAAGCCATCGAACCGGAACACTTGTTGGCCGGTATCCTCAAAGTGGGGGAAAACGTCACGAATTTCCTCTTTCAGAAACTGGGTGTCAACAGCAGGCAAATCGAACAGATACTGGAAAGCCAGATCGCTTCGCTGCCAAAGGTGCAGGGGGGCGAACCCTACCTGAGCCGCGAAAGCAACGAAGTGCTGACACGGGCACAGGATTACGCTTCCAAGGGCGGCGACGAGTTCGTCTCGCTCGAACCGATGCTTCTGGCTTTGCTGACTGTGAAAAGTACGGCCTCCAGAATCCTGAAAGACGCAGGCATCACTGAAAAGGAACTGGCATCTGCCGTCAACGAACTGCGTAAAGGAGAAAAAGTGACTTCCCAAAACAGTGAAGACACTTATCAGGCGCTCAACAAGTACGCCAAGAATCTCATCGAAGAAGCGCGGAGCGGAAAGCTCGACCCGGTCATCGGACGGGATGAAGAGATACGGCGCGTGCTGCAAATCCTGAGCCGACGTACGAAGAACAACCCGATATTAATCGGCGAACCGGGTACGGGTAAGACGGCCATCGTGGAAGGACTGGCCCATCGTATCCTGCGGGGCGACGTACCGGAGAACCTGAAAGACAAACAGCTCTACTCCCTCGACATGGGTGCGCTTATCGCCGGTGCCAAATACAAAGGAGAGTTTGAGGAACGTCTGAAATCCGTCATCAACGAAGTGACGAAAAGCGAAGGGCGCATCATCCTCTTCATCGACGAAATCCACACGTTGGTGGGCGCGGGAAAAGGCGAGGGTGCCATGGATGCCGCCAACATCCTGAAGCCTGCCTTGGCACGGGGCGAGCTGAGAAGCATCGGTGCCACCACGTTGGACGAATACCAGAAGTACTTCGAAAAGGACAAGGCATTGGAGCGCCGTTTCCAGACGGTTATGGTCAACGAGCCAGACACGCTCAGCACCATTTCCATCCTGAGGGGACTGAAGGAAAGATATGAGAACCACCACAAGGTGCGTATCCAAGACGACGCCATCATCGCCGCCGTGGAACTTTCCAACCGCTATATCACCGACCGTTTCCTCCCGGACAAGGCCATCGACCTGATGGACGAGGCGGCAGCCAAACTGCGTATGGAGCGTGACTCCGTACCGGAGGAACTGGACGAAATCGAACGCCGGTTGAAACAGTTGGAAATCGAGCGCGAGGCCATCAAACGGGAAAACGACCAGCCCAAACTGGAACAACTGAGCAAGGAGATTGCCGAACTGAAAGAACAGGAAAGCAGCTACAAGGCCAAATGGGAGGCCGAACGCGGACTGGTGAACAAAATCCAGCAGAACAAACAGCAAATCGAGCAGTTGAAATTCGAAGCCGAACGGGCCGAACGCGAAGGCGACTATGGCAAGGTGGCCGAAATCCGCTACGGCAAGCTCAAGGCATTGGAGGACGAAATCAACCGGATACAAGACCAGTTGAAGGACACGCAGGGCGGAGACGCGATGATTAAAGAGGAAGTGACCTCGGAAGACATCGCCGATGTGGTAAGCCGTTGGACGGGCATTCCCGTGAGCAAGATGCTGCAAAGCGAGCGCGAGAAGCTGCTCCATCTGGAAGAGGAACTCCACAAACGGGTCATCGGGCAGGACGAGGCCATACAGGCCGTGAGCGATGCCGTGCGGCGCAGCCGTGCGGGACTGCAAGACCCGAAACGTCCCATCGGTTCGTTCATCTTCTTGGGAACGACCGGTGTAGGCAAGACCGAGCTGGCCAAGGCTTTGGCCGAATACCTCTTCGACGACGAGACGCTGATGACGCGTATCGACATGTCGGAATATCAGGAGAAATTCAGCGTAAGCCGGTTGATCGGTGCGCCTCCGGGATACGTAGGATACGATGAGGGCGGACAACTCACGGAGGCCGTACGCCGCAAACCTTACTCGGTAGTTCTGTTCGATGAAATAGAAAAGGCGCATCCTGACGTATTCAACATCCTCTTGCAAGTGCTCGACGACGGCCGTCTGACCGACAACAAGGGACGCGTGGTGAACTTCAAGAACACCATCATCATCATGACGAGCAACCTGGGGAGCGGTTACATCCAGAGCCAGTTCGAGAAACTGACGCCGCAGACCGGCACACAAGCCCGCGAAGCCCTCATCGAGGAGACGAAAAAAGAGGTGCTCGGCATGCTGAAGAAGACCATCCGTCCGGAGTTCCTGAACCGTATCGACGAGACCATCATGTTCTTGCCGCTCACACAGGAACAAATCAAACAGGTGGTGCGCCTGCAAATCAACGGCATCACCAAGATGTTGGAGGGCAACGGCGTAGCCTTGCAACTGACCGATGCCGCCCTGGACTTCCTGGCCGATGCGGGTTACGATCCCGAGTTCGGTGCCCGTCCGGTCAAACGGGCCATCCAGCGTTACCTGCTGAACGACTTGTCGAAGACCATGTTGGCACAGCACATCGACCGGACGAGACCCATCATCGTGGATGCGGACGGAAACGGATTGGTATTCAGAAACTAAGCATAAACAAAGAGCGGGAATGTGAGGCCACACATTCCCGCTCTTTTTGTTCGTTTTTCACAATATACTTACTTTCAAGTATCCATGTGTCCATTCCTCTGCTGACATAACCTTATAAAACAATCAAGCAACACCACAATACCCAAAAACAAGTATTTTCCAATCCGGCAAATTACCGACTTTCCACGATTGCAAGACACGCTTTCCAAGTCGTATCTTTGCATTCGCAAAACAAACCTCCTAAACTCATCAAACATTGAAAACGGTAATCAGATTGTTAAGCCTTACATTGGCATTTATTAACGTGAGTTCGGTATAATAATCTTATGCAATAAGCCTGCTTTTATCAATGATGTC
>OBYW01000180.1_pt1 | contig 50998 bp, 42 predicted proteins | sample 1476841 | NCBI WGS metagenome assembly OBYW01 (sample SAMEA2580222, study PRJEB22360) | human gut metagenome | biome: human gut; feature: human-associated habitat; material: faeces | place: Denmark | collected 2008/2010
CATCTCCGCCCCCGGCAGGATGTGGCCGTTGGTGCCGCCGATGTAGCGGTACAGCGGCTGGCCTGCGGACTCAGCGGAGGCGTACAGAGCAGCCAGGGACACGCCGAGGATGGCGTTGGCGCCCAGACGACCCTTGTTCGGGGTGCCGTCGAGCTCGATCATGACCTCATCAAGAGCGCGCTGGTCGGAAGCATCCATGCCGATGACCTTCGGAGCGATCTCTTCGTTCACGGCCTTGACGGCATTGAGAACACCCTTGCCCTGGTACACGGACTTGTCGCCATCGCGACGCTCCCAAGCCTCAGCTTCACCAGTGGAAGCACCGGACGGAACGAGGCCCAGGCCCTGAGCACCGTCTTCGGTGTCGAGAACGACCTCAACGGTCGGGTTGCCGCGGGAATCGAGAATCTGACGCGCGTAAACGCTTTCAATTACTGCCACAACTACTCCTTATAAACGTTAGGTTGTGATGACATTGCCTAGAGTAGTGCGTTTTGTGGACGTATGGCAAACTTATCCGACACGATTTATGTGAACGCTCACATAAATCGTGTCGGACGCGTCCGGAACTTCGCCTGTTATTTCCTTGGCGCTGGCTTCCAGTCAAGATCGTCGAGAAGTTGGTTAGTCCATCCAACGATCTCATCGGAACTCATTGGCCCGGATCCAAGCGACCCCGCAAACGGGGTGGGGATCACATACGTTTGAGTGACAGGCCTGTACTGGATGCCTTTGTAGATTCGCGCCATGCGCATCTGTACGGATTCACGTGGCTCAAATTTGGAGACACGAATGTTACGTCCTTGACCGATGATCTCCGTAATGCCAAGCTTTCTTGCTTTGAATCGCAATCGCGCCACATCGAACAATGCCTCGAAATCGACCGGAGGTTTACCGTAACGATCCGTAAGTTCATCGCGCAACTCGTCAAGATCAGCTTCCGTACGTGCCCCTGCCAGCTTGCGGTAGGCTTCCAATCGCAATTTGTCGGAATCGATGTAGCCGACGGGGATGGACGCTTCGATCGGCAGATCAATTGTGACAGCAACCGATTCCGCACGTTCCGGCTCCTTGTACTGTTCGACAGCTTCGGAAACCATGCGCACATACAGATCGAAGCCAACGCCCTCGATATGCCCGCTCTGCTCGTCGCCCAGCAGATTGCCAGTGCCACGCAGCTCGAGATCCTTCATCGCCACGTCAAAACCTGAACCAAGCGCAGTGTTCTGCGCGATGGTGGCCAGTCGGTCATGCGATTGCTGGGTCATCGGCTTGGTCGGATCGTACAGGAAGTACGCGTAGGCACGCTCACGGCCTCGCCCGACACGGCCACGCAGCTGGTGCAGCTGGCTTAGGCCGAAACGGTCGGCATGATCGACGATCAACGTATTCGCATTGGAAATATCAAGACCGGTTTCGATGATGGTGGTGCATACGAGCACATCAATGTCGCGATGCCAGAAGTCTCGGATCACACCGTCGAGCTGCTTCTCCCCCATCTTGCCATGGGCGATGCCGACATGCGATTCCGGCACCAGCTCGTGAATCTTCGCGGCAACCGAAGCGATGTCTTGCACTCGGTTGTGTACATAGAACACCTGGCCACCGCGCAACAGCTCACGCCTGACCGCAGCAGTAACCTGAGCATCCTCATACGCGCCAACGTAAGTAAGCACCGGCAAGCGGTCTTCCGGAGGCGTGGCCAACGTGGACATTTCACGAATGCCTGTAACGGCCATCTCCAACGTTCGCGGAATCGGTGTTGCCGACAGACTCAGCACATCCACATTGGTACGCAGCGCCTTCAACGTCTCTTTATGTTCGACACCGAAACGCTGCTCCTCATCGATGATGACCAGGCCTAGATCCTTGAATTTGACCTTCGGCCCGAGCAGTTTGTGCGTACCGATCACCACATCGACGGAACCGTCTTCAAGTCCCTTGATGGTGTCGTTGATTTCCTTGGTGGTTTGGAAACGGCTCATCGCCCTTACTTCCACCGGGAATCCTTCAAAACGTTCGGTGAACGTCTCGAAATGCTGTTGCACCAGCAATGTGGTCGGCACCAGCACAGCCACCTGTTTGGAATCCTGCACCGCCTTGAATGCGGCACGTACGGCGATTTCGGTTTTGCCGAATCCCACGTCGCCACAAATCAGGCGATCCATCGGCACGGGCTTTTCCATATCGGATTTGACTTCGTCGATGGTAGTCAGCTGATCGGCGGTTTCTTGGTATGGGAAAGCGTCTTCCAGTTCTTTCTGCCAAGGGGTGTCTTTGCTGAAGGCATACCCCTGCATGCGTTGACGTGCCGAATACAGTTTGACCAGATCTTCGGCGATTTCGTGCACATGCTTACGTGCTTTCGCCTTGGTAGCAGCCCAGTCGGATCCGCCCAGTTTGTTGAGTTTTGGAGCGTCGGCACCGATGTATTTGCTGACTTGGTCAAGCTGATCGGTGGGGATGAACAGTTTGTCGGCAGGTGCGCCGCGCTTGCTGGATGCGTATTCGATGACCAGATATTCGCGTGTTGTCTGGTTGGCGCCCGCTCCGATGGTACGCTGTCGCATTTCGAGGAACCGGCCGATGCCATGCTGCTCATGCACCACGTAATCGCCGGCTTTGAGCTCCATAAGGTCAATGGCCTTACGGCGACGTTTCGGTGTTTTTGCCTGTCCCGCGGCCGATGTGCGTCCGGTCAGATCGCGTTCGGTAAGCAGTGCGACTTTCGCAGCATTATCGACGAATCCGTCGATGGCACGCGATCTGATGCAGTCGAAGTTGGCGATTCCCGTTTCGTTGATGGCACGCTTGAGTCGAACAAGAGTACCTTGCGCTCCTGCAGTGACGGTGACGGCATAGCCGGCATCAAGAAGACCTTCGATACCGGATGCGGCTTTGGCTTCATCTCCGCGATATTCGCCGGGATTGGCAGCGTCGAGCTGAACGTGTCCTTCCCTGCTTGGGTCCACGCCGAAACTCGTAAGCTTCCATACGTCGTGCCTTGAGAAAACCAGCGATGAAATCGTTTCTTCAAAATCGTAGAAATTCGCCTGATCGAACGTGATCGGAGCGCCGGCACCATGACCGGATGCTGCGACATGCCAGCTGGCCGCAAGAAACTCATTGGCGGTTTTTGCGAGATCGTCAGCCGAACGACGCAATTTTTCCGGATCAGAGAGCATGACCAGCGCATGCTTGGGCAACATGCCCTGCACCGGCTCCATGTCATCGACCAATGCAGGAAGTAACGATTCCATACCTTCGACCGGAATGGCGTTGGCAATGGATTCTAGCATGTCTTCGGCATTGGGAATGGATCCAATCAAGGATTTCGCACGCTTGCGCACCTTGTCAGTCAATTGCAGTTCACGGCATGGCGTGGCCCAAACAACAGGAACATTCCCGCCATACGTACGCTGATCCGAAGCGTGGAACTCCCTGATGGTGTCAATCTCATCACCGAAGAACTCAATACGCACAGGATGTGGCAATGTCGGTGGGAACACGTCGATAATGCCTCCTCGCACCGCGAATTCACCACGATCCATCACCAGATCGACTCGAGTATAAGCATTTTCCACCAGTCGACGCGACGCCTCGTCGAGCGCCAATTCCTCGCCTTGAGAAAACACCAAAGGCTCCACGTCGGCCAAACCTGCAACCACTGGCTGGATCAGGGATCGCACCGGCATGACGAGAATGCGGATGGGGCCGAACAGCTTGCTTCCCTCTTGAGGGTGCTTCAGCCTGCGGAACACCGCCATACGGCTCGCCACGGTATCGGCGCGTGGCGAGAGGCGTTCATGAGGCAAGGTCTCCCATGCTTCGAGCTGTGCCACGTCGTTCGGATCGCCGGAATACCACGAACGAATCGTCTCGACCGTCTCTTCGGCTTCGCGGCCGGAGGCCACCACAAATACAACCGGCCGTGTTCCCGATGCTCCAGCGGCCAGTGCCGGGCGCAATCCTTCGGGAATGCCAACGGTAATGCTGGGGTCTATGTCGGATTCCGGCACCTCGATCTCACCGGAAATCAGCGCACGAAAATCCTCGTCGGTTTCGAGTACGTCAAGAATGCCAGCCAAGGAACCTGAAGTCGGCAACTGCACCGGTTCAGCGGCCATTGAATTGCTCCTGAGCTTTGGCGAGGCCATTGAAAATGATAGTTTCGGCGGCATCAGCGCCATCGGCGAGGAATTCCGGAAGCTGCTTGCGCTGATCCGGTCCGAATCCGCCCAGCACCCAGTTCACGGTGTTGTCGTGGGCATGGGCACCTCGCTGCGCGTGTCCAACGCCCATGCGTACACGGGCATACTTCGGAGTTCCCAAGGCGCGGTCAATCGACTTGATGCCATTATGTCCGCCTGCGGAGCCGCCTGCCTTGACTTTGATACGTCCAAAATCAAGATCCATGTCGTCGTGAATCACCACGATATGGTCCGGTTCAATCTGGTAGTAGGCGCTGATGGAAGCCAACGCATTGCCTGACTCGTTCATGTAGGTGAGCGGCTTTGCCAGGAAGAATTTGACGTTACGACCAGACAGGTTCATCACACCCTTGCCGAGCATGGCAAGCCCTTTATGGTCGGAAAAGTTGACCGACCAACGTTCAGCAAGCAGATCAGCTGCCATAAATCCCATATTGTGACGGGTGCCTTCATATTTGGAACCCGGATTGCCGAGTCCTGCGATCAGCCAGAAATCAGATGCCATTGAAATCGTTCCATTCATTCATACATACGATTGCGCGCATTCATATTGCGCCGCGTTGTCTCGTCTTGATAACCGCAAAGATTGTACTTACAGGTCGAGATACCAGTAACTCATGTCACGCATGGTGCCGGTGAAATCGGTGGCGGCGGTTGGCATGAGGCCAAACTGTGTAAAACCGAACCGTTTCATCAGTGCGATCGAACCGGCATTGTCTGCGAAAATAATGCCGCATGCCTTACGCATATTACGCTTTCGGCATTCTTCAAGCAGTTTGGTGAGCGTATATGTGCCGACTCCCCTGCCCTGCCATTGCGGGTCGATGTAGTAGGCAAGATCGGTGACGCCATCATATCCCGCGCGATCATAGAAAACGGAAAGCGCGCTGAATCCAATGATCTGTCTCTCTCCGTCATCATCTGCCGTTTCCGTAACGAACACCGCGTACGGATCATGATGCGATTCAACCCATGCTTTGCGCTGTTCGTATGTGCGTGGGGTTATATCGGCCGATGATCCACCTCGTATGACTGCAGCGTTGTAAATGTCGGTGATTGCTTGAATGTCGTTTTGCGTGGCGATGCGGTAGGAATACTCACTCATGTTTTTGAGCATACCGGGCATATGCAGAAGGCGGAAGACCGGTTCCATATATGAGGAACCAGACTCCCGCCTTACGCAAACAGCAATCGTACGGAACTTGTGCGGAAACTACTGCTCGAGTTCGAGCGCCTTGTTCAACGCTTCCTGAAGTTTCTTCTGCGCTTCGCCATAAGCGGACCAATCGCCCTTCTTCATGGCCGCGTCGGAATCCTTCATTGCCTGGGATGCGTCGTTGAGGGCGCTCTTCAGATCGCTGCTCATCGTGCTGGAACCGCCAGTATTGCCGGAACTGCTGTCATTGTTGGAATTCGATCCAGATGACGAGTCAGTACCGTCAGTTCCGGAAGAACCGTTAGCGGAGGCATCCCCACTGGTACCGGCAGTATCGCTCGTGTCGGTCTTACTGCTGGTGGAACCGTCGACGTTTTCGGCATCGCCCGCGGACGCGCCGGAGTTGCCGCCGAACACCTGATCGAGCGCTTCGTCCAATGTGTTGGCGAATCCGACCTGGTCGCCGAAGGCCACCAACACCTTCTTCAACAGCGGGAAACTGGTGGAACCGGAGGACTTGACGTACACCGGCTGCACGTACACCAATCCGCCGCCGAGCGGCAGTGTAAGCAGATTGCCTCGCTGCACGTTGGTGGAGCCGGACTCAAGCAGGTTGAGTTCCTTCGACACGTCGGCCGACGCATTGAAGTTGTTCTGCGCCTGACCGGGGCCTGGCACATTGGAATCCTTTGGCAACTCCTGCAATCGAAGCGTGCCATAGTTCGCACCGATCTTGCCTTTTTCGTTGCCCGCATCGGAATCGACAGATAGGAATCCCGTCAAAATCTCTCGGGTTGACGTACCTGCGGGAATATATGAGGACGTCAACGAGAACACCGGCTCGTTGGACCCACCGGTCTGCAACGTCAAATAATACGGCGGCTGCAGAATGTCGCGTTCCTGAGCCTGCTGAGATTCGGTCGGATCGACCGGAGTCTGCCAGAAATCCTCACCGGAGAAGAACTGGCTGGCGCTCGACACATGGTACTTGGTCAACAGCTCGCGCTGCACCTTGAACAGGCTTTCCGGGTAACGCAGGTGGCTCATCAGATCGCCGGAAATTTCCGACAACTGGTGGTACTGGCCGGGAAAGATCTTCTGCCATGCCTTGATCACCGGATCGGATTCGTCCCACACGTACAGGTCCACGGAACCGTCATACGCATCGACGGTAGCCTTCACGGAGTTGCGAATGTAGTTGGCGTTCTTCGAAGCCAGCTCACTCACCGTGGCCGAAGATTCCGTGGTGGAATCCTTGGAGGCTTCGCCCAGATCGGTCATCTGCGAATACGGGTAGGCGTCAGACGTGGTGTAACCGTCGACGATCCACTTGACACGACCATCCACGACCGCCGGGTACACACGGCCGTCAAGCGTCAGGTATGGTGCGACCTTGGCCACACGCTCCTTCGGGGAACGATCGTAGAGAATCTGTGATGCGGAATTCACACGGTTGGAGAACAGAATCTGGTCGGAGCCGAAACGGATGGCATACAGCAGTCGGGAGAAGATATTGCCGATCTTCGGGCCGCCATTGCCGCCGAACGTGTTGGTGGCGCCTTCGGAACCGGTCGGGTAATCGAACTCCCACGACTGCGTGCCTTCCGGAGCGCCCACGATCGAATACTCGGAAGCGTTCGGCGAGAAGTAGATACGCGGCTCATACTGTTCGGATTCGGTGAGCTTGCCTTGGGTTGGGATGCCCGCCTCGAAGAACTTCGGCTGGCCGTCGGCCGTCACCTTGTTGCCGTAGGCGGCCACCACACCATAGCCGTGCGTGTACACGGTATGGTCGTTGACCCAGTTGCGATTGTCAAGACCGGCAAGGTCAAGTTCTCGTGCTGCGATCACCGTATCTTGGCTCTCGCCGTCGACCTCATACTTGTCGCCGGGCGAGAGTGTCGGCAAATGTATAATACTGCTTGGATTGCTGCAACTGTTTGAACGTTGGGGAAACGATCTGCGGATCGAGCAGCCGGATCTGCGCGGTCGATTCCGCGGAGTCGGCCAGTGCGCCTTCCTCGCCTTCGGTAGTGGCCTGGTATTGTTCCGTCTTCACATTGTTCAGACCATAGGCTTCACGAGTGGCGTCGATATTGCGCTGAATATATGTTGATTCCATCTCCTGCGCATTCGGGTTCACGCGGAAACGCTGCAGTAGCATCGGCCATGCCACGGTAAGCACCAGGCTCGCCACAATGGCGGATGCGATGGCCACGGTAGGCACCTTCCACGCCTTGAGCGCTTCGGAGGCGCGCACCGCGATTGGGGCCTGGCCTTCCAGCGCATGCGATTTCATGATCCACACGCCGAGAACCACACCAAGAGTGGCGGTGATGGCGGCCATGATGAAGGTAACGGGAATCGTGGCGTTGACCGTGGTGTAGGTGGCGCCGGTGATGCGGCTACCCTCCTGCGTGAGGTGAGAGAACACACCAAGCACCTGATTCGCCGCCCATGCGAACATGTTGAGTATCAGCCAGATGCCGATCTGCCTACGCGCACGCTTGGTGATGTGGAACAGTCCACGACCATGCACTGGCATGGTGATGCGAATGCCACCCATCATCACATGCGTGACGATGGAGAAGATAATGCCTGCAAGCAACAGCAGCGACACCGCCGACATAATCAACTTCAAACCAGGCAACACGAATACGTAGAAACCATTGTCAATGCCGAATTGCGGATCAGTGGTGCCGAAACTCTGCGCATTGAACATCAGCAGAATCTCAGACCAATTCGCATTAAACTGCGATCCGAACATCAAACCGACGATCAATGAAATCACCACTGCCACACGACGTGCACTCTTTGAGCTCACGCCCTTGCCCACTTCGATGGTGTCGCCATTAATACGAATGGTAGAACCATCGGCAGCATCGGGGCGAGCCCAGATCGCCAGCGACGCGGAAAGGAATCCGACCGCGGCGATCAGCAGCGCATACGCCACCCACAGGCCTACCCTGGTACCCAACTGCGTCCAAATCACGCTTTGGAAGCCAAGCTGCGCATACCACATGACATCGGTGATGAACTGCGCCAAGCCAAAGAACAGTCCGACGATGATGGCAAGCGCCAGCACCACACCGATTAGAATCTTGTTGCCGTTCGACGATTTGCGCGGACGGTTCGGCTGTCGTGTGATGCGCGGACCGGACGGACCTCTTGGAGGCATGTTCGCCGAAGACCGGGTGGTGTTATCGCCATCGGTTTCGACATTGAGAATGATGGGATCATCGTTGCCGGATTTATTGGCACGCTGCCCTTGGGAGCGGCTCGGGCCGCTTTCCGGGTCGAACATGGGACCAAACATATCAAAAAAAGACATACTAATAGCCTATCGACAGGCACGGAACGTGCTTTATGCCACTGGCCTAATGTTTACGCAATTCACGAACACGAATCCACCCGTTCTTTTCTTATGCGATCGTATTCGCCATCACTGGCATGTGATAGATAATGACACTATGAAGAGGGTTCACGTTCATTTCGCTCGTTGTGCTGCCGCACTGTGCGCCATCGCACTGCCGCTATCGTTCGCTGGGTGTTCATCCAGCGCGAGTTTGAATGCTGGCTCCAACCAATCCGAGCAATCCAATTCGCAGCAGTCCGGCGCATCACATGATGCGCTTGACAAATCCAACGTGCCAAGCGTGATGGACGACTCTCCGCACGGCAAAGCCGTGGCTGCAGTCAATGCCATGAGTCTTGCAGAGCGTGTCGGTCAGCTCATCATGGCACCTCTCTACGCGGGATCCGATCCTTCCTCATTGCAAGATCTCATTACGAACCAGCATGTCGGTTCGGTGCTGATCATCGGCAACTGGAATTCTGGAACGGCCGGTGTCGCCGCAGCCACATCCGCATTGCAATCGTATGCGCCGGCCAATAATCGGCTGTTGATGACCACCGATCAGGAAGGTGGTTTGGTGCAGCATCTTCAAGGCTCTGGTTTCGACCAGATGCCTTCCGCCACCGATCAGGGAACGATGTCGACCGATCAGCTTCGTCGGTCGGCGGCCGTATGGGGTTCCCAGCTTAAGTCAGCTGGCATCAATGTCGATTTGGCGCCGGTGGTGGGTACGGTGACGGTGGATCGCGCCACGAACGACCCTGTCGGAGCGTTGGATCGTGATTTTGGATTGGACGCGGCCGGTAATGCCGACCATGCCAAAGCGTTCATTCAGGGCATGGCGGATTCGGGTATTGGCAGCGCCATCAAGCATTATCCGGGACTTGGTTCGGTAACCGGCAATACCGATTTCACCGCCGACGGCATTCTTGACACCACCACCATGTTGGACGGTGCGGAAATCAACGCGTTCAATAGCGCGTTGGAGGCGAACCCTTCCATGGTGATGATGTCTTTGGCTACCTATCAGGCCATTGATCCGAACAATCCCGCCGTGTTTTCCAGCACTTTGGTAACGGATTATCTACGTAATACGGTTGGTTTTCAGGGTGTCATCACTTCGGATTCCCTCTCCGCCACTGCCCTGAGCGGTGTTCAGCCGAGTGATTTGGGTGTGCGATTGGTTGAAGCCGGCGGTGATCTTGCCTGTATTGGCGCTTTCGATTATGTTCAGCAGGTTTTGGATGGTTTGAATGCGAAGGCCGCGGCTGATTCTGCTTTTGCGGACAAGGTGAAGCAGTCCGCGATTCGCGTGATGACGCTGAAATACGATATGGAACTCGCCAAATAATCACGGCCCACTGCGACACGGCCGAAAGCCGCGCTGTTATGCAAAAGCTTTCATGAGAATACCAGCTGCACCAACAGCATGTAAGCAGCGGTGCCACCGGCGATCGACAGCAGCATGTTTCTTTTCCATACATGCAGCAGAACGATCACCATAATCGCAAGCAATTCGGGAATGCCGTGGCTGCCGGACAGCAGATGCACGCCCTTGAGCGAATACACGACGAGCAGACCGGTCATGGCGTATGGCAGCACCGTGCCCAGATAGGTGATGAAACGCGGCGGTTCCTTCGATTCGGGGAATACCAGAAACGGCAGGAAACGGGTCAAAATGGTACCAAGTATCGCCATGATAATAGTGACGACGCCCTGCCAGGTGGTCATGATCATCATGCGCGCGCCTCTTTCTGCATATCGTCGGACGTTACGCTGCCAGCTCCGCCGGCTTCATCCGTCTTGTCGTTTTTCAGATCGTTCAGATACGGCCGCAGCAGAACGAACATGACCAGCATGCCGGCAAGCGAGGGAATCATGAAATTGTCGGCGCCGAAAACTCCCAAACAAATCGCAGGCACGACGATGCCGGTCAACGCCGCCATATGGCTCTTATGCTTCGTAGCCAGCCACTGGTCTGCGAAGATCACGGCGAACATGGCGGTCATAATGAAATCGAGTCCGGAGGTATCGAACGTGATACGTCCGCCGAGAATGCCTCCAACCGTGGCACCAGCCACCCAGGAGAATTGGTTGAGGAATCCCACGAAGAAGTAGAACCAGCCTTGGTTGACGCCTTTGGGAATGACAGTGCCGTTGTCGATGGCGAAAGTCTCATCACACAGGGAGAAGATGAGATACGGTTTTTTCACCCCCATGTTCTTGAACCGGCCAAGCATGGAAATGCCGTAGAACAGATGCCTTGTGCCTAGCATGACGGCAAGCATGAACGTGGCGAACGGATTGAACGCGGACACTAGCAGATTCACCGTCACGAATTCCATGGAACCGGTGAAGATGAACGCGCTCATGCACATGGGCCACAGGAAGGAGAAACCACGCGTGCCCATCAGCACGCCATATGACAAAGCCAGAAGGAAGAAGGTGATACAAACCGGCAACGTTCTGGGCAAAGCGGTTTTGAAGGCTGTGGATGCGACCGCCTTCCTACCTTGTATTCGCGAGACCAAATGCCTTTCCTTTCAATCCTCGTCTCATCTCATGGCATGCCGACACCTACCATCACGCCGGCCATCATACTATCGCGCTCCCCGACAAACGCCCTTAGGTCCATCGGCTCCGGTTATGGCCGATCGCACTCGAAACGTAACGGAAAGGGCTATTATGCTGCATACTGAAAATCGTCGGACAGTTAAAAAGGAGTATGCATGAAAACGCTGGTTCTGGTGTTCCATCCGCATCTGGAAAAATCGCAGGTCAACCGCAAGCTTATGGACGCGGCCAACGAAACCGGAGACGTGACCGTGGTCGATGAATACGCCGCATATCCGGATTTCAGAATCAACGTCGAACATGAGCAGAGGCTCATCGAAACGCATGACCGCATCGTGCTGCAGTTCCCGTTCTACTGGTACAGCTCTCCCGCTCTGCTCAAGCAGTGGGAGGATGACGTGATCAAGGCCGGTTGGGCTTATGGCGGCGGCCGCGCCCTTGAAGGCAAGGAGTTCATGCTGTCCGTGTCCACCGGATCTCCAGCCGATTCCTACACCCGTGAAGGCAGCCATGTGCGCACCATGGACGAGCTGCTTTCCCCGTTCGAGACCACGTTCCGTCATACGCATGCGACGTATCTGAAGCCGTTCTTCATCCAAGGCGTTGCCACGTCCACCGAAGAGCAAATCGACGAGGCCGTGTCCAAGTATCCTGCCGCGCTGATCGGCTGATCGACCCATATCGGATCCACTGCCGAATGGGCGGCCAGGTTTCGCTTTGCACGAACATGGACGCCCGTTTGACTTCGAGTGCTTGAGGTTTCTATGCTCTTCCAACGGAGCACATGAAGGAGCATATGATGAACATCCTAAAGACACTTGAATCCAACGCCGATCAAGACATTCCCGAGACCCGTCAGGCGCTTCTCACCGGCGAGCGCGCGGAGTTTTTTGCACATGACCGTCATTATGTCGACACGATTTTCGATGATGGCGAGTCGCCGTTGAAGCATGCACATGCTATTGAGCTTGAGTCGAGTTCGTTCAAATGGAAGTATCCGCTGTGGTATTGCTCGGATATTTCGGCGAAGGATTGCACGTGGTTCGAGATGGCACGCGCAGGCGTGTGGTATACAAACAACATTCGCGTCGAGGATTGCACATTTGAAGCGCCGAAGAATTTCCGCCGTTGCCGTGATGTTTCGTTGAGGAACGTTGATTTCGTCAATGCCGAAGAAACATTGTGGGCTTGTTCGAATGTCATGATGAATAATGTAAGTGCGCGCGGTGATTATTTAGCAATGAATTGTTCTGACATCAAAATCGATAATTTGCGTTTGGTTGGCAATTATCCGTTTGATGGCGCGCGTAATATTGAGATTTCGAATTCTCGATTGATTTCCAAGGATTGCTTCTGGAATTGCGAAAATGTGACTGTGCGCGATTCGTTTATTTCCGGCGAATACTTGGCTTGGAACTCGCGTAATGTGACGTTCGAGAACTGCACGATCGAAAGCCTGCAGGGCTTGTGTTATGTGGACAATCTGGTATTGCGTAACTGTCGGCTTATCAATACCACGCTCGCGTTTGAATATTCTTCCGTGGACGCGGACGTGCATGGCGCGATCGACAGCGTGTTCAATCCTGCGTCCGGTACGATCCGCGCCGATGCGATCGGTGAGCTGACGCTTGATCCGAAGAGGATCGATCCGTCAGCAACGACGGTCATCACGGCCGACGTTACGGAGCGGTAGATAGAATCGACCATATGACCTACGATTTCGATACTCCAATCGACCGTTCCGGCACCTATTCGCTCAAATGGGAGGAGGCCGGCGACGCATTGCCCATGTGGGTGGCGGACATGGATTTTAAGACCGCACCCGAGATTCGCGAGGCGTTGCGTCGGCGCGTAGAACATGGCGTTTTCGGCTATTCGATAGTGCCGCCTGAATGGAACCAGGCGTATGTGGATTGGTGGGGGCGTCGCCATGGGCTTGTCATCGACCCTGATTCGCTGGTATTCTGCACTGGCGTGGTGCCTGCCATCTCCAGCATGGTCAGGAAGCTCACCACGCCGAATGAGAATGTGCTTATTCAGACGCCGGTTTACAACATTTTCTTCAATTCGATTCTCAACAATGGTTGCCGGGTACTCGAATCGCCGCTTGCCTATGACGGCGAAGGCCGTTATTCGGTCGATTGGAACGATCTCGAGACGAAGCTTGCTGATCCGCAGACCACGTTGATGATCCTATGCAATCCGCATAATCCAATCGATCGTATCTGGAACCGGGAGACGCTGAATCATATCGGTGAACTGTGTTGGAAGCATCATGTGACAGTGATCAGCGACGAAATCCACTGCGATTTGACCGATCCGGGTTTTGATTATGTACCGTTCGCCTCCGTGAGTGAACATTGCGCGATGAATTCGGTGACCTGCATGGCGCCGACCAAAACCTTCAATATCGCCGGTCTCAATTCCGCTGCCGCGATGATTCCGAATCCCGTGCTACGCCATAAGGTGTGGCGTGCGCTTAACACCGACGAAGTGGCCGAACCGAACGCCTTCGCCATGACTGCCACGCTGACCGCATTCAAGGAAGGCGAACCTTGGCTGAATGAGCTGCGCGCCTATCTGGCGGGTAACAAGGCCACCGCGCGTGCGATGGTTGACGCATACAACGCATCCGTACCGAACGACCGACGCGTCATCATGATCGAAGGCCATGCCACTTATCTGCTGTGGGTCGATTGTTCGGCCATCACGCACGATACAGACGCGCTGTGCGATTATCTTAAGCGCGAACACAAGGTGATGTTCTCCAAAGGTTCCGAATACGGTGGGAACGGACACGATTTTGTACGCATCAATGTGGCATGCCCACGCTCGCGTATGATCGAAGGGCTCGCACGGTTCATCGACGGCCTGCTCGCATACCGCACGAAGACATCTCCGACGGCAGCCGGTTTCTAGATTCGCGATTCGCATATGTCCGTTTCAGCGCGTCTTCAAGTTGGAACAAACGGATTTTGGTCTCCAAATCCTCCCGCATAACCGGTGATACCGCCAAGTGGTGAATCGTAATGGGACTTCCGTGCAACATCCATTTCCATCACATTCCCAATATAATTGTCAACGGACATCAACGAAGGAGTTGGCATGGGATACGTGCTTATCACGGGAGCGTCCGGCGGCATCGGGCGCGAATTGGCGACGTTGTTCGCTGCGGACGGACATAATCTGGTGATTACCGCCCGCAGCCAGGAGCGACTTGATACGGTGAAAGAACGGCTCGAACAGCGTTTCGGCATACATGTGGTGGCATTCGCCATTGACCTGAGCGAATCCGACGCGCCGAAGAAACTCCATGAATTCACCACGTCACAGGGCCTTGTGGTCGACCATCTCGTCAACAACGCGGGTTTCGCAGATTGGACCGGGTTCCTTGACGCCGATTGGAACCGGCAGAATGAGATGATGCAGCTCAACATGCATGCGTCCGCCGAATTGACGTACCGGTATGGCTGTGATATGCGTACCAACGGGCATGGCAGGATTTTGAATATTTCGTCAGTCGCGTCAATGATGGCAGGACCGTATATGGCGATGTACTTCGCCTCGAAAGCGTTCGTGCGCTCGCTGTCGGAGGCTGTGGCCCATGAGCTGCGCGGCACGGGTGTGACGGTGACCTGCGTGTGCCCTGGCCCGACCACCACCGGTTTCGAAAAAGCCGCCAACATGCATGGCCGTAACTTCTTCACTATGACCAAGCCGGCCACCGCACGGCAATTGGCGGTATATGCCTACCGCAAAATGATGCGCGGTTCCGCTCTCGCCTATCATGGTCCGCTCACCAAGGCGGGCGCAATCGCGGAACGCACACTCCCCCGCGCGCTCACCCGCAAAATTGCCGCCTTCATGAATGGCGGGAATCCGAATCGAAGGTCGATTTGTAGAAAGCCATAAAAAAGGACTATGACGTTTTCGATTCTCTCTTGACGTTGGGTGGAGGCTACGCATTAGTATGAAAGGCATGACTGAAACCGTTTCAACCGCATCCAACGCGGCCGGCACGTGGACGAATCCGCTGCGCGATCCGCGCGATCTTCGACTTCCACGTATTGCAGGCCCGTGCAGTATTGTGATTTTCGGCGTGACCGGCGATCTGTCACGCAAGAAGCTGCTTCCTGCCATTTATGATCTGGCTAATCGTGGTCTATTGCCGCCAAGCTTCGGTCTGACGGGGTTCGCTCGTCGTGATTGGACCGAAGAGCACTTCAAGGATTTTGTGAAGGAGAATGTGCAGGCGCACTGCCGTACGCCATTCAAGGAGGCGACATGGAAGCAGCTCGCCGACGGCATTCGTTTCGTGCAAGGCACGTTCGACGATCCGAAGGCGTTCGAACGACTGTCGAACACTGTTGCCGAGCTTGACCGCGATCGTGGCACGCGAGGCAACCATGCGTTCTACATGTCGGTGCCGCCGCGCGCGTTCCCGCAGGTTTCCCGACAGTTGGCCGATTGCGGTTTGGCAAAATCGTCTGAAGGTGCTTGGCGTCGTGTGATCATCGAGAAACCGTTCGGGCATGATCTGTCAAGCGCCAAGGAGCTGGATCGTGTGGTCTCCGAGGTGTTCGATCCATCGAGTGTGTTCCGTATCGACCATTATCTCGGTAAGGAGACCGTGCAGAACATATTGGCACTTCGTTTCGCGAACGCGATGTATGAGCCGATCTGGAACAATAATTACGTCGACCATGTGCAGATCACGCATGCCGAGGATATCGGCGTGGCGGGTCGTGCCGGCTATTACGACGGTATCGGCGCGGCGCGTGACATCATCCAGAACCATTTGCTGCAGCTTATGGCGTTGACGGCGATGGAGGAGCCTGTTTCGTTCTCCGCTTCCGATCTGACGGCGGAGAAGACGAAGGTGCTGTCCGCAGTGCGCTTGCCGAAGGATCTGGCGGCGCATACGGCGCGCGGCCAGTATGCGGCCGGTTGGCAGGGTTCGCATGAGGTCGTGGGGTATTTGGACGAGAAGGGTATCGATCCGGAGTCGACGACCGAGACGTATGCGGCGATCCGTTTGGATGTCGATACGCGCCGTTGGGCCGGTGTACCGTTCTATCTGCGTACGGGCAAGCGTTTGGGCAAGCGTGTCACGGAGATTGCCGTGGTGTTCAAGCGCGCCCCGCATCTGCCGTTCGAGTCGACCGCGACGAAGGAGCTCGGCAAGAACGCGATCGTGATCCGTGTACAGCCCGATGAGGGTGTGACCATGCGGTTCGGCGCGAAAGTACCGGGCGGCACGTCGATGGAGGTCCGTGACGTGTCGATGGACTTCGGTTACGGCCGTTCGTTCACCGAATCGTCTCCGGAAGCCTATGAACGTCTGATTCTTGACGTATTGCTGGGCGATCCTCCGCTGTTCCCAACCACGCGCGAAGTGGAATTGAGCTGGCAGATCCTTGACCCGATCGAGGAATTCTGGTCCACGCTCGGCCAGCCGCAGCCGTATCGTTCCGGAACGTGGGGCCCTCAGGAAGCCGTTGAAATGCTCGCCCGTGATGGACATCGTTGGAGGATGCCGTGATCATTACCATGAAGAACACCGAAACCCGTGAGATTTCGGCGAAAATCGACGAATTGCACGAGGAGCGTGGCGAAGCGGCTTTGGGTCGCGTGCTCACACTGTTGATCTCCACGAATGAGACGTCGCTGGAGCATGATCTTGCCGTAGCGAACAACGCCAGCCGAGAGCACCCTTGCCGCGTGATCGCAATCGCACCGAATTCACGCAAGGTGGATGCCGTTGTCGATGATGGCAAGCCGCACACCTTCCTCGACGCGGAAGTGCGATTCGGCTCCGATGCCGGCGCAGGAGAGATTATCGTGCTGCGTCCGCTTGGCGGCTTGGTGCATCATCCGGATACGCTGGTGATTCCATTGCTGGTTCCCGATGCGCCGGTGGTAGCTTGGTGGCCGAACGAGGCTCCGGCGAACCTGTCCACCGACCTGTTGGGATCGATGGCCCGCAGCCGTATCACGGATGCGATGCATTCCTCGAATCCGATGCGCACGATGGATGACCTGCGTCGTAATTGGTCGTCGAAGAACGTGGATATGTCGTGGACCAGGCTCACCGTATGGCGCGCCATGCTGGCTTCGATGCTCGACCAGCCTCCACATCTGCCAGTAAGCGGTGTGCGTGTGACCGGCAAGAAGGATTATCTACCGATGGACCTGTTGGCCGCATGGTTGCGTTTGCGCCTCAACGTACCGGTAGTGATAGAAGACGATCCGAACGCAACTGCGGTGACCGGCGTGTATCTGACCCGTTCCGATGGCGTGCTGAGTCTGGAACGCCCTTCCACCGATGATGGCATCGCAGTGCAGAACGTGCCTGGTCAATCACCTCAGACCATTAGCGTGCCCGCACGTACGCTTGAGGAATGTCTGAGCGAGGAACTGGGACGTCTCTATCCGGACGAGATTTATGCCGAAGTGGTGACTCAGGGTTGGGATCTGATCAATCCGAAGCGCTGAACCCGAAAAACCAGTCGCCCTGACCATGACCCGGCGGGGCGACACCGTATAAGGAGCAAATATGGCAGAACGCAAGACCATTGTGTATCCGAATCCTGAAATGCTGGCGCAGGCTGTGGCCGCACGCACATTGTTGACCATCATCGACCTGCTGGCCGAACCGGAACGTCGTCGCGTGGACATCGCAGTGACCGGCGGCACCGACGGCAACCGCGTATTCGCCGCGATGAATGCTAGTCCGTTGAACGATGCCGTGGACTGGAACCGCGTGCATGTGTGGTGGGGCGACGAACGCTTCGTGGCGGCCGATGACGACGACCGCAATGCGAAGCAGGCTCGCGAAGCCTGGTACGGTGCGCTTGTGGAAGATGGACGCATGCCTGCCGGGAACGTCCATGCGATGCCTGCCGACACCCGTAGCGCCACCGAAATCGCATCGGCCTCCCCCGAGCAGACCGATGCGGTGCTGGCCGAGGCCGCCGCCGAATACCAGCGTGAGCTGGCTGCGCAGCTGGGAGAAAATCCGGCATTGGATATCGCGATGTTCGGCATGGGGCCGGACGCGCATTTCGCATCCTTGTTCCCCGACCATGGCGAATCCGAGATCGCCGACCCCCACGTGCTGGTGGCGGGCGTGCGCGATTCGCCGAAGCCGCCGCCGCTGCGACTGACGCTGACCGTGCCGATGATCGCCCGTTCGAAGCATACGTGGGTGTTCACATCCGAAACACGCAAGGCCAACGCGGTCAAAACTGCCTTCGCGCAACGCAACAACCCGCATGCCCCAAGCTCCTACGCCGACGGCGAGGAACTGCTTTGGCTCATCGACAGTGGCGCCGCCTCCGAACTGTGATTCTCTAAACAGTTTCCAGCGGCGGAAATCGACTCTGATGGGAAAGCCCCGCCAGGAAATGTGGATTGGGGGGATACGTCTCCTCGACTCTGATGGGAACACCCCGCAATGCATGGTGCATTGCGGGGCTTTCCCATCAGAACGTCACACAGACGGATGATCGTTTCCGTTGCATCCTCTGGCTTGCATCAGGCGGATTTGGTTCCGCAAACTGCCATATCCGCCTAGTCGCCGATGACGATGGTGGAGAACGACCAGGCCGGCGCAGCATAGACTCCACCGGTTAGATCCACCACGGTTTTGACTGGGCTGGTGGGCGATTCCTCGCCGGCCCGGCCGGCATACGGGTCTTCGCCCGTCAGAATGGTGGCTGTCGCACCCGCTGCGGACTCCGAGGAGACGTCCAATGCGGCAAGAATCCGGCTGATATCCACTTCGGCCGGTTCAGCCATGGCATTGACCACACGCACATAGGTCTCCCCTCGTTCGCCGCTACGCGATACGGTGATGGTGCGTCTTGGCTCGTCTTTAGTCTCCGTTCCTTCGGCAACAAGCGTTCCATCGATGTACAGCTTCATGGACTGTCCACGATCCGCTATCTCGACGTGCATACGCCATGTAGTGCCCGGCTGCACGTCGTTCATGGACCATTCGGTGCCGCCGAGCGCGTAAGCGGTGCCATCACGTACCACTTTCACTTCATGGCCGCGCCCCAGGGAAGTGACATTATGGTTCTTCCCGTCGATATCCCCGCTGACGAACTGTATGCCCCATTTACCTTCGTAATACACCACCGTCGCATCGATGCAGTACGAATCGGCATGCAGATCGACGGGCAAGTCCATGGCGCTGCCCCGGTACTGCACATCGCCGAGTTCGACCCGCGCCCCAGACGCGGTGGTGACGACGAGATCATTCAAATCGGCTCTTGCACCGCCCTCGACGCGTAGCCTGATGCCGTCCGGCAGGTTGCGGCGGAACGTGGTCGCCCCTTCCACACCGACTGGCCACGCGGTGTCTGCGGTGGTGGCGGCGTACATCTGCTGCACCCAGTAGCTATACGGCAGATAGGTGCGTTCGTTGTCGAAGTAGATGAGATCCGGATCCCAGCTATGATGACCGTTTTTTGCGAACAACGGGGCATAGGAGGCCATGGCCACCACGTCACCGTTGAGTTCCATACGGCCCATGAAGGCCGCTTCGGACAGGCCGTTGATGAGCTGCGTATCCCAAGAGCCGTATTCGCCGAGATAGACCTTCGGCCCCTTTCTCTCGATATGGTCGTAGTGGTCGAGATTGTGGAACCACCAGCTGGACGACTGGTAGGAATGCTCGTCCACAATCGGGATGCCGGCTTCACGCGCATACTGCCAGCCCGCTTCATAATCCGGGCCGCTGGGCGCCGTGCCGACAGTGCCGACGACGACGATGTCGGGATAGGCGGCTTTGACCGCATTGAATATCTGCTGGAAACGGTTCTTGAACACATCATCGATGAGGTCCTCATTGCCGATGCCCAGGTATTCGAGTGCGAATGGTTCCGGATGACCCATGGCGGCTCGTTTGGCACCCCATTCGGTGGTTTCGGCGTCTCCGTTGCAGAATTCGATGAGATGCAGTACCTCATCGATGTAGGCGGGCATATCCTCCTGGGCGACTGGCACCGGCCCCTGGCTGGTGTTCTGGCAGCTTACCGCGGCGGGCAACACCGGCAACGGCTTGGCACCAATGGTCTCGCACAGGCACAGGTATTCGTAGTAGCCGATGCGGAACGACTGATGGTAGCCCCACAAGTTGAAGTTGTGCGGCCGATGCTCCACCGGCCCGATGGTGCGATCCCAGTGGTACATGTTATCCATGCCGAGACCGTGGGTGATGCAGCCGCCCGGGAAGCGCATGAACCTCGGGTGCAGATCGGCAAGAGCCTTCACCAGGTCAGGACGGAAGTGCTTAAGCCCCCGGTACGTGGTACGCGGCTCAAGGGTGACGAAATCGAGATCCACAACGCCTTCGGCCCCGAAGCTCAGTCGCAGAGCACCCTGTCTGGCCACCACCGAACCGGGTTCCGCCCCCGTGCCGTCGCTGTTCGCCGGCACGGTCAGCGACGCTTCGCATTTCGTCCATGCCGCATGTTCAATGTCGATGGTGGTTTCGGCGATGCTGTCGCCGTCATCGTTGCGCAGCGATACGGTCAACGGCACCGCCACACCGGACTGCAGGCGCAGCCAGGCGGAGAAATCATAGGTCTCCCCCGCTCGGAACACCATGCCGTCCCAGCCGGTGTTGTCCAACGCAGCCGGGGCGTGTTCGATCTCGATGCTCGCATAATGCGGGTTTTCGATCGCCACCGGATCGCCGTCACGCACGCAGAAAGCCGCAAACGATCCCTCCGGCACGATCTTGCGCCAGAAGCTGTAGTTGCTCCAATCCACATTGTCAGCACGGCTGTATTCGAAGGCTCCATTCTGCACGAGATCAGCATTGAGACCGCCGTCGCCGGAATAGCTGATGTCTTCGAAGAAGATGCCCCACAGGTCGGTGCTGATGTTGCGTACGCCCGCCTTATCGAGCGTTGCAGTGAGTTTGTCGGTCATGTACTGTCCTTTGCGTTTCCGTATGTTGTTTTGAATACTGTGAATAACCGTCGTGGCGCTATCTGCGGGCCCGAATCGCTTTACGAATCGCATCCTGCTGCGCGGCAACGGCCTTGTTGCGGGCAAGATAGATCGCCAGAGTGACGGAATACAATGCGAGTCCGATCAGATCCATGGTTCCGAGGGAGAAGACCATGACAATCACCAGCCAGATGATCACCCACCGATTGACGGTTCCCGGAGCGAGGCAACGCATGGCCGTGATGAAACTGACGATGCCGATGATCAGCACCAGCAGAGCGTAGATGTTTGTCACCGTCGAGGCGTTGTCCACCGCGGAATAGTCCGTCTGCAGCATGCCGTTGCGTTCCAGCACATCGTATGCCCGCCCCTTGAACCAGCTGCCGAACATGAACAGCGTGACAGACGCCATGATCACGTTATAGGAGGCGGCAACGATCATCAGCACCCGTTCGGCCTTACGTGCCAACGGGGCCGGCAGGCAAGCGCCATTGCTTTGCGAATTCATAGTGTTCCTTTCCGTTTGCCGACTTGACGATACTATCATTTCAACGATAGAAAAGGGAAGGATTGGGACTGCTCGTTTCCGATAGCAGCCCCAATCCTTGTGCCATATCCGAAGCGGCTCAGCCCTTCAGACCGGATGTGATGTTCAGCGACTGCAGGAAGTACTTCTGCGCGAACAGGAACAGAAGCAGCGTCGGCAGTATGGCCATGCAGGTGGCTGCCATCAACGAACCCATCTGGTTATACTGTCCCATCTGGTTGCTCAACAGTTGCAGACCTGCGGTGACCGGCATCTTATTGATATCGTTGAACACCAAGGTCGGCCACAGGAAGTCATTCCAAGCGCCGGTGAAGCTGAAAAGGAAGATGACGATCAGAATCGGACGGATGGCCGGTAACATGATGCGGGTGAAGATCTGGAAGTCGGACGCGCCATCGATTTCGGCGGCTTCATCCAATTCCTTCGGAATACCCTTCATGAAGTTACGCACCAGGAAGATGTTCGCCACATTGCCCAGACCCGGCACGATGCAGGCCCAGTAGGTGTTGACCCAGCCCAGGGAGGCGATGATGCGGTACTGCGGGATCATGTTGACGACAGCGGGGAACATCGAGATAAGCAGCAGGACGAAGAAGAGCGTATCACGGTACTTGAAATTGAGTCGCGAATAGCCAAAACCCGCAAGGGCCACGATGGCCACGGACAGCACGGCGAACACGGTCGAGATGATCAGCGAGTTGCCGAGCCAGTTCAACACAGGATAGCTGGCAGACGCTTCAACCAACGTCACATAATTATCCAACACCCACTTCGCCGGCAGGAAGTTGAACGCGTTGGAGGTAAATTCGGCGACCGACTTGAACGATGTCGTCACGGTGTAGATCACCGGCAGGAGCCATACGACCGCCAGCACGATGAGCAGCACATAGACCGCGATCAGCGACGGGGTCACTTTCTTCGTCTTATTCTCTGGAATCGCCGGACGCGAGGCTTGCATTGTTGCAGCGGACATCGTCAGTCCTCCTTGTTCATGAAGATGAGCTGGATTGCGGCAATGGCCATCAGGATGATGCCCAGCAGCAATGCCATTGCGGAAGCCATGCCTGCGGCTGCAGGACCGGCGGGGAATGCGAGGTTTCGAATATCCATCAGCAGCACCTGCGTCTGGTAGTTCGGCCCGCCGTTGGTCAGCATGACCGGCTGGCCCCACACGTTGAACGCACCGGTGGTGGTCATGATGGTGGTGTAGAACAGCGGCAGCTTGATCTCCGGCAGAGTGATGGAGAAGAAGATCCTGATAGGACCCGCACCATCCACCTTTGCCGCCTCGTACAGGCTTTCGTCCACACCGGACAGCGCGGAACGGTAGATGACGAGGTTGCCGCCGATGCCAGCCCACAGCACAAGCACGAAGATGGTGATCCATGCGTATGGGTTCTTGCCCAGCCAGTTGATGTCGGTGTGGAAGGTGGTGTTCAGCAGACCGAACTGGGAGTTGAAGACCATGCGCCAGACCAGTGCGCCGGCGGCGATGGAAATCAGACCGGGGATGTAGAAGATTGCTTGGAACAGCCCGGCGCCCTTGAGTCCCTTTTTGCCGAGCGCCACGGCAAGCAGCAGCGGCACGATGATGGTCAGCGGCACGCTGATCAGCACGAAGATCAGGGTATGCCAGAGGTCACGCCAGAAGATCGAGTAGAAGTAGGTGCTGGGATCGAAGATCTTCGCGAAGTTCTGCAGTCCGACGAATTGCGGAGAGCCGACCATGTTCCAACGGGTGAACGCCAGCCCGATGCCGAAGATAATCGGGATGATGCCGAACACCGCGAAGATGATGAAGTGCGGTGCGATGTACGGCAGAGCATGCCAGATGGAGTTTTTGCGCTTCATGGATGATGCTGCGGATCCGATCGTAGATGTTTTGCTCATCACGATTCCTCCTGAATCTCGATTTGGCCTTGGGCCATGAGGTCGAGGGTCTTCAGACCTTCCTCAAGACCGACATTGCCGTAGACGATGTCGTTGTATGTGCCCCAACCGGCGGTCGCGTAGCCGCCATACAGATAGTTGGAGGTCTTGATGGCGTCACGTTCCTTTTTGCCGTTGGTAAAGGATGCCTGGATGAGCTTCTGGTACTCCGGATTGTTCAAATCGCGGTAGGCCGGGGAGATGGAGCCGACTTCCGACCAATCCATCCAGTGCTCGTACACATAGTTGACGAAGTCAGCCGCCGCCGCGGATTTCGCCGCGGAACGATGCGGGTCCTTGAGCTGCATCCAGTTGCACTGGTAGAAGAAGTTCACCGGATTGTCGGCGTCGTATTGCAGCGTATTGGCCTCAGCGATCTTGTCGGCGCCCAACGTATCGGACATATTGCCCTGCGCCCAGGTGCCAAGCTGCGCGAACACGGCCTTGCCGGAACCGAACGCCTGCTCGCCGTCGACGTCCATCGGGGCCACTACCCCGGTGTCGTATGCGTCCTTGAGCTTCTGCATCGGCTTGCGCCACACATCTTTGGTCAGGTCGTCCATATCGTTCTCGAGCGTGCCGCCAGCACCGTACAGCAGCGACATGAACGCCCATGGAAGGTTGCCGTAGGTCAGCGCATACGTACCTTCGGGCAGTTTGCCCTTGAGGTCCTTGATCTCATCGATGGTCACGTATCCGTCATCCAAGATGTATTGCAGATTGTACTTTTTAACCAGGTCCTTGTTGTAATAGATGGCCATCTGGAACAAATACAGTGGAATGCCGTACGCCTTGCCATTGACGGTCACGCCCTTCCATGTGGCGGGCAGGAAGCTGCTCTCCTTCAGTTCAGGCGCCGCCTTCTGCCAATCATCCATGGTGTTGATCAGCCCTTGGGACTGCAGCACGGCAGTTTGGAACTGGTCACCGATGATGATGTCGGGGATGTTCTTGCCGGTCTGCATCACGGAGTAGATCTTCGTGGTCAAATCATTGCCGTTCATAGGCTGGAATACGACTTTGTAATCGCTTTGCCTATTGTATTCCTTAACGATGCGCTGCATGGCCGGACCATCATCGCCGACCAGATTGTTCCAGAAATAAATGGTCTTGTCTTCGCTAGAGGTCGCACCGCAGCCTCCGGCCGCGACCACAAGACCCAACGACGCGCATACTGCAACTGCAGCTTTTGCGAAACGCCGCAGTCCCGCGAAACGTCTTAAGGGGGACATTGTTACCTTCCTTCATTTTTCTCGACGATCCTTCGATGGATAGTCTCACGTTGCGTTTCCGATAGAGCGATTCCTTGGATTCGCTAGGCCTCGCCGCCTATTTGCAACGTTGTAATTTCAATTATACCGTTTTTTCTATCGTTGTACAAATTTGTGACACTCCGACAGCATCGGCGGCTTCTCTTGCAATATTCAGTTATGAGCACCACTCGTCGGCATTGCTTGCCAGGTCAACGCGTCGCAGGTGTCCCGGCAAGCGGGCCGCCATCGGCCGGCAGTACGTCCGTAGTGACGGGAGTCCACAGATCATCAGGTTCCGGCACGCCGAAGTCGGGCCCGTCCGCAGTCCATCGAACCACGCCGACACATGCGTGGCGGTTCGGGTCGAACAGCGGGTCGCCCTTGATTTCCGTATAGTTACGGCAGTGGTAGATCATCAGGTCTTCAGTGCCGTCCTCGGACTTGGTGAACGAATTGTGCCCTGGGCCATACTGACCGTTCTCGGCGCAGGTCTTGAACACCGGCACCGGGCTCTTGCTCCAGGAAGCCTTGTCCAGCAGATCGCTGCCACGCTTGGCGGTCAGCAGCCCCACGGCGTATGGAACGCCGGTGCCGGAGGCGGAATACGTAATGTAGATCTTGTCCCCATGGAGCAGGAAGGCCGGTCCTTCATTGACCAGGAAGTCGATGCATTCCCAGTCGTATTCCGGCTTGGTAAGCATGACAGGCTCGCTTCCCAGCGTCCATGGATTGGCCATCCTTGCGATATACAGGTTGGAGTTGCCTTCGATGGCGGGATCCTTCTGCGCCCATACCAAGTACTGCACGCCATCGATCACTTCGGTGGTGGCGTCAAGTGCGAAGGAATCAATCGGAGTGATGACCTGCCCCTTCTCCACCCAGTTGTCGGAGGTCGGGTCGTCATCGGTGTTCTCCAGCACGAATATGCGGTGCGTCGGCAGGCCGGACGCTTCGAAATCCGTCGCGGCGCCCGCGAAGTAGATGTACCACGCGCCGTTGATGCGATGCAGCTCGGGAGCCCAGATGTAGATGCTCGCCGGACCGGATTCGTGCTTACGCCACACCACCGTCTCGGGGGCCTTTTGCAGACCGTTGATGCTTGACGCATGGCGAATGGCGATGTAATTGTATTCCGGATCTGAAGCGGTGAAATAGTATTCGCCGTTTTCCTTGATTACCCAGGGGTCCGCGCGCTGAAGCACGATCGGATTATGGTAAACACCCATGTTCAGTCCTTTCCAATCCGATGTTCCAGTATTTACAACGTTGAATATATCATTCTTACAACGTTGTAACAACTCGGCGAGTCATTCTGCAGAATTCATATGGCAGAGCTGCGTATCCTCGCACAGCGGCGTCATAGGCTCATGCCGTTGCGTGAGGATACCAAAGTGGGAGATTCCGCCGGAAACCGCCTTTACGTGGCGGTTGATGTCCCCTTCAGAAAATCAGGGAGTCGCCCAGTTGCCTAGTGGACTGCCGCACCACCAAAGACGAGGAGACCTTACGGAATATCTTTTCCCCTGGACGCCCGGCGTTCGGATCACGGCCATCGATGCGTTCCTTGAGCACTTTCACCGACAGACGGGCGACCGCTTCAAGCCCAGGCGCAATCGAAGTCAGCGAGGGAGAAAGAAACTGAGAATCATCGGAATTATCAAAACCGACCACGGAAACATCTTCGGGGATGCGCAGACCGCGCATCTGAATCGCATGCATCACACCAGAGGCAAGCATATCGTTCAACGCGACGACGCCGTCAACATCGACTCCGGAATCCAGCAGTGCGTTCATGGCCCTTACGCCGTCGCTGCGGTGCCACATAATCGACGCCGCCACCAATCTATCGTCGAAATCCACGCCGAACTCTTCCAGCGCTTCCAAATATCCCCGATAGCGCAAAGCCGCAGAACCGACCTTCTCCCCCGGATGCACGCCGACTACCGCCACATGCCGGCAGCCGGTCTTCAGCAGATACTGGGTGGCGCGCTTGGCCCCCTCCACGTTCTCCGTGGCGATGTGATCGACGGCATCGGTGAAGATGCGCTCACCGATCAGCACCAACGGATAGTCCACGTTCAGCTGGTCGACGTCATCCTGCCCAAGCTCCAGTGGTGAATAGATCAGCCCATCGAGCATCGTCTGTTGAGTGCCGTGCAACGCCTCGAGCTCGCCTTCGCGCGAATACTGCGTCGGCTCCACAATGACGCGCAGCCCCACCTTCTTAGCTTCCGCAATGATCAGCGACGACAGCTGCGCGAAATACGGCATCTGCAGATCGGGAATGGCCAGACCGATGATGCCGGTCTGGCCCTTTCGTAGGTTACGTGCCGACATATTCAGCGTATAGCCGAGTTCGGCGATCGCCTTGTTGACCTTGTCTCGCGTGGCTTGCGAAACGAATTCATAATCGTTGACCACATTCGAGACCGTTTTGACCGACATGCCGGCCGCCTTGGCAACGTCCCGCATAGTCACCACATGTTCGACGTTGCCGCCAGTCTGCTTTACCATACCTTTCTCCCTTCCCCACCACCCGCCTCTCGTACAGGCGCCTTTGGCGCCGAATGTCAGCAAGCGGTAATTTTCATCGTTATATCAGCATAACTCGGGTCAAGTTCCTCATCTGACTGCATATCCAAAATCGGCATGCCTTCCGCGGACCAATGCACGCGCCGCACCTGTGCGTCACGGCCGCCGTAGCACCCGTTGTCATACTCGGCGTTATGGAACACATAGATGAGATTGCCGTCCTCGTCGTGCGACCACATGCCATGACCGGTGCCAAGCTGCCAACGGCCGTTGTACACGCCGGATTTCTGCAGCGGATAATCGAGTTTCGTCCATGCTGCAGGGTCGGTCAAATCGGCATTGGCTCCGGCTGGAGCCGCGACAAGGCCCGTCGTGTAGTCGATGCCGACCAGCGAACCGGAATAGATCAGGAAGATCCTACCCTCGTGGACGATGGCGTTCGGTCCCTCGGCGATCATGTTGTCCCACGCGAATTCCGGTACGACGATCTGCCTGGGCCTGCTGGTGAGCCGCGACGGGCAGGATGGGTCGAAGCCGGCGATCCAGATGCTGCCGACCTGCTGCCACGCGTAGTACCAGCGACCGGAGTCGGAGATAACGGTCATGTCGAGCGAAATGCGTTGGACGGGGTTAAGCGTACCGCCATCCGGATCGAGAATCGGCTCAGGAACCGTCCAGTTCTGCGGATCGCGCGGATCGAAGTCGGTGCCATCGGCATGCTGCTTGAGCTGCATGATATGGCAGCTGCCGGTCCACATGTCGGGTTTGCCGGCGCGGTCGTTCGGCGTGCCATCAGGGTTGTGATCCGGCCCGTCGAAACAGGGCATGAACAGAATGCTCAGTTTCCCGCCAATCACATGCAGCTCCGGCGCCCAGAAGCAGCCGGTCATGCGACGGCCTTCCGAATTGAGATCGCCGCACTTGAGCAGATCAATCTCCCGGGCGCGACCGCCGGCCTCGTCGGACAGTGCCTCGATGGAATCCGCGACGCGCAACGGCATGTGGGTGCGGCCCTCATGCGGGTCCACACAATTGCCGTCGGTATCGTCGGTGGCGATGAACATGAACATCGGTTCGCCGTTGAAGTCCCATGCGAATACGGACGGGTCGGCACGCTCCGTGGCGAACGGCACGGGGTAGACCGTCTGACGGATTCTGCCCTCGATAGTGCGGGTCTGACCGACTCCGAACGTTCCTTCGGCCGCCTCTTGCGCGACTGCTTCGATCTGCGCCTCATCCCAATCCACCGCACGTGCGGACTGCGAGCCATCGCTATAGACCAGTTCCGCGCGGGTTTCGTTCAGCTTCAGAATCGCGTTCCTTGCGGCTTCCCCACGTTGCGTCGCATCAGCATATTGCGTCGGCACGCACGCACCGACGTTGCGAATGCGACCGAATCGCTCGTCAAGCCGTTTCGCCTCCACTGCGGTGATGGCGACGACATTGCCGGGAATGGCGTTCGGAATGCCGCAATCGTCCGCATATCGAGTTTCTTGCGACCGGACCGCCCGCGCAACGTCGAGAGGTTCGTTCGAGCCTGCCGCAGCCTCGATATCGTGCGTTTGCGCAACGTATGGTCTGCCGTCATCGCCGGTCCAGGAAACGACATAGCAAGCAGTTGCAGCATCGTATGCGACGGACGGGCGATTGACCCCGCCGCGAGTGCGCAACGTCACCAGTCCGAGCTGATCGAATGCCGTCATATCATGGCTGACAGCCAGCAGGAAAGCCGATTTTTCGGAGCCGTCCGGTGCGCCGCCGCGATCGGTGCGAGTGGCTGCGATGCCGAACCGTCCATCCGCAAGACGGAACAGAAAAGGGTCTTTCAATGATTTCAACGTGATATCCACACCGGGCATCACCGCGCCATAGCCCACGGCTTCAGAAGCCGGCTGCGGCGCCTCGTATGGATCAGCGGCGTATTGCGCCGCGGCGGTACATGCGCGGCGGGATTCTTCGGGCACGGCGGCGATAGGTATGCCGGCAGCGAAAAAAATCCCGTAATTCTCATTAAGCGGCCGCCATCTGGCGCCATCATCATCCCCAAGGCGCAGCGCCAAGTGCATGCTGTAGGCGATATCCTCGTTGTTCGCCTCTTCACGGCCAGTGGCTTCACGCGTATAACACAACAGGGAATAGGTATTCGGCACGAGCTTCTCCCTTGACAGATAGTTGGTTTACATCGATGTACTATACCGTCTTTTACATCGTTGTACAACTCGTGTGCCAGTCCATTCCAGAGCCACACCAATTGCAGTCCAAAAGAAGCCAGATATGAATTCTTTCAATCCACAATTGGCATGAAGGAACCCGTTGCACATAGCGGGATCCTTCATGCCTTCACATCAGATGCAGGACATCAAGCTTCGATTTCCTCGCGGCCCGGCTCGGCCCACAGGGTGTGGAACGCACCCGGCTGATCCACACGCTGGTAGGTGTGGGCGCCGAAGTAGTCACGCTGGCCCTGGATCAGGGCGGCGGGCAGACGCTTGGAACGCAGGCCGTCGAAGTACGACAGAGACGAAGCGAACGCCGGGGTCGGCAGGCCGTTGAGCGCGGCTCGTGCCACCACGTTGCGCCAGGACTTCTCGGCGGTTTCGATGGCGTTCTTGAAGTACGGGGCGAACAGCAGCGACACGTTGGCCTCACCGGATTCGAACGCTTCGGAAATACGGTTGAGGAACTTCGCGCGGATGATGCAGCCGCCACGCCAGATGCGTGCCACGGCAGCCAGATCGATGTCCCAACCGTATTCCTTGGCGGCGGTGGTGATCTCGTTGAAGCCCTGGGCGTAGGCGACGATCTTGGAGGCGTAGAGGGCCTGGCGGATGTCTTCGATGAAGGCCTTCTTCTCCTCGCTGTTCAGGTTCAGTTCGCCGTTCGGGCCGGCGAAGCCCTGCTTCTGGGCTTCCTCACGCAGATCAGCTTCGGAGGAAAGACCGCGGGCGAACACGGCTTCAGCGATACCGGTGACCGGAACGGCCAGAGACAGTGCGGTCTGCACGGTCCACGTACCAGTACCCTTCATGCCGGCATGGTCAACGATCAAATCAACCAGCGGTTTGCCGGTCTTCTTATCGACCTGATGCAGCACTTCGGCGGTGATTTCGATCAGGTAAGAGTCAAGTTCGGTCTTGTTCCATTCTTCGAACACGTCGCCGATCTCAGCCGGGGTCATGCCAAGGCCGCGACGCATCAGATCGTAGCTTTCAGCGATGAGCTGCATATCGGAGTATTCGATGCCATTGTGCACCATCTTGACGAAGTGGCCGGCACCGTTAAGTCCGATATGGGTGACGCACGGCTCGCCTTCGGCCTTTGCTGCGATGGATTCGAAAATCGGCTTTAGCGTCTTCCAGGATTCTTCGGAGCCTCCCGGCATCATGGAAGGTCCAAGCAGAGCGCCTTCCTCGCCACCGGACACGCCGCATCCGACGAAATGCAAGCCGCGAGCGCTGATTTCCTTCTCGCGACGAATAGTGTCTGGGAAGTAGGCGTTGCCTGCGTCGACGATGATGTCTCCCGGTTCCATCAGGTCGGCGAGCGCGTTGATCATGGCGTCGGTCGGCTCTCCGGCCTTGACCATGATGATGGCGGTACGTGGCTTGACGAGACTGTCCACGAACTCTTCGAGGGTTTTCGCCGGGAAGAATTCGCCTTCGCTGCCGTGCTCGTTCATGAGCTTTTCGGTACGACCGTAGGAACGGTTGAACACGGCCACTTTGTTGCCGTGGTGTGCGAGGTTACGTGCGAGGCTACCGCCCATTGCGGCAAGACCGACTACGCCGACGTTTGCTTCAGCTGACATGCTTACCCCTTCCATCAGGAAAAGTAGTACTTTATGAACCGTTCTTTAGTGTAGACCCGAGCTACCCCAGGACCATGGACCGTCTCAAGTCTGACATTTTGTCAAAGCTGCTACCATGCCAAATCTGACGTACCGTCAATCATGTGGCGTGATGGTGCGCACAAAACGCATGGCTTCGGCAGGTGTGAGCGATGGCACGTAGGCTTGCGCCACAGCAAGCGATATTTGCGGCAGTTTGGCCGCGTCGGGATAGCAGATATACACTTTCTCTTCGTCGGGGTGGAATTTCAGTTTGAAACGGAACAGTGAGTGGAATCCGTATGCTGGTTCCATGATGTCTGCGACCATTTGCAGTGCATGACGTAACACTTCGCTTTCCTCGTGTTCGCCTTTGTTGGATCCCATACCGGCCAGTGGCGCCGCCGATAGGCTCATGAATTCCGCATTGCCTTCGTCGCGCAGTCGTTCAGCCATGCGTGCAATCAGGAATTCCATGATGCCGTTGACGCTGTCGGTGCGGTGCCTCATGAAGTCAAGTGTCCAACCGATGATTGTGCCGTCGCGATAGGTGGGCAGCCAGCTGGTTGCGCCAAGGACTTTGCCGTTGCCGTCGACCGCGTAGAGCAGGCGTACCCGGGAGTCGATCAGTTCGTCGACACCACCCAAGGTGAATCCCATTTCCGGCAGGGCCTTTTTGCCGGCCCACTGTGCGGAAATCTCACGAATCTGCGTTTGTACGGAGAAGGGTGCCTCCTTGAAAGTGGTGAGCACGTCGGTGATGCCGTCTCGTTTGGCTTTGTTGATGGCGGTGCGCACGTCCTGCCATTTCTTACCTCGGGTTTGCCATTCGTTGGGATTGACGATCATTTCCGTGCCGACGTCAAGTGAGTCCCATCCGGCTTTGGCGAGTTCGGCTCGCTGTGGCTCGTATACGCTGTAGAACACGGGCGTCCAGGAATGTTGTGTGCAGAATGTTGCGAAATCAGTGAGATCTTCCGTATATTCGTTTGGATCTCCGAATGGTCCTGTCACCGTCAATGCGATACCGTACGACACTCGATAGGCGATTGCGGAACGTCCGGTTGCAGAAAACCAATAATCATTGCCTTCCCAAGTTGCCATGAATGACATGGATTCGCCGCCAAGCGAAATAATCGCGTCAACACGATGGCGCGAAGCGTCATTCACCATGGAACGATCCCGCAAACACTCCCAAACACACAGCAGAGCGATAATCCAAAACGCCGGACCGACGCACTGATATACCAGCAAGGAGATTTGCCCGACGGGTACAAACTCAGGTTCGATACCACTCAGCAATCCGATCGGCAACAATCGTTGCACATAATCGGCAAGCAATGCAATCAATTGCGGGCTTTCGTTGAAATCTTCGGGAGAGGCAAGCCCATACCCGACATACATCAATCCCAACAACAGAAAAGCCGACAATGCACCTGCCACAGCAGGCAACATAATCTCACTTCTAGTGCGAATCGTAAAACACTGACGGAACGCAATGACGATAACGATAAAAATCAACGGCAATGCCATAGTGGAAAACATCGCGTGAAAAGCACCGTGACGAGCCAACGCAGGCAACGTATCAGCCTGCGAATCGCCAACATATTGCAGCGGAAGCACCACATAAAACAGCATCGCAAGTACCACCGTGCACGCATTGAACAGCACACTTAACACGGCGGCAATGCGGCGTCCGCGATACAAACCCCATGCGATCAACAGCAGCATCAGCGTCGGCATCAACGACACCAGCCAGTTTCCGGGCATGGTGAATCGCATCATACGATATTGCGCGAAACAGTTGGCATGCGAGGAACCGTTGAGGCAATCCAACACTTGTTCCGTGTCGAATTCCGTGGAACCGGTCAGCAAGCCGAACATGGAGAGCAATCCGAATGATTGTCTTGAGGAAACGGCAACCAGCGAACCGAACGCCTGCACGCCGGCAGCCATACCAATCAGCCTGCGCATCTCGTACAAGGCGCCATGCCTATACACATCGCCTTGACTCTCGGACGCCATCAAATAGCCAAGCACATGACCGATCAGCGCGGCAGCCAGCAAACAATAATCGCCGGCTTCGCCACGGTATAAGAACATGATCAGCACCACGCTATAGCCGATCACACGAATGCGCCGACGCCACAGCATGGCGGTGAATGCGCTGGCACACATCAGCGTGCCCACCACAACAACCAGCGGCCCCAGAATCGCGCCATCATGCGAAATCGCATGCCATTGCGGACTTTTGCCTGCGAACAGCGAGCATAATCCCATACCGAGCGCTATGCCGCCAAGCGTGGTGATCAGCGACACCCATGCCGTCTTCGCCTTTCCAATCACCGTTTCGCATAAGCCGAATGCGATGAGTATCAATGGAATGTCGATTAGCAGACGACCCAAATGAGGCACCGACAGCAGTGAGATCGGCGCGGTATACCAACGCCCATGCGCGAGCGCGTCAAAACTCACGCGCGACAATTGCGGCGGAAATTGCGTATGTCTGATGCCGCATACGAGCTGCATGCCGACATTGAACAGCGTGATGAACAGCACGAAGCCCAAGGTCATACGGTGCCGACGAATCCAGTCGACAAGATCGGATATGAGCGCGCGAAAGCCGAATAATGGTTTTACTGCTGATTCCTGCGATTGCGTCGTCATAACAATGCTTCCATTCGATAATTCGGATTAATGATTCGATAGATGATTCAGATTGATACTTGCGATTGCGAGTTGCTGACGCTTCAAAACGACATGTCAGATCGTGATGCGTTTAAGATTCGGATAGTCAGCCAATTTCGGCTTAGCATCACTCAGTCCCGTGTTATAACCGAATACGACAAGCCCATACCGCAACGTGTCTCGCACGGCATGCCAGTCATGCGCATTGCCGAGCGATTCGACTGCCGTAACATGCATGCCCTCCTGTTGAGCAACCGGTGCGATGAGTTCGACATTGCGCACAGACTCGCGATCACGCTCCCCCGCGCCGATCACAAGCGTCTGGTTCGAAGGCGCATGGTTGCGAATGGCGTTGATGGGAATCTGCTTCTCATATGCGGTGCGATCGCCGTGGAAAAACCGGCTGATCATACTGCTTTCACTGCCATTGGTCGGTTTGAGCTCGCTGCCGGTGGGGATGATGGTGCCGAACAAATCCGGATGGTTCGCACCGATTTGCAGCGAACATGTGGCCCCCTGTGAAAAACCTGCGATCGCCCAATCTTGTGCTTGCCGTGCCGCAGGAAGATTGGTTTTCACCCAGTCGACCACATCTTTCGTCAAGTAGGTCAACGCTTTGCCGTACACCGGCGAATCCACGCACAGGGTGTTATGCGAATCGTCTCCCAACTGGTCGGCCGCAATAACAATGGGTGCGAGTCCGTCATGATGCTGCGCGTAATCGTCCATCATGGTTTGAATGCCGCCCGCGGCAAACACGCGCCCCGGAGAGCCCGGCTGGCCGCTCATCATCAGTATGACCGGCAACGCCGGCTTGTGTTTGGCTGTGACAAGCGCTGCAGGCGGCAGATATACCAGCGCCTTTCGCGCTTCGAAATGCGATGCTGCGGCTGGAATATTTACTTTACTGACTTCGCCATGTGCGGGAATATCGCTGATGCTACCGTCTGCCGCTTCCTGCCTCCATTGCGTGACGCTAATCAAATCGCTGCGTTTCGTCATTCCCGTCAGGTCGGCTTCGCGATAGGAGTCTTGGCTGAACAATGATCCGATGGTGGCATATTCTCCATACGCCTGATCGATGCCGGTGGCGGTGGAAAACACTGCGCATACCACCAGTATTACGGCGACGGCACGCAACACTCCCCTATGCAGCATCACATGGCTGACCGCAAAACCGACGATCGCGCAACCGCAACCAGCCCACGCGATCACACGCGGGCCCAGCTCAACACCGAACACCACAAACACGTCCGACAGCAACCAGGCAATCACCAATCCGACAATGCCGGCAATAACCGCAATCACCATCGGACACGCAACTACGGCAATTGCACGTTTACCACCGCCACGGCTTCCGCCAATCATCTCCCATATTGCAATACCCAGCAGTATCGCCGCCAGCACCGCGGTTATCGAAAACAACGTTGCCGGAAACCAGCCATCCACCAAACTTATGTTCATCAACCATGCACGCATGCTCACTTCTTGCTTTCATATTTTTCACTTCCAACGTGCCAGTTGTAGTCCACGAAACATTGGCACGACCTCATCCTTGAGACTGATTTTCCTTGGAATATCAACGAAAAATACTGTAAGCAAGCTGAATGAATGATGCTATTCAGTAGCGTTCTTGCCTTTGCCAATCACGCCTCGAACGCCATCATGTGCCGCATTGACGGTGTTTTCCGGATTGTCTGCCTGCACCACGTCGAGCAGATTGGAGATGATCATGTTCATGCGGTCCACATCGAATCTCAGCTCATTCAACGGCTCATCAATGGACTTATCTCGCTTATGGCGGAATTCAATAAGATCGGCTCTTGTATAGAAGATGGCGAGCAGTGTTTTCAATTCGTGACTGGCAGACGCAATATTCCCATGCAATGTGATCCAGCTTAGAAGACACTAAGAAACGCATCCAATGCTTCCGACCGGCAGCCAAGCGGTATGGTGTTGGATTATGCAGTATGTTTTTTCGGCTTCGAATGTTTCCTGTGTCGTGCCTGTCGATGGTGAGCAACGCACGATTTTCAGCGGATTATCCGTTGATATGAAGCTTGGTGAGATTGTGGATTTGGTCGGCCCTTCCGGATCGGGCAAGAGTAGTCTGCTTACCGCTTTCGCACGATTGAATCCGAATGCGAACGGCGATTTTCAGCTTGAAGGGCGCTCTGCCAGCGAATTCACACCGCAGCAGTGGCGTAGTCAGGTGGCGTATTTGCCGCAGAAGCCAGTATTGATCGGTTCGAGTGTGGCCGAGGCGATTCGTTTACCGTTCACACTGGCTATTCGTGCGGGCGAAGGCAAGCAAGGATTCGGCAGGAAATGGTCGTCCGGCAAGTCTCTCAAACCCGCCGATCTACTGCCGGATGCTCGCATTCGAGCCACGCTTGACGCCATTGGCTGCGCGGATATTGACTTGGGGCGTGCTCCGCATGACTTGTCTGGAGGCCAGGCCGCCCGCGTGAGTTTGGCGCGCACCTTGCTTACTTCGCCAAAAGTGCTGCTTGCCGACGAGGTTGATGCCGGTTTGGATGATGAGAACGCCGATAAGGTGGCGTCCATCATGGCTCAGGCCGCAGAGCGGGGCATGACGGTGATCCGTATTCGCCATCGTCCACCGGATGGGCGTGCCACGCGTATTCTTACACTGGCCAATGGCGTATTGCAGAGTGCGAATGCTCCGCGAACCACAGCAACCAATGATTCCAATGATTTCGCGGCACAGTCCGATTCGATGCAAGGAGCGCAGGCATGAGCGGCAATTACTATTCCATTGATATTTGGGGTCTGCTTATCGCATTGGTTATGGTTGCCGTAGCCGCGGGCATTTCCGAAGCGATGCGCATGGGCATTGGCAAGACACTGCTATGGTCGGCGTGCCGCGCGTTGCTGCAATTGTGCGCCATGGGTTTCATTATGGAGTTCGTCATCAAGTCGAACAATCCATGGCTGGTGCTGCTGCTGGTGATGTTCATGCTGATCGCGGCCGTGCAAATCACCCTGTCTCGTGCCAAGGGTGTACCGAAAGGCTTGGCCGGCCCCGTGTTTTTGAGCTTGGTCATCACCATGCTCATTATGATTTCGTTGGTCACTGAATTGATCATTCGCCCGCAACCGTGGTATGCGCCGCAATTGGTGGTACCGTTGACCGGCATGCTGCTTGGCAATACCGTGTCCGCTTTGGCGGTTGGATTGAACCGGTTCTTCGAAAGCATGAAGGAACGCCGTGACGAAGTGGATACGCTGCTGGCGTTGGGTGCGACCGCTTGGGAGGCCGCGCGCCCGTCCATCGTCTCGTCGATTCGTTTGGGTTTGCTGCCGACTACCGCCTCGCTGGCTTCCAGCGGCATTGTGACGGTGCCTGGCATGATGGCCGGTCAGATCATCGCCGGCGGCAATCCTATCGATGCGGCGAAATACCAGTTCCTGATTCTCGCCGCCATCGCAGCGTTGACGCTTCTGGCTGACAGTCTCATTATGGTGATGGCGTACCGTAAGTGCTTCACTGCAGACGACCAATACAATCCGATTACAGGCTGAGCAACTTTTCATATAGCCAAGCAAATTAATAGATGATCAGATTTAACAAAAAACGGCGTCCGCCAAGTGTTCATATACCTTGGCGGACACCGTTTTCTATTGTTTACCAGCTACGCAAGCTTTGATTTTGCTTTTCAGCGATCAACGCATACGGAATGGCGCTTTCCTGATGTTCGCATGGCGATGCCGTGACTGCCCTGCATGCTTGTCGTGACGTTCGCCACGGCCGCCACGCTTGACTTCCGTATGACGGTCATAACGTTTCGCATCCGAGGAACGCTCGTCATGCTTCTTGCCTTTGGACCGACGATCGTCGTCATATCGACGCTCGGCACGGGCTTCAGACTTGCGCTGCTTCTTGCTTGGCGCACCCTGCTTTTTCGCAAGCTGTCCGAGCTTCTTCTTTCCCGGCTTCCTGCGATTGTCGGTATTGCCGTAATCGCCGTCGTTCCTACGCTTGTTCGTTGTTTCGCGCTGTTCGTTGTCGCTGCGCTGCTGCTCATGCAGGCGCGTGTACTTTTCACGACGTTTGTTGTTGCGCTTTTCCTCGTGCTGTTCGCGGCGTTCCTCCTGAATTTCAGGATGTTCCCAACGATGTTCACGCGCTTCGAATTCACGATTGTCACGACCTTCGAACTTGGCGGCACGGCGTTCCGCACGGTTCTTCTTCGGCTCGAACTTCTTCGCGCTGTCGTTACGCTCCTCACGCTGGTCGCGATCACGACGATCCTTACGTTCGGACTTAAACGGCTTGCCGCCCTTGTCTTTGCCGCGATCCTTGTTACGCCCGCCGGAACGGTTCGGCCTGCCGGAACGTTCGCCGTCGGCACCCCCCTTGCCATTCTTCCTACGGCGCGGATTTCCTGCCGGCTGCGACTGCTCAAGCGTCCAGCCGAACACCGGCTCGGCCACTTCGCCTACGAGTTCCAACACTTCCGGCGAATCAGGGGTCACGTCGATCGGTTCGACCGTCAGTCCGGCCTCACGCATCATGCGACGGGTTCTGCGGCGCTGGTTCGGCAGAATGATGGTCACCACGTCACCGGAATGACCGGCTCGCGCGGTTCGTCCGGAACGATGCAGGAAGGATTTCGGATCTTCCGGCGGTTCGACCTGCACTACGAGTTCCACACCGGAAACATCGATGCCTCGCGCGGCCACATCGGTGGCCACCATAACGTTCACATCGCCGGAGTTGAAGGCGGCCAGATTGCGGTCACGCTGATTCTGGCTCAGATTGCCGTGCAATTCGGCCGCAGGAATGCCGTTCTGCGTTAAATCCTTGGCAAGCTTCTGCGTCTGGAATTTGGTACGTGTGAACAGAATGCGACGGCCCTTGCCGGAAGCGAGGGTGCGCACCAGCTCGTGACGGTTGCCCTGCGTGGTCTTGAACACATGGTGGGTCATCTCGTCAACGGTCGCCGTCGCAGAATCAACGCTATGCACCTTCGGATCGGACAGGAAGGTTTCCACCACTTCGTCCACACCATGGTCGAGCGTGGCGGAGAACAGCATGATCTGCGCGTCGAACGAAATCTGGCCGAGCAGTCGCTTGACTGGCGGAAGGAAGCCCATATCGGCCATTTCGTCGGCCTCATCAATAACCGCGACCTCAACCTTGTCCAAGGTGAGCGCGCCCTGTTCGATCAAATCCTCAAGACGACCTGGGCAAGCCACCACAATATCGGCACCGGCCTGAAGGTCACGGATCTGGCGGGCATAACGTACGCCGCCATACACGGTGGTGGTGTTGATGCCGTATATCTGGGCAAGTGGCATCAGCACGTCGTTGATCTGGTTGGCAAGCTCACGGGTCGGAGCAAGCACCAAGCCACGCGGATGAGGCACGAAATCATCGGCGCGACGCTCCTTGGCATGAGCCTGCTTCACACGATCAACCTCATGGCGGAACTGGCTCATATTCTCATATTCGTTGGCATCCACTTCACCCAGACGAGCGACCAGCGGAATCGAGAACGCCAACGTCTTACCGGAGCCGGTACGACCGCGGCCAAGAATGTCTCGCCCAGCCAACGAATCGGGAAGCGTGTCGGCCTGAATCGGAAAAGCGGTTTTCTTGTCATCAGCCGCAAGCACGCGGACCAGCGGACCAGGAACGCCGAGTTCGGCGAATGTCAGCGGGCGTTCCTCTTCCTCGCCCATCGCTTCGGAAGCAGCTGCGAGGGTATCTTCATCAAAAACGGTATCGGGCACAATGGCCTTTCATGTCAAATATTACGCACGTTGCGCAAACCTAATAACTGTAGCCTATGCCCGATACTTTTTCTTACGTTCCTTCAATCCTTCATATCCGTTATATTCACGCCGGATTGCGGTTGATTTCGATATCAGTGACGGTCAGATTCGCTTCGTTGACCAGATTGAACAGAATCACTTCGGCCAGTTGGTTGGCACGCATGAAGGTATGCTGCTTTTCTTCTGAAACGTAGTCATGGCTGTCACGGTAGAACGAGGTGTCGATGCCACCCGGATAGACCCCCACGATTTTCACACTGGTCCCCTTGTATGCGGCCTGCAAACTCTTGGTGTAGCCCTTCTCACCCCACTTGGTGGCGCAGTACACGGATTCGTTGGGGTTGCCTCGCGTTGCCGCAGTAGACATAACGTTGGCGATTTTGAGATCCCGCTCACCGTCTGCTTTCAACGTTTCCACACTCCACAACACCATGCCTTTCAGCCCCTTCAGGCACTTGTCCACATCGGCCGCCTCGTATGCGGTCGGGACTTTGAACGAAGGCTGCCCGGCATTGTTGATCAGCAAATCGATATGACCGATTTTCGAGATTGCGGCAACAGAGTTCTTCACGAACGATTCATCGGAAATATCCCCCACAAAAGCTCTGTATTCGTCGGCAGCAAAAGCCTTTGACAACTCCGCCTGACGTGCGCCATTGAAATCAATACCAGCAACGAACCATCCTTTGGCGATCAGCTGTCGAGTCAGCTCATATCCCAATCCAAGCGCGGAACCGGTGACGATAGCGATCTTCTTTCCTGCTGCACTGCTCATCATACCTCCCTTGCCGCATGCGCATTCACTTACACGCACCATCATAGAACCTGCTCAACGCAACACATTGATCGATTGACGAAATATGTTGGAACGTTTGCATGAAAACACATACAAAAAGAACCCGCCGGCCATAAGACCGACGGGTCCGATACGGCTGATTGCCGTCCGTCACAGAATGTCCGGATCGTCCTTGTCAATGGTGCCGGTAGCCTTGCCGATGGCCTTCAGGCCGTGGTAGGCGACGAGGACCACGATGGTGCCGATGGCGATGCCGTTGAAGGAAATACCATTGAAAGCGAACGCGAACTGGCCGATGGCGATGATCATGGTGATCGCGGCAACCATGATGTTCAGCGGCTTGTCGAAGTTGACCTTGTTCTCAACCCAAATACGGATGCCGACCATGCCGATCATGCCGTACAGCAGGGTGGTCACGCCACCGAGCACGCCAGCAGGAATGGTGTTGATGATGGCGCCGAACTTCGGGCACAGGCTCAGAATCAGCGCGAACGCAGCGGCGCACCAGTAAGCTGCGGTGGAATACACCTTGGTGGCTGCCATCACACCGATGTTCTCACCGTACGTGGTGGTGCCGGAACCGCCGCCGAAACCGGCGATAGTGGTACCAAGACCGTCGGCGAACAGGGCGGTGCCGATCTGGTCGTCATAATCGCGGCCGGTCATCTGGGACACGGACTTGACGTGGCCGACGTTTTCGGCGACGAGCACGAGCACGACTGGGATGAACATCGGCAGGATGGTGAAGTCGACCTGCGGCAGACGGAATTCCGGCAGGCCGATCCATGCGGCCTTGCCGATGGCGGAGAAGTCGACCTGGCCACGGAAGCAGGCGTACGCATAGCCGATGATCACGCCGATGAGGATGTTGAGTCGGCCGAGCAGACCCTTGAACAACACGGCGACGAGCAGCACGGCCACGAGGGTGACGATGGCGGTGTCGGGAGCGACCTTGAAGTTGTTCCACACGCTCGGAGCCAGGTTGAAGCCGATGATGGCCACAATGGCACCGTTGACAACCGGCGGCATGATGATGTCGATCCACTTGGCGCCCGCGTAATGGACGAGCACGCCGATCAGGGCCAGCAGGATGCCGGTGACCATGATGCCGAAGGACGCGACAGCGAGGCCCTTGTGGGCGCTGGCCACGGCGGCGATCGGCGCGATGAAACCGAAGGATGAACCCAGGTAGCTCGGCAGCATGTTCTTGTTGATCAGCAGGAACAGTGCGGTCGACATGGCCGTAAAGAACAAGGTGGTGGACGGGTCGAAACCGGTCAGAATCGGCACGAGGAACGTGGCACCGAACATGGCGATGACATGCTGTGCGCCGATTTCGGCGGTGCGCGGCCAAGTCAGGCGCTCGTCAGGCTCAACGACTTCGCCCGGCTTCAGCGTCTTGCCGTCACCGTGGACCTGCCACGTGAACAGATTGGACATGTGATTGTCTCCTTAACTCTCTTTCGCGGCAAGCAAAAACGCGCCGCGTGTCACAGCCATTGTAGTGAGGCGTGGACACGAGCGCGTTGCGCACGCAAGATGGGGGCATCAATCGTCGATATCAGCCAATCCGATCATGCAATCAACAGACCAACACACATCACAGGTGACGGTCAACCGCATGAACAACGTCCACCAAATCGCCATTCGACAACACTGGACGCTTGAATTCACGCCAATCGTCCACTTTCACCGCCCAACGACCTTCCGCATCGTCGAACACCGGGCGGGCGGTCTGCTCCCAACAGAACCGCTTATGCGTACGCCCGGTCGCCGGATCACGGCGCGAATAATGGAAGCACGTACAATTAGTGATCTTCCATTCGTCGGACGCCGCACGGTGCATGAATTCCTCGTCGGACAAGTCCTCCAAAGTGAGCATAAGCGCCAGCATGAGGTCGCCGTGACTGACCATCACCACGGATTCCGCGTCCGACTTGCGGTTCAGGGATGTGAGCAGATTATGCACGCGGTTTTCGGCCACATCGGCGATCGATTCGCCCGCCGGCGGACGCCAATACAGCGGATCAGTGTTCTTGAACATCCAGTTGCGCGCGTAATTGGTTTTGAAATCGTCTTTCGTGATGGTATTGATCTCACCCCAGGAGCGTTCGCGCAGCACGCGCGTCTCCTCCCATTTCGCCTTAGGCAGGGCCATCGTGGCAGCCGTCTCACGCGTGCGCACGTACGGCGAGACGAGGTAGCGGTCGAACAACGGCTGCTGTGAGACCAGCCAGCGGCCGATGCAGTCCGCCTGCTTGCGGCCGGTGGCCGTAAGCCTCCACGAACGGTCGGGCACGGTGACGTTGTCCTGCGTATACAGCGAGTTGTCACCCTGTTCACCGGCACTGATAATCACGTTCGCTTCGGATTCGCCATGTCGAATCACATACAAATCAAGGGGCATTCCCATATTCGTTTATTCCTTTGCTTTCATCCACATCCTGCGCGCGTTTCCGTTCTGTCGTTCATTCGGCCGGCGCGCATCATCATTGAATACTTTCACCGTAGTCGATTCGAACGTATGCCACACGCGAAACCACATCGATTTCACGATTGGCACACTCGAAGTTCGCGATGTCGTTACGTCCGGTTCACCGCATCGCCCGCGACACGCCGAGACGCTACTACTCCGGCCAAATGCCGTTCTGTGAATACTTGGCGCGGTACTCCCCCGGTGTCATGCCGCTATGTTTTTTGAACACTTTCGAAAAGTGGCTTTGCGACCGGTATGCGAGGATCTGTGCGATCTCATTGAAGCTGTATTCCGAATATTTCAGCATGTTTTCGGCGGCTTCCATACGTTTGTCGGTAATGTATTGCGACAATGACGTTCCCGTTTCGCGTGCGAACAGTTCTGACAGATACGTGGGATTCAAATGCACGTGCTGTGCCAGAATCGCGACAGTGATTTTCTCATGCAGATGGTAGTGGATGTAGTCCATGCACTCGTTGACGGCTTTGGAATGGGTGTCGGTTTTCTGCATGTCGGCCATGGCCCAAGTGAAGAAGGTCATCATGTCGGTGTGCAGTCGGCGCACGTCTTCCGGGGTCTTGCAATTGTCAAGATCTTGAATGTACAGATCGGAGGCGTTGTATGCGTCTTCCTCGTCCATGCCACCTTCAATGGCGAAACGCGTGGCCAAGGTAATGGTGGTGATGAAACGGTATTTCGCGTTTTTCAGAGGATCGTCCGACAGATGGCCGTATAGTCCGGAATCCCACAGTTTCGCGCTTTCCGAAATGGCATTGATGTCGCCGGAGCGCATCATGTCATACTGTTTCATTTCCTCAACGTAGCGATGGTGGCGTACCCGATCCTCACGCGAAAGAAAGTCCAGATACCCCAGTTTCGCCTCATCGACAATCGCCATTGCTCCCCTGCCGTTTTGTAACTACCTTCTTTCAAGGATATCTCCATTGCTCACAAAACCGATCTGTTTTGCTTAGAAGTAGGTGGACCAGCCGAGCTTGACGGCGAGGATGATGCCGGTGAGCACAGCGGCGGCGCGCATGATGTTCTCCGGAATATGGCGGGTGACGGGTGGTGCGATCGCACTGCCGATCGTGCAACCGAGGCACATCATGATGGCGAACGGCCAATCGACGGAACCACGGATGATGAACATGATTGCGGCGGAAATGTTCGCGCCGAACCCGACCACCGTTTTCAACGCATTAATCTGATGGAACGGACCGATCTTACCCAAATCGAGAATCGCCAAGGCAAGCGTACCTGCAGCGGCACCGAAATATCCGGAATAAATGCCGACAAAACTTACGCCAAGCCATAGCCACCACGGATCATGCAGTTTGCCATCATCAGTTTTGTCGGCGATCTGTGCAGCCCTTTCGCCTTGCTGCGATTGAGGAAGCGCTTGTGCGACGGCATCTCGTGCAGCAGCTTTTTTCCGAGGATTGATAGCTATGATTAACGCGCTGAACAGAATCAGCGGCGGCACCGCGAATTCGAAGACCTTCGCCGGCAGTTCCAGTAGCAACAGCCCGCCGATGATGCCGCCGGCCAGTCCTATGCAGGCATAGACGGCCACACGCTCGCCTTGGCCTTTGAGCTCCCTGCGGGCGGAAAGCAGTCCGCCAATGCCAGTTCCGCACACGCCCACCGTGTTCGTGGTGTTGGATAGCACAGGCGGAATGCCGAACGCCAGCAACGCCGGATAGGATATCAGCGAGGATGCGCCGACCGCGTATCCAACGAATCCCGCCCCAATGCCGGCTGCAAGCACCAGCAGCAATGTGGTGATGGACACTCCCGCGATCATGACCGTTTCTCCCGATTCCCCGACTGATATGGCAACGGGAGCCAAGCGTAAGCGTTTGGCCCCCGAAAATATCGGTTTTGTTCAGAACGTGGCTGACTGCCGCATTTGAACTATCGTTGTTCAGTGATTGCGCTTGGCAATCAGCGACTCGGTCCAGTAGGCGGCGAGCGGGATCAGCGCCCACTGCAAGGCGAGTCCCGGCAGACCGGCGGCCAGGTCGCTCGTCCATGTTGCGGCGACCGCCTTGCTTGAGCCGAACGCGAACACAGCGATCGCAGTGGCCGCGGTCAGCACCACACGGCCGGCCAGCTGGGCGATGACCACCTTCGCAAGACTCGGCAGCTTGACTTCGCGCAGCAGACCGGCCACAAGACCATACGCGCACAATTCCACCATCATCAGCGGCAGCATCGCCAGCATCGGCATGCCGGACAGCAGGAAGCTGGCGAGCGGCGCGGCAGCTCCGGCGATGGCGCCGACGGCAGGACCGGCAATCAGGCCGACAAAGATGATCGGCAGATGCATCGGCAGAAATGCTACGCCAAGCATGGTGCCCTGCCCGGAAACAGCACCGATGACATGGAACAGCTGCGGCAATGCGACCGCGGCCACAATGGCCAACACGGTGGCCGCGGCTTTGGTGCTCAGGCTCAGCTTCGGCAGGTCGGTACGATGCAAAGCGCGCACGGACATAGTTGCAGAATCAGACATATTCATTCTCCTTTTGTTTTCTTCTCTTCAATGATCGTCATACGTTATCCGGCAATGCAGTGTCGACGATCATGTCGGCAGCCGATTCGGTTCTGGTCTCTTCGAAATAACGGTTTTCCAACGGAATCCACTCGTCGACGAAACGTCGCAGCATGCGCGGATTACGTTGCTCGAGCCGACGCAGTTGCTCAGCAGGCGTAATCGCAAGACAGATCATGCAATCGTAGTACCCGCGCAGATCGGGATGCATGCTGTAGCTGCCTTCCACGATGGTCAACCGAGCCGGTTCGACGGTACGAGAGACCGCGAAATCGCCCGAATGACAATCCCATGGACGGTATTGCACGGTTTTTCCGGCGAAAAGCGGAGCCAATACTTCCGTTTCGAACCGTTCGCGGTCCACGTTCCCGCCGGGTTGCGCGAATCGTTCCGGCGTGCGCTGCTCGGGACGTAGAAAAAAATCGTCCATATGCAGCACGTTGCCGCCGAAACGCTTGTTGACGGTTGCGGCGAGCATGGTTTTGCCGGATGCGCATGGCCCGTCTATTGCAACGAGCACATGGTCGCGTTCGGCAAGCAGCGCTTCAATATGGGCGCTTACGACACCGCCTGTTCCCGCCGGTTTCGTGGTCATTACGGACACTGTCAGTCGAGCACGGTCAGACGGTACGAGCGTGAGCCGATGCCGAGTTCTTCGGCGTATTCGAGCGTGTGTTCGCCGTGGCGGGATGCGATGCGTTCGGTGACGGAAGCTCCGTCGGGGGCAACGTGGATAAGGTCCACGCATGCCTGATCGAGCGCCACCGGGTCAAGCGATGACAACACGCCGATATCGTGCATGTCTGGTTCGGATGGGATGGGTAAGCAGTCGCAGTCCACGGACAGGCGGTTCATGACGTTCAGATACATCATGTTGCCATGCATGTGGCTGATCACTGCTTCGTTGGCTTCGGCCATCGATTCGAGGAAGTCATCTTGGTCGGTTTCCACCCAGTGGTCGGTGGCCACGCCCGCGGAATGGATCCAGCGTTTGCCGTTCGACGATGCGATGCCGATGGACACGTTTTTGAGCGCGCCACCGAAGCCGCCCATCGGATGCCCCTTGAAATGCGAGAGCACGAAAATGGAATCATAGTCGTCGATATGCTTGCCGACGATGTCATAGGCGATATGACGGTGCTTGGCTACCGGAATTTCGATTTCACCGCCCATGTCCATGATTTGGATCGGTGCGATATCCGCGTATCCACGTTCCTTGAACACGGCAAGGCTTTTCTCAGGCGTTCCGCGATTGCCATCGTATGCGGTCGCACATTCGACGAGCGTGCCGCCGATCTCCTGCACGAGATCCTTGACGAGCGCCGGATTGAGGTTATTGGATTTCTCCGATTCGCCGGAATGGATTTTAATGGCCACATTGCCTTGAGGCTTGCGTCCGAGCGCATGATAGGCTCTGATCAGGCTTTCCGGCGTGATCACAGATGTGAAGAACACTTCGGGCGCGGAGGCATCATCAGTGCGATGATCCAATTCGTCCAGCTTCCTTGCTTCGAAATCAGCCATGAATTCTCCTTATTCTGTTCGATTTTGCTTCCAGAGCCAGATTACCAACTTCAAGTCGGCTTGAAGCAAACCGACGCAGCGCAACGGCCACACGCCACACCGATAGTCATATATCGAAACAGTCCACGCATCAACCATGCCAATCGGGTTCACTGGTGCGGTGTTTCGCATGACACCTATGAAGGAAGGACGTGTATCCATGGCCGAGCTCATCACAATGGCGTTGTTCTGTGGTGCGTTGATCGTCTGCATTATCGCCGGCATTTCCATTATTCCGGCGTTGTTGGCCGGCGTGGTGATCTTCCTAGCTCATGGGCGTCTTACCGGGCATACGTTCACCGCCATGATTTCCAAAGGTTTCGCGACCATGCGTGCCGCCAGCATCGTGGTAGTAACGTTCGTTCTGATCGGCCTGCTGACCACCCTGTGGCGCGCAGCAGGCACTGTGTCGTTTATTGTGACGAATACGGCAGGTCTGGTGCATCCTCATGTGGTGGTCCTACTCACGTTCCTACTCAACTGTCTGATGTCTCTGCTGACCGGATCATCGTTCGCTTCGGCCGCGACGATGGGTGTGATCACGATGACGTTGGGCACTTCCATGCAGGTTCCACCGGTGTTCCTCGGTGGAGCGATACTGTCCGGCATCTATTTCGGCGACCGCTGCTCCCCCGTATCCACCAGCGCCCAATTGGTCAAAACGCTGACGCGCACGAACATTTTCGACAATATCCGACTGATGTTGAAAACCGCCGCGGTACCGTTCGTGCTGACGTGCGCAGTGTATGCGACATTGGCGCTGTGCACGCATCCTTCCAACAGCTCCATTGACATTGCCGGACTGTTTTCCAACGCGTTCGATCTTGATTGGGTCACCGTCCTGCCCGCAGTGGTGTTGGTCGCGCTGGCGATCGCCAGGGTTGACGTGCGCATCACCATGACCGCCAGCATACTGACTGCATTGCCGATTTGCGTTGCAGTGCAACATATGGATTGGACCGCGATTGGCCACGCACTGGTATTCGGATTCCACTGTGCTGACGCGCGCGTCGCACCGCTGATCGATGGTGGCGGAATCGTTTCAATGGTCAAAGTGATGCTAATCGTATGCATTTCATCGTCATATTCCGGCATTTTCCAAGAGACGGAACTGCTGGATGGCGCGCATCGGATGGTCGCATCGCTTGCCCGGCATATCAGCGTATTCGGCGCCACGCTGGTAACGTCTCTCGTGGCGAGTGCCGTCGCCTGCAATCAAACGTTGTCGATCATGCTGACAAATCAGCTATGCGACCATCTGGAGTCCGACGAGCATCGCAAGGCCATCAATCTGGAGGATACCGCCGTGGTGGTGGCTCCGCTGATTCCATGGTCCATCGCCGGAGCGGTGCCGCTCGCTTCGGTGGGAGCGCCCACGTCCAGTCTGACATTGGCAGTGTTCCTGTACCTGCTGCCGATCGCGCATTGGATTTCAGTATCGTTGGCACGGCGCTGAAGTCATCGCTTTCCGCACCATACCGATGTCCGAACCGGCCGGAACACTTGAGACACGTGATTGATTTTTGCAAAACATGGTGGGCTCGCATAGCCACCAAGGAAATGGTTTTCGTCGGCATCGTCACTTTGGCCGCCTCACTAGTGGCTTCGTGGCTTAAACAGTTTCCGGGATTCAGTCTGTTCGGCGCGCTGATCATCGCATTGCTCATCGGCATGGCGGCCCAGTTTCCGATTCGCAAATGGTATTCCAGCCGTTCCGTGGAACACAGGTCCGGCGTGAAGGACGCAGCAGGACTTATTTCCAATAAACTGTTGCGTCTGGGAATCATTCTGCTCGGATTCAAGCTCAATCTGACCGTATTGTTCACCCAAGGCATCAAGTGTCTGCCCATCGCGGCCGTGGTCGTGACACTCACCATCGTGGTGTGCTACGCCATCGCCCGCAAATTTGGCGTCGACCCGCAACTCGCCATTCTGGTGGCGGGCGGCACCGGCATTTGCGGTGCGGCCGCCGTCATGGGATTGTCTGGCTCCATCAAAGTACCGCCGGAAAAAGAGGATGAAAAAGCCAACAACGAAGTGATGGCCGTGGCCATCATCGCCATCATGGGCACCATCTTCGCGTTACTGGAAATCACCCTTGGACCATTGACCGGTTTGAGTAAGACACAGCTGGGCATTACCGCCGGAGCTTCCTTGCACGAAATCGCCCATGCCGTGGCGGCCGGCGACGCGTTCGGCGCGGTGGACATCGCAACCATCATGAAACTGTCGCGAGTACTGATGCTGGTGTTCGCAGCCATCGTCATCGCCGTTTGGTGGGATAAAAACCATTCCGAAATGCCAGCGGACGGTAAACGCAAAGTGTCGTTCCCATGGTTCATGCTCGGTTTCATCGGCGCTTCCATCATCGGCACGTTCGTGCCGTTCATCGGTGCCATCGCACCGAATCTGGTCGATTTCGCGTACATCGTGCTCGGCATGGCCATGGCCGCGCTTGGCATCAACGTGAATTTCAGCGCCATCGCCAAGAAGGGACAGAAGGCGTTCCTCGCCAGTTTCATCACGTCCGTGCTGCTGATGTGCTTTGCGGCCGGAGTCTCAGCGCTGTTCTTCTAATCGGTCTTGCGAACCCGATCGCCTAGGATATGGACGGGCGACCGGGGTCGCAAACGCTATGTTTCCCGACGGCCCACACCCCGATTTCGCCATTCGTATCCCCTCTTACGCTTCCATCCGTCATGGCGTCATATTCTCTGATGTCATAATCGTCGACGTTTTTCCGGGAAACTTTAGACGCACGTATGGAAGCAGCACGAGGGAGAATCGTCATTGCGCTTTGGACGCCTGTCTGTCCACCCAATTCTCGGCCACATCGATGGCCTCATCGAGCGTGACTTTGGCGGCCTTGTAGTACTTGGAATCCTTGATATTGCTGTTTTCAATGAGTTTTTGACCGGAATCCACAGCTTTGGACAATGCGGACAGCAGTTTACGGCCAGTCAACGTCAGTGTTTCGTCCTTGTCAAGCTTGTTGACCAATTTGTCCGCCTTGTCGAGCGACTGCTGCAGTTCCTTCTTCGATTCATCCAACGATTCCGTGGCGGAAGAACCGTTCGAAGGAACGTCGAGCAATTGCCCCGATGACGTATTGGACTGAGTATTGGAGGATGGTCCGTTCGTTGTCGTGCCATCCGAATCGTTCCGCGAATCCTGCAGCGCATTCGTGCCGTTCTTCTCCCGGATGTCCTTCAGGCTGTTATTCAGGGAATCCGTGGCGCTGTCTAGTGTTTTGGCGATGAGATTGAGCTGCGTGATGGTGGCGTCCGCCTTACAGCCTTCCGTATCGACCGTGTTCTCTGCGCTGGTGGCCGCGTCCGCGAACGCGTCGATGATGTCGTTCACGCCGAGCGCACCACGGATCAATTTCTGCAGCTCGCTACCGTTTTCGGATGTGTCGAGCACGGCCTTACGGGCCGAGCTGAATTCCGCAAGCGATTGCCGGCATGTGTCCAACGCCTCCTGCCGTTTGTTGTGGTAGACGTACACTCCTGCGCCGCATGCCACAGTGAGCGCCACGACCACGGAAAGGACAATCGGCCAGGTTTTGCGGGGATTGGAAGGCTGTTCAACGGCCTGATACTGATAATCCATATGCGTCCACCCCTTGCGAATCGACGGATGTCATCGTTCTTCGTCTTGTTAACCTCACCTATTTTACGAGTCCGAAGATGGGAAAAACCTGAATGGACATCCCACGCACGCCGACGCGCGTATGCGTGCACGACTCCAGCAACGAGCCGTACCCGCCG
>OBYW01000202.1_pt1 | contig 45064 bp, 53 predicted proteins | sample 1476841 | NCBI WGS metagenome assembly OBYW01 (sample SAMEA2580222, study PRJEB22360) | human gut metagenome | biome: human gut; feature: human-associated habitat; material: faeces | place: Denmark | collected 2008/2010
GGTTTAATGCGCCCCGTTGCCCGGATAGCTCAGTCGGTAGAGCAGGGGATTGAAAATCCCCGTGTCCTTGGTTCGATTCCGAGTCCGGGCACCACTTCTTCAGAGCCTGTTCGTTAAGAGATGAGATGCTTAACGGGCAAGACAATGTCCCTGACCGTCATCATGCAGGATGAGGCTGTTCGTTCTGCATCTGAGGGTTTAGGGATTAAGAATCCGGATGATGTTTGGCGCATCATCCGGATTTCTCACATCCCAACAATTTCAGTTACAGGTATTTACCTTCTCATCGCTGCTCTGTCAACGATCTGTAAAGGAAAACCCGCGATTTTTTCCCGTTTAGATATCAAATCCTTATGAATTTGACTTAGGATTACTCCTAAGCTGCATATGCGGCTTCAAGATTTCGCCTCAGGTTATCCATGTTTGCTTCCACATATTCCAGGGTCACCGCTACGCTGGAATGTCCGAGCAGCATCTGGACATCATTCAGGCTTCTCTCCGGGCGTTTCATCAGGTCTGTGGCTATCGTATGCCTGAACCGGTGCGGGCTGATATCACACTGACACTCCCTGGACAGTCTTCTGAAGAAAGCCCTCATCGGTAGGTGATCCATGTTTTTAGCCCGAATAATTCTTTTCTTTTTGGGTGTAAACCGGTTGATATTGAATAACTGCTCCCCTTTTTTGGCTCCCTTCTGTACAGACATAAGATACAGTTGCTCAAGACGCGGTCTCAGCCGCGCTGTGATCGGCACGCGATGCTCCCGGTGGTTTTTAGAACCTTCAGCCTGTAATTCAATGATGCCCAGTTTCAGGTCCACATCACAAAGTCGTATATGCAGCAGCTGATTCTGGCGCATACCGGTGAACTTCAGTGTCTCAATGACCGTCATCCAGAACCAGGCGGGTTCAAGGGCATTTGGCCGCGGATCGTGAACGCCCATCTGCTCCAGCTCAATTTTCCTTTCCATGATTAAATCAATTTTCTTCATCTGCTCCCCGGATAGTGTTTTTTTTCGTTTAATATCGGGTTTAACAATCACCTGGTTAAAAGGATTCTCTCTGGCTGAAATAAGTTTATTCGTGATGGCATGATTAAATACTGCCCGCATGTGGGCAACCTTGTTATTCCATGTCCGCTTACTGGACATCTGTTCATTCAGAACATACCGTCTCCATTTCAGAACATCCATTCGCGTCACATTTTCCGGAAGAATATCTTCTCCGTTAAATTCAAGGAAAGTTCTCACCACCTTTCGGTAACTCCATTCTGTTGCACGACGAAGAACTTTATTAAAAAAATAGTCATCGAGAATTTTTTCAAACGTCACAATGTCTGCCATAATGACCTCGTAATATTAACTTAACCTCAGCAAATTATTTCTTCGCTGAAAGCCATATACTGTCCGTGGGACAGCTCCCTTTTTTAAAAATAATGTCAGCTTTAATCATGTAGCCTGACACTTTGGTAAAACGACCGCTTTTATCCGGCGTGTCGTATTGATGGTAATGGAATAACCCCTTACCATTTCGTGAATGGTGTACGTTCAGCGCCTCAAAACTTTTCTGCAGCCTGTCCTTGTCGGTAACACCCCCTTCCGCTGTAGAGGTGTGACGGTAAAAACAGGCCGGTGACACCATGAATACAAACTGCGCCAGAACGTGCAGAATGCTGCCCTTTTCATTGACGCTGAGCGTGCCGTCCTCAACGCTGTCCCTGACCCACTCCAGAAATAACGCGCCGGCCTGCTCTTCCTTGTCCATCCCCTCCTCATGCGAAGTGAGTGTGCCGGGCGGAAGCACCGTGGTCGGAGGGCTATCAGCACTACCCGCAGGTACATTTTCGGTTACCACAGAGCTTCTCCCTTCTGCCATCAGATCCAGCAATGACAGCAGGTTCTCCGTGGATACCTGCGCCCCACCTTCCTCATCCCTGCTGATATCATTTTCTGCTGAAAGCAGCGGTTCATCTGTTGAAAGTGCTGATTCCAGTACCAGTGCTGAAGGGACAGTATTAACGGACGTTTTCTCTCCGTCCTGACTGAAACTGTAGGTCATATCTCCGGTTTTAATTGGCACTGAAACATCCGGAGAATTATCGTTACTGGACAATGGGATAGAATCAGTCTCATATAATTTAGGGAAGGTATGACCAGTGACAGGCACAACTGTCACAAGGGAGACCGGGTCTGGTGGCTGCCCGGACATAACGGCCGTATCAGAGAGACCGCAGCTGCGCAGCGCATCGTTCACAATGCTGTTCAGAATCCCGGCCTCCGCGCGACGTCCGGAAAGAAACAGCAGCAGCGTATCGGACAGCACAGGCCAGCGCTGAAGCCACAGCAGAGCGGCCTCAGGCAGGAGCCTGAACGCCACATATACACTGCCCATCGCACCCGAAGGTTCGCTGGCCGGCCTGACCCGCCACGGTTCTCCGGGCACACTCAGCCCCGGATACCAGACACGTCCGCTTTTCAGCGCCCCCTCCACCTGCATCAGCCAGGGCAGGTGATGGAACAGCCCGGCCCAGTACGCTGCACAGACCCAGCCTGGCGTCTGCTCTGCCTGTTCTTCAGGCGTGGCGCCCGGTGGCAGCATCATGCCGCGTACCAGCCTCACCGCCCGCGCGGCCACGTTCAGGCTGAGTTCATTAAACCCTCCCGGCCCGGAGAACGGACCGGACCAGGCCCCCGGACAGGCCTGCACCCGTCCCGCCATCTCCTCCAGTGGCCTGAGCCACCAGGCTTCCGTGACCTGCTGCGACAGCGGGCTGTTTTCTGCCAGTACCCGGACAAGGCGACGGTATTCGTCCGCCTGCAGCAGCACCCTGCCCGTCCGGGCAGGGCGCCAGCCATCATCAGCAACAGTCCGGGGTGGCGTGGCACCCGCCGGTGGCCTCTCTCCGGGCCGTTTTTCCTCTCTGTCCCTGCCTGTTAACCAGTTAAGTCCACGCACCGTCACCTCCGCCGGAATATGCCTGCTGAAAATGACGCTACGCTAAAAGTCCCCCTGATAATTGCAACCGGAAACCCTTAAGCGCCCCTGACAGAAATCCTGCTTGTGAAAATATTCAGAAGTGGTTTCAGATTTTCAGGATGCCGTGGTGACACCGGGGTGCTCTCCTGCATGCCTCTGTTTACACCGGTTTCGTGAGTTTTCGCATGCAGCAATCCCTCGTTTTCTCCTTTTTTATGCTCTGGATAGCCCTGTCCGGGACGATGAGCCTGAGTTTTATCCCCGACGGCACCAGTACCGGTTTTTATCTGATCTGGGGGGTGCTGTCCGGCCTCCCCTTCCTGCTTCGCCCCTTCGCATGGGCAGAGCGGCAGTTCAGGCCGGCGATGACGATTACCCGCCATCGTCGCAGACGGGCATGGGTGCATCTTGCCCCCTGGCAGCCCACCACAGACCTGACGCCGGCGCGTGTCCGTCTGTTCTGGCAGAGTGTGAACACGTCAACCCGCCAGGCACTGGAAAAAAATCGAACCGTTATCATCTCCTCGCACCTTCTGACCGGCTCCCGTGCCCGCCGGGTGCTGGCCTGTATCGGGGAAAGTGGACTCACCGTCCACAGACGGACTTACCGCATCCCCTTCACACCGGCAAAGAGAGCACTGATGCAACTGGAAATCCTTTTCCGGCAGTGGCGCTGGCGCACGGACTTCCGCAGGGACTGGCCCGTGCTGGTCCTCCGGCGAAAATCTTTAAACACAGAAAAATAATTTCCCCTGTCAACGGTTTGCGCGTCGTTTCACACTGGATACATGGATGTATTCGATCTGAACGATCGATTTTCTCCGTTATACATCCGCGAACCTGCGGCGTAACGTATCCACAGTGGATACAAAAATTAAATACTTAATTCAAATTACTGACTTAGCCAACACCAGGGCCTTTTATGAACCGTCTGAATATCACCTCCATTCTCCACAGAATGGCAACCGGAAGGGATGAAGAAATGGAGCAACTCCTGACTCAACTATCCGAAAGAAAGAAGACTGCAGGTAGTCCCCTGGCCATTCGATTTAAACCTGCGGTGCGGGAATTTATTACACTGGTATCAGGTCGTCTGGGTATCTCATCTGCAGAGCTGGTAAATGTTCTGGTGGAAGGCATTATGCGGGAAACACTTACCCCCCGGCAGGCTTCCGTGACCCGCATCCCGGAACGGTTCTGGCTGCTTATGGACGAACACAAACTTTCTGCAACCGATGTCGCCTGCCTCCTCTCAGACTGGAATATTGGACTGAGCGTGCTGGAAAATCGTGAACGGACCATGGACTTCCTGACCTCACCCTTGCTGAAAAAATTGTCTGAATGGTTTTATGTCAGTGTCGAATGGCTTGAAGGAACGGCATCCCGCCCCGTTCATCATATAACAGTATTTAATGACTGGTTTCATGCCGCCAGAAAGCTGGATAAAAGAATCAGGGAAGCCGAACCTGAGAATATATTAACGCGTCCGGATATATATTTTGTCCGGGAAATGAATATACCCGGAGGAGATCAGGAAGATATTTTCATCTTTATCCGTCGCTACCGAACCGTCAATAATACTACGGTGCGGATAGTTGAATGCGCCGGGTACTGTTCAACAGCAGGAAGGTTACAGGATCAATTTAACTCATTCCTGAGTATGTGCGGAATTCTTTTTCAGGCAGAAATTATTTCTAAGGTTGATACCTTTTTCGCATCAGGTCAGTTACTGAACGCGCTTAAAACGGGAGATATTCTTCCAGTATCAGCACTGTGGCAAATACAGAAACTCTGTCGTAACGCAGAGGGTAAATATGCCCAGAACATATGGAAAACAGAGGAACGAATGCCGTTTCTTGCTCCGGATGAATTTATTATTGATGAATGGAGAGAAATAACATCCAGAATACTCAACAATCCTGACCTCTGAATTAACTGACTGAACTTATTTTTTTATTGGCGCGCCTGCGCCAGGGGATTTTTTTGCCTTAAACACCATAAACATGAAAGGAAATTAATGATGAAAGTATCAATGATTACACATGGAATCACACTGGCACTGCTGGCGACGGCTGTGCCTGCTGCCCATGCAGCAGGGACCTGGACCGAGGCGCGTAATGATGCAATGGGCGGCACCGGTGTGGCCTCATCCGGCTACGCGGCGGCCGCACTGGCCAACCCCGCCCTGATGACGCGTCATGATGCCAGCGACAATGTTGGCATTATCCTCCCGGGCGTCGGGGCACAGGTCAGCGATCCGGATAACCTGCAGGACGGTCTGGATCGTGTTAAAGACAACTGGAACCACCTGAGTAACGCTGCCGGCAGCGGAAACAGTTCCGGGCAGGCTGCCGCGCTGAAAAAATCCCTGCAGGATATCTCAGGCGACAGCGGCCGGGCCAGCGCAGGTGTGTCGGCAGTTGTCGCTATTCCGAACGACACGCTGCCTTTTGCTCTGGTGGTCAAAGGCTGGGGACAGGCAAAGGCTCGTGCTGTTGTCACTGACCACGATCTGGCCTGGCTCGATGCCGCAGAGTCCGGCATTTTCTCGCCCTCCCGTGACGACCTCAACCAACTGACCTCCCGTGCAGAAGGCGTGGCAGCACTGGTGAGTGAATACGGACTCGCCATGGCCTACCCGTTCACGCTGGCCGGCACGCCGGTCTCGGTGGGCATCACCCCCAAATTCCAGCGTGTGGATACCTGGAACTACAACGTGGCCATCAATAACTACAGTACCTCCGACTTTCACAGCGGTGAGTGGAAGCGCTCCGAAAGTGGCGGCAACGTGGATATCGGTTTCGCCGCACAACTGACCCCGGAATGGACGCTGGGTCTGACCGGGCAGAATCTGGTCTCACGGGATGTGGACACCCGCGAGATCAACGGCCTGAAAGACACGTTTCAGATCCGCCCGCAGGCCACTGCCGGGACATCCTGGAGCAATGGCTTCATCACGGTTGCAACTGATGTTGATCTGACACCTGCCAGTGGTTTTGCCTCCGATGAAAAAGCGCAGTATGCCGGTGTGGGTGCCGAACTCAACGCCTGGGACTGGGCACAGCTGCGCGCGGGCTATCGGGCAGACATGCGCAACAGTGACAACAACGTGTTTACCGCCGGTATTGGTATTTCACCCTTTAACGTCGTCCATCTCGATCTGACCGGCATGGCCGGCACCGATCGCACGTATGGCGCGGCAGCACAGCTCACCTTCACATTCTGATAATTCCGGGCTGCTGAATGCAGCCCGTCATTGAAAAGGGTAATACCATGAAAAACATGCTCTCCGTTGTCTCCCTGACGACTCTTTTATTAATGCTGACCGGCTGTAGCGGTAATTCCTCCTTAAACGACCTCAGCCTCAGCAGGCTAACATCGCTTATCAACCCTGTGAGTCAGCAGCAGACACAAAACAGTGCTGAACCAACTCAACGTAATTACGTCGGCCAGTTTTATGGCCCAATACCGATTCCAGCTGAAACTGTAGCCATGCGTCTGAAGCAGCATTACGAATTTGTTTCTGATGAGGACGTTTCCGCTGCGCGTAACAGCGGTCAGGGAAATGCAGGCTGGTCAGCATCGGCAATCTCAGAAGGCACCAGTTGGGAGGCACAGCCGGGCAGCTACTATCGCATGAGCCGGAACTGGGCCGGAAATGACCGCCTGACGCTCGAAGTTCGGGGGACCAGTAAAGAGAGCTTTATTACAGCAACCTATATATCTTCCAATCCGGAGCATCTTAAGAAAACCTGGACATCACGTTTATGGAAGCAGATCCCGGACGTCGCTGGCGGCTCTCTCAAATAAATAAGAGGTCACATCATGGTTCAGTTACAGACACAACTCAATGCCATCCACGAACGAATTTCAGACGCGCAGAATATTGTGGCACGCCGGGAGCGCTCCGTTAAACGTGCGGAACGCAATCTTGAAATTGCAGAGGATAACCTTGCTCAGTTGCAAAATGAACGTGACGAACTGCTGATTGCGTCATGGGGAGATATACCGAACTGGCAGGTTATTTTTGACCTCGTTAATCCCTCACCGGCAATGTATGAATACAAAGAGAAATGGATCAGGGAAAAAGGCCTTCACGCGGGCGGGATGTATAATTGCCATACTAATCAGGGCGCCTTCTCTGTTGGTTTTACCACAACATCAGAGCACGAACTGCATCAAAATATCCGCATGGTTGAATTCGTTATGCAACATCTGCGGGCTGACCGCAATAACGAAAAAGTAATGATTGTATATAACGTCCCGACTGACAATTGTTGCCACAACTTCGTTTTTAATACTGAAACGGGAAAATATGGAATTACGACTGACAGCTATATGAGTCGTCGAAGTATTACTGAATATTCAACAACAGAAGAAGCGTTGCGCTATCTGCAAAGCATTTCGGATACCGATATCGTCCCTGAAATGGAAAGTCTCCCCGGTCCAGTAATATCCGGTGAGGAGTAATGCGATGGCTAATCACACGAAAGAGCAAATTGAATTAACGCTGGCCAGCATTGTTGAACTGGCAGACTACCAGAGAATGATCCGCCATCCCGGCAACCCGGCAAAGGGACAATTTGTAGTGACTGGCCCAAATTTTAAGGATGATTCTGCGCGCGTTGGCTACTGCGTACAGGTGCGTAAACACGTTGGCCAGTTTGGTTCTGACATGGTTTTCCTGCGCCACGTAAATGGCTCCCTTACTGTGCATGAAAACAATTGCTACATAGTGATGAATGCTGAACAGGAAGCCCTGGCCCGCTCAGTGTTTGACGTATTGCCTGAGGACGAGGAATACGAAAAAGGATACATCGATTGTGAGAAGGTCCACGAAGTAGGCTTTGTGATTGAAAACTCAGCTTCTCATGGTACTCCGGAGGTCCCTTTCACCATCACAATCACGACGACAAAAGGCGGTGCGGCATGACTTACAAAAGCGAGATGGTTGGTGAAATTATAGCCGCAATAAAGTTAAGGCACGAAAAAAACGGCTTTTTCGCACCAGTAATCACATGGTTCGAATTTTGTACCCTGCTGGAAGGTCGTGAAGCTGACAAGGCGGAGAATGCGCAACTGCGCCAACGCATCGCCGATCTTGAAGCCCGCCCGGTTGCGCCTTTCGACTTCAAAGAGACCACTGACGCAGACTACTGCCGGGAGTGGGCATGGCGTGAAATCACGAAAGACCTCCCTACAAAACACTGGAAAGCCGGGGAGAACGGGACTTTCTATGCATTTTACCTGATGGGGTGGCATGCACGTTTACGGTACAACGAACAACGTCGCGCTGAATATGCTCAAATCGCAGGCATCATTCTGGAAAGGAGGGAGTAAATATGGCTTTGACGCATGACGAACTTTGCCGGATTGCCTGTCGCTTTCTTCAGAACAACGGATTCAGGGTGGCGTTTCACGATCGCTTCGTTGCCGCCGTCGCATCAGGTGAACAGCCTGACGCTATAGGATTTCGCAACCTTGCTTCATGCCTGATTGAGGTTAAGTGTTCCCGCGCTGATTTCCTTGCCGATCACAAGAAAAGTTTCCGCATCGACCCTGAAATGGGCATGGGCGACTGGCGATTTTTTATGGCTGAACCTGGAATTATCGACGTTGCCGATTTACCTCCGGGATGGGGGCTGCTGCATTTCAGAAATGGGCGCGTGTATAAGGTGCATGGCTGGCCGGGTAATGCGATGTGGTGCACGAAAGCTAATAAGCCGTTTCAGGCAAACAAGCAGGCCGAATGTGACTACATGTACAGTGCGCTGCGCCGCATGCAGATTCGCGGGTATCTGAACGAAGTATATGACGGTGTCCTGGTTAACAAGCAGGAGGCCGTATGAACACAAAACTAAACCGGAAGCAGCTGGAAGAAATTGCAAAACCGGAGGGGTGGAAACTGGTTCCGGAACAAATGTACCTGAACGCTGATGCTATCGAATGCATCTGCTCACAATGCGGTGATGGCGGTAAAATCTACGGCAATTTTACGGCGGGTATTCTGTGGATTGGAGAGGTGCTGACGGACGACTGCAACGGCATTAAGTATGGACTGAACATATCATCAGCCGAATATCCGGAAAAAGGCACGATCAACATTTATGAGTTCGACAATCCACTTCGTAGCCATTCAGCAGTTACCAGAGAAAATACCGGTATGAAATATTATCACTACTTTATTTATACCTTCAGGCTGACCAGACTTCTGCTGAAAAGAGAAATCCCGCTGCGAATATTTATTTTTGCTTTACGGGCAAAACCAGGAGCAGTCGCCGGTAAGCATGGTTCTTTTATTGTAGACCCGTTCTACGATGATCAGGTTTAAAAGGCTACAGAATGAAAATTAACATCAGGTTTTCAAGATTATTTTTGCTTGCGATCCCATTAACCATTTATGGTACGGAGTTACTATTTTGGTTTGTCATGATGAAAAGAAATATATTCCCGCCGGAATACATAAGCTGGCGGGTTACTATCCTGTTAACATTTGTATGGATATCTGGGTTTGCGCTCTATTTGTGTGAGAATGCTGAAAAATGGCCTGTACTTCTTATGAAGCTATTCAGTCCCGTTGCTGGCTATATTTTAGTGGCATGTGTAGCAACTCTGGATGCATTCGTGATGTGGGATACGAAACCTTTCACCGACAATTACGTAGACTTTTTTCGTCTTGGTTTTCTTGGCAGCTATATGAGCCCATTAATTATCGTTTTTATCAGTCTGCTCGGAACCTTTTTTGATGAATGAAAAGAAAAGGCCACAATGATTCGTGGCCTTTTGTTCAGTATGAGCTTTCATGCAACGGCTGCATTCATTCTCGTCTGCAGCAGGAAACTCCAGTTCCCCATGTAATGCGCGGGCGTGTGAAGTATTCGCCGGCGCTCATCGTTTAGTGAGTTGCCGATCACCACCTCCCCCGACACACCAGACAGCGAAAGCTGGATATACGCCATACCGGCCGCCAGCGGATCGATATCCTGAGCAGAGACCCACAGATACCGGTGAGGAGAATAGCCAGCCTCACGCAGAACAAAGGCAAATGCCAGTGCCATACAGCCGGCGCCGCAGGCAGGTTCGGAAAGCGTGATAAACGGCTTGTCCCTAAAATTATCTTCGACGTTACCGAGCTGCATTCTGGCCATCATCAGACCGATATCCCACGGCGTGAAAAACTGACCACGGTATTTATCACCCAGTTCAAGCTGCATAAAAACGCGGCCAAGAAAATCGCCGGGCGTCTCATCCAGCCCGTTGGTCACATGGGCCAGTAGCTGCGCCATACGGGAGATGTCCGTTTTTTCGTAACGGCCGACAATACGCATGTACTTTTCTTCCCGTTTGTCACAGAACTGAAGGCTGTTCTGCAGTGCGATCACACTGCAGCTGACAAAGTCTTCAAATACCTGATGCCGGTGATGGTACCGTGCAGTCTGGCTGAAGAGTGAGAGAAAGGCTTTTTCGTGGTTGATGACGCTTTTCATATGTGCTCCCTTCCGGAAAGAGAACACGCGCCCGGAGGGAAACGCTGTTCCCTTCAGTGTGAAAAAACGGCCACAGCTTTCGCTGTGACCGGTCAGAGGAGCCGGATAAACCGGCGTTAAGTGAATGTTATGCGCGGATGCTGCCGTAGTGCGCTGCGGTGGTTGCAGGAACCGCAGCCGTTTCGGGTGTCACCAGATACATGCGTGCGCCGTCGCCGGATGCTGACTGCTGCAGCGCTTCTGCCGGGTACGGACCACTGTCAACGTGGTCCCCCCGATCAAAGCAGTTGAACCCTGACGTGCCGGCATCCGGTGAAATCCAGTAGTGCCGGATTTCACAGTCAAACATCTGCGACATTATCCCCATAACCTCACCTGACGGCGGATACCAGGGAGATGCAAAGCTCAGCGTCAGTGACCCCACGTCATCCCGGCTCCAGCTGGCCTGATGGCCCGCCGGAAACTCCATGCCAAAGAGCTGCATACAGAGTTCGGATGTTGTACAGAGCCCGGTGAAAAGACCACTTTCGCCGTTGAGTTCGGTGGCCAGACGTGACGGCATCACCATCAGCATGTCACAGGGACAGGTTGTCTCCGGCATGATGCTGAGCCATTCCCAGCGCTCCTGCGGATCAAACTGACCACCGGCACCGGCAACGCCGAACCAGTCGGCATAGTGCACGGCCATCAGCTGCGCCATTATCTGCCGCGCTGCAAAGGGAATGGCTTCCCATTTCAGCGCATCGATGCCGGACTGCAGCCAGATTTTCTCCATGCGGGAGAGCGTCCTGCTGTCAAGCCACGCGTCCTGCTCCAGCAACTCGATAAAGTGCTGGAAGGCCTGGTTGGGTGAGGTCTGCGCGCCTGTACCGGATGCGGTCAGCATCGGATACGGTGCGTAATCCACCGCTTTGACGGGCTTCAGTATGCCGGCACAGCCGGCGAGGAACAGCTTTATCGCCTGCCGGATGGCGTGCCGGTAAAGCGGTTTTTCCGTGCCGGCAATCCAGGGCTGCATCACATCGAGACAGACTGATTTACCGGTAATTTCTAGGCGGTTCTGGCACCATGAGAACATTGTGAAACTCCTCTTGTCGGATAAAACGAAAAGAGGGCATCTCCCTGAGGAAGATGCCCTCAGGGGGATGATGGCGGCCGCAGCCGCCGGGTCAGTTTATGCCGCCTGTTCCGTGTTCCGGTTCAGGGGGGCAAGTAAATATTCCGACGCTTCCCGGGCAAACCGGCAGGCACGGAAAATCGCTCTTTTGTCTTCACGAAGGGCTTTCAGCCAGCCGGCCAGATAGCTTTCGTGCTGCACGTCGCCGGTAATACCGAGCTCCGCACAGAGAAAGGCACTTCCGGTTTCCGCTATCAGCTCTTCGAAGGCGTAAACCGGATCACCGAACTTACGCGATGACGAGGTAATACCTTCCCGGTTCAGGCGGCTGCCGTGCCCGGTGGCATGCACCAGTTCGTGCAACAGCGTGGACCAGTAATCCGCCTCCGTCCGGAACTGCGATGCCGTCGGCATCACAATGCGATCGGCACCCGGACGGTAAAACGCGCGGTCCTGCCGGCGATGCTCGCAGCCGACGCCGGTTGCGTTGAGTATCTGCTGTACCTGCTGCTGCGCTGCACTGAGCTCAGAAGGCCGTTCTGCCTCCACCGTGTCGGACAGTTCACCCTGTACGGATTCGGGGAGGCCGTCGCACTGGGCAACGTTGAACAACTGCAACTGCTTCAGCATGGCCAGTTGCTCCATGACCGGTTCACCGTCGCGATACAAAAGGTTATCGCTGCTGTCGCGGGCCTGTTTCTCAAATGGTTTGTAGATGATGGCCAGCGCGCTGGTCTCATTCTTCCTGACATAACCGCCAGCGGCTTTCGCCTGCCGGAAAGTCAGCCAGCGGTCGGACGTGTACCCGTGTTCTTCAGCGGCCATCCACAGTAGCGGTACATTAATGCCACTGTAGGCGCGGCCGGTGACGGCATTGACCGGCAGACTGCCGCCGTGCACGTTCTGAGCCGAACGCCACGGGCGCCGCCAGGGCGGTACGCCGTTTTCGAGCGCCAGAATGATTTTGTCAGTGACCTGCTGATACAGGTCGGGGGTCTGTACTGCCGCCGGTTTACGTCGGCCGGTGGTGGTCTTCATGTGATGCAGCCTCTGAGTGCGGGGCGCATCCCTGCCCGGTGGCGGACGATGCGCCACCGGTGAGTGGAAAAATCAGTAATAACGCAAGGAACCGTCGGACATCACCGAACGGATACGGTCACGTACGCTCTCGACCGCCCGGTCAAACCTCTCCCGGTCGGCGGGTTTCGCCCGTTTCGAGTCCAGGCGTATCGCCTGGTCCAGCACATGCAATGCCTGCGAACGCCAGCTGAGACGTTCAGCATCACCCACACAGGCATGGAAGTGGCGTAAGGACTGCTCATAAAGCCACTGTATCCGGTAGCGATATTCGCCCACCGGCACATATACCTTCATGGGTGGTCTCGTTTCCTTGTGAAGCGTCAGCGCGTTATTCAGCTTACTGATAACAGGCTTAATGAGCAGGTCGTGATGGTCGTTCAGCACGGCATCAAACATGCTCTGTGCCATAAAGGTCTGAAAGGAAAACTCATGTTCGGGTATGAGCGTGTCGACCAGTGTGAACCAGTCTGCATCTTTTAACGGATTGCAGCCTGCAGCCCAGGCTTTCAGCCACTCCCCCGGACGTCTGTCATCCGGTACACGAATATAAATGCCCAGTTTCTTTTCAAGTATCAGCGGGCGCTGCATACCCAGTTTCTGTGTAAACAGCGGACGTAGTTCATCAGAAGTAAAGCGGATCATATTTCCTCCGGGGAAAAGAAGGAGGAAACCTCCCCTGGAGGGAAGGTCCCTCCGGGAAGTGTTTGTTTAACTGAGAAAGCTTCTCTCGGGAGCCGCTTTCGCTTCGGAAATCAGGCTATATATTCCGCATTCGCAAAGAATACAGCCCGTTGTTCCTCACTGGCTTCATCGTCTGAGCGCATCTCATCAAAGTGCATCTGCCCCTCACTAAACCCAAAATCCCAGGCCCGGGGGGCAATCTGTTCTCCGAGAAGGATCAGCCCGGCAATGTACTTTTCGAATAAACCGTCAGTAAATGCCCCGGTCATACAGGCGTAACCAAGAAGCCGTGCAATCGAAACAAGCCGGAATGTGCGTACCGGAACGCCATAGCTGCCCGTCAGGTCAGGGATAGCGCAGCGCCGGAATGCACGTATTGCCAGGAGTTCACCCTCTAATTCCGCAACATAAGCGATGAAACGGGAAAGCGAGCGTTGCCCCTGCCACAGTTCATGCATTCCCTGAGGTGCGTAAGATCTGTCAAAAGCGATGTCATTAAATACGGTCATGTTGAATACCTCAGAATAAAATGAAGCCATGCCCGCCAGTACCTCCCGCAGGGAAGATCCCTGGGGGAGGTCAGTGTGTTGTATCAGTCAAAACGGTAACGTAAATCAGCCAGCTGCTGCGCCATCCGGCGACCAGCATTCATTGCCTGACGCGAGGAGGCAAACCGTCCTGCGGTTGCACAACGTTGATAGGTCCAGTCTTTCGGACTGTAACCGGTTCGTCGGGAGATAACGGCGGTGAACCCATTACCATCGTGGATCACTTCCGGCCGGAAGCTGCTGTGCCCCGACTGATTGGTGAACCATTCTTTCTTACGTTGATTAAGTGACTCAGAAACGTGCGCCAGAGCTGAAGCCGCTTTTGCTACAAGGATGAGCATTATACTCATGGTATGTCTCCGTTGGTTAAGGCGGAGACACCTTCACCGCTATGCGGGAGGTTATCCCCGCATGGGTGAGTTATCAGTAATTGAATATCCGTCGTAAAAAATCAGACATTGTCGTTAAACACCGGAACTAGCAATCCCAGCGAAGTTCGCGCCAGTAATCCAGTCCGCGTTCAGTTCCCAGCATAAAACCGTAGCTCCATGCGTTAGTGTCGCCTTCAGCGTCGAAGCGTTTTCCCGTCAGGACAACATCATCGACAAACTGACGAAGAGAGTCCGGGATCAGATTCATTTCCTGGGCCTCACCAACAACACTGGCAAGGTGGATTGTCTGGCTGCAGCGTTCCGGAAAACCATCCAGATCGATGCTGTCCGGGATGCCGCAAATGTTCAGCGCTGTAGCGCTCTGTAACAGCCCTTCAATCTCCGACATCACCGAAATGAACCCGGTCTTTGAATGGATGCTGGCAGAAAGGACATCAATAGTAATAGCGAAAGCAGTCATAAAAGGTTCCTTATAAAACGTGGAACCCTGCCCTATCGGGAGCGGAGTCCCGTGGGAGAAGTGAGTGAAATGTACAGCGTTATCAGCAATGAGCAGTCGCCCTGGACTCCAGTGCGGCTGTGTCGCTGAATCCATTCTGACAGCCTTCCTGCCACTGCGTGGCGTCGAGCTGCATTCCGGTAAAATGAAGGCGGTTGATGAACCAGCGTGGCCAGCGAACCTTTAGTCCGTAATACTCGCGTTCTCCGAAGAAAAAGGCGGCATGGTAGACCGAGAACTCCGTCAGCAACGCTGATGCTTCGTCCTTCTGATATGAACGGGCAAGCTCCAGCTCACGAACAACAAGCAGTAATGACTTCGCATCACCTGTGAACCAGAAAAACCATTCAGCAATCAGCGTTTTTGGTGCAATCAAGCACACAAAGCGATCGGCAAAAACAGCAACAAAGTAAACAATATGAAGAAAGGTCATGGCGGCATTTCCTGAATAAAAAAGGGAAACGACCACCCGATACGGGAAGCGTTGTCCCGTGGGATGAAAAATCTGGAAGAATAAGTTGAATGGACCTTAACCTAGTTATCAGGTCCCTGTTTGCAAAGGTTAAACAGGTTTGAACCACCCGAAGGCGCCACTCTCAGGTTAATGTGGCATTGGCGTGTGATTACCCGAAGGCGTTCGTCTCAAATCACCCGAACATTGGCAGTTGTCATGATGACAACGGTTAACGATCCAATCCTACTTCAGGTTTGCACATTCTTCAATAGCCCTGTCTCATAAGCCACAGGAGGAAACTATGATGTCCGTACTCGTGGCAGTGGAATGCATAATCTGACAATATCTTACGGACCTCACAGATCACCTGAGAGCAGGCAAGATTAAATAATTCGATCTCAATGCTGGATTTCCCTAACTGGAAAAGTTCATCAGTATATTTTTTCCTCCCGGCCGGAATCAGTCCCAGTTCATCAACACCGGATAACATCAGAACCATATTGTAAACAAAACGTTCAAGCATCATGCTGGCAGAGTTAAAGAGTGCTTCATTGCTAAATTTATCAAAACTCACTCCATCCAGTTTGGAATGTGCGCGTCCAGACTGTATATGCCCTTCAACCCGGGACACAAAGGATATCATGTTTAAAATGGAAATATCATTCAACTCAACAGCCAGTGAGCTATAGCTGGAAAAAATTAAATTCAACGTTTTCATGTTATGCCCCATATAAGAATCACCTTAATAAGGTGTTACTCAACTTTATTATAAACACGAGCAACATAATGTCCCCTGCCATCACCATGCCCCAAATCCATTGATGCAAGAGCCTGTGCCTCCTGTTTACTGAAACCATTTTTCATATGAAGATTCATAACATCAACAGAATAGGCATAACGCAAACTATGCGGTGCGTATTTCCCTGTCAAGCCGGCTTCACGAACCAAATTTCGATAACGTTCGATTGCGGTATGTAATGAAGGCCTATCGATTAACTTCCCGTTATTTTCTTTCAGATGTTTCAGTGCAGCTTTGATTGCGGCCAGCGTTGCCTCTCGATCTATTACCGTTGTATCTCTCGGACGCCCTCCCTTTGTCCCGAATACCACCCGTACTTTTCCTTCATTATTGATTAAGGATTTTTGCCAGGTTTGTAATGATTTAGCGGACTGTATAGTTTCTTCCGTTCTTAAACCGAGCAATCTCGACAACCTCATTGCATACGCAACGCCTTCATCCTTTTGTTCCACACTCGTCAACACTTGCCGGAAATAATTGTCGGGAATCGCAACTTTTGTCCCATCCCTGCTGGTTTCTGAAATACCCAGAGCCTGATTACTCAGTTTCTCGTGCGCCGGATTAGCCATGAAGGTTTTTCCTGCAACCCGCAGTAAAGCCCGGATAGCCGACATTTCATTCTGAAGTGTACGCTTAGAAATCTCTTCGGAAAGACGACTCTTCATATACAGCTCAATATGCCCTGTCTTGATGTTCTTAATATCCCTGATCTGAACGTTAAGCTTTAATAAACGTTCAGCAAATCTGTCAGCAATTTTCATACGGTCAGAAACAGTTTTAAAACTCCCCCCGGCCTGTCTGGCGAGCGTCTTAAGATTCTTATTCAGTTTTGCCATAGTCAACTCTCCATTTAAACAGGTGTAAGTGCTTTTCCGTCTGCGTGAACGGAAAAGCACTTACACCGGCTGCGCCACAGCTCCAGACGATGAATTTCACCCCGACGGCACGGTTTATGGTTGCGCTTCCTGCGTCTCGACAGATATCTGTGCATCGGGGCGGCGAAATGTTGAGTTATTGCGAAGCTCCCCAGGTCTCTGACCTGTTCGCGGTTTTCACCGGGCTGATGTTAATCAGTCTGCTTCCACACACCAGTTGGTTGACTGGTGTCGCCATCGATATCGTGTCGATTTTTCTCCTCTTTGAATGAAGTCCTGACCCGTTTTTACGGGTAAGGCGTTTGGTTAATAAATGAACAAACAGTGAATGAAGTACGTTTTTAAGGCCCTTAAACCTTTAAGTACGTGTTGGTCAGTTGGTAAAAAGGTTGTTGAAACGGCAGTGCGTCAGCTCTGCCAGTTATGCGCTGCGCGCGTCACTTGGTACTCGTTTCACTCGAACGCAAGTGACGCCGCGCTCCTCTGCTCTCAATGCAGTCGTGGAAGATGCCCAAATGTTCCAAATGGTCATACCCACGCCGCAAAGTTTGCAACCGGAATTCAGCGTCTGAACGAAAGAGGAAACGTTGGCGAGAACCACCATTGAGATGAAAAGGCCATAAACAGGCATTGTAAGTAAAAGGACCTTCGTCGCTGTACGACCTCCGTTTTCAAAGGTTAAACGGAGTTACCGCCCGAAGGCTCCGTCTCTCAGGTCATGACGGTTTTGGCAAGCAATCACCCGAAGGCGTCCCTCTCAGATTGCAGGGACATTGGCATGTTGCTTTACGCAACGGTATAACGGAGCCATGTTAGATCAGAGTGCGATCCTTTATCAAGGTTACAACAGCAAAAAGCAAAGTTAGTATGTTCCGAAATTAAATCATGAAGGAGCAGTTTACGTTCGGATTCGATATCTTGAGACTATTTTGTCTTGCATGTACTCGGTGAAATACATTATCTCAGGATAAATAAATTCTTTAGTCAAACTATATAAATTCAATCCTCCCGAACTTCATCAATTTTTTCTTTAGGAATAACTATTTTTAATAACCATGAATTTCCCCTTTAAATCTGAAAGGCTTACCCCATCGATTTGCGATATTGTATCAAAAAGGTTCGCAGGATAAGCCTCATCATTAATCCCTTTTGAAAATAGCGATACACCCCTGATTTTTCACTCATTGATTTATAGGTAGTTGTTTTATTATAGCTTGATGTTCATTAAACATGTCGACATTATCTTAATTTCCGCTGCAGTTGGAGTCCATTTCGCCCTAGAACAATTTCAAAGATTAAAGAAAAGGCTTCAAAAAAATTTATTTCAGACACACTGAGACCCAATATCTTTAAATAAAAAAATTAAAGTTTTTATTTTATTTTTAGCCCAACCTTAAATTATAATAAATTAAGAGAAATTTACATTTTCAAGATAGTCATCAATCTTTTTAAAAGAACCACATCAAAAGGGTCAGCGATATAATTTTCATAATTCACCCCATAAAAATGACAGCTTTTATAATACACTTCTTAGCAAAAATTTCGCTCTACTTGAATTACTCCAAGAAATTTCGAACTTTGCATTACATCTAATTTACTATCTGGAACATCCCAAGTCATGAAAGCAGCAGCATCAGTTAGCTCATCTGAATTTTTTCTGTAGCAAAATACAGAGCAACTAATGGGCTTTTTTCCAGTCTATAACCTTGTCGATAAACCATAGCGTTACGCAGCCACATGAAGATCATTTTCATTCATAGTATACTCGCTGATAATATTTACATCAGTGATCTGTTCCCAGTTGTTCGTGTCAACGCAAAGCCTCTTCTCCTGCCTTACGGCGGGTAAACTGCTACTCTGATGTTGTCGAGACATAGAGTTGGCCCTGTGATGCGCCTCCTTTCATTCACCCAGAGTAGCCCCCAGCGGTCGGGAAGTTCATCAATGGTAATGACATCCTCCAGACACAGAAAATAACAAAAATCGCCCATCCCCCCACTGCCCTGTGGGGTTTCAGCCGGTCACGCAGAAAATCTGCCCGTGACACTTTCACCTACACCACCACGCTGGCCGCTTTGAATCCCCGCCGGCAGCCCCATGCGTCTGCCTGTTCGTTTTCCCTTAACGCGCCGACTTCGATAAAGGCAACATTGCCCACTGACCGCCCCTGCTTTCGGTGCGCAGCGACCAGCGACGGGCAATGTCTGCCAGTTCCATATGTATCATATGCCCTCCAAGCTGGTTCAGCTTGGAGGGCACGCGCCAGCGGTCAGCCGCACGCGGGCCGTCAGGCTACTCCTCCACCGTGTCCCGGGGGCGGAGAACACACCCAAAGTGGATCACCGCGTCCTGGTGCCACCTGAGTTCCGCCAGCGAGGGAAAGCGCCTGCGCCACTGCCAGAACATCGATGCCAGTTCGTCCGACCAGCGCGAATACTATGCTCCCACCGTTTCCGGCGACTGAACACTCAGATCAGCCCGCGCGACCAGGCTCTGATGCAGCATGGCCTCATGGCACCAGCGTTTATCTTCCTTCCGCTGTACCTTGTGCCAGCGCAGATTCACGCGTTTTTCCACACGGGGCTGGTTACGCCAGACCACATCCGGGAACAGACACTGCTGCACCACCTCCGACAGGGGCGAAAGGTGAATGATGATTTTCGTCCGCGAATGGATAACTCATCAGGATATTCACCAATTTTTTTTCGTTCTGCGGGAGAGCGAATATCAAGTTAACAATACCTGCCTGTTTCCCGTTGTAACACATCGCTGATATGGCATGCCGTAATAAATATTGATTTCAGAGAAAGTCTCATTTAAGCTCAATCCATAAGGTGATGGTGCTCCACCTTTCCCAACCGCCAGTACTTTCAAACTGGATGATGACGCCTGATATACAATATCGCTGTTTCCTTTTAAGCATGTATGTCAGGTGTTTCTATGCGAAATTCAGACAATTTCTTCTCATTCCACAAAACGCCCTTGTCAAAATGTTCTCTTTTCATTCATGTTATTGGGCTGCGCTACACTGTCTGTAGTGTTCCAGCTTCGGCCGACCCGCTTAACCACATCGGCGGACCAGCCCCCCATTATCGTCCAGGAAAATTCACCTGCTCGACAACGAAGAATCAAGAAACCATCACCACATTACGTGAAATTTCGGACCTGAATAATGACGCATTCGTTTGCGGACTTCGTTACAGTCGTCTAAAAACTGGTGCCCCCTGCGGCAGAGAGCGCATTGAAAAATACAATCAGTTGAGCGTATTGAAAACGCTATGGGTGAGGCGGCAGTCTTTATCGGTAAGCCAGCCTTTAAAAAAGCCAGTCCTGTACCTACCCCATACCTTCGATCTGGGGGCTATAAGGAGGTCCTCTGTGAATCCTAAAATACTCTTACTATCAACGGTCATCGGAATACTGACAACTTGTCTGGTTTTCCTAATCTCAGATGTATTTTTTTCCGCACTTCCTGATGATTACGTGGCAATCGCTATTGCCCTTTTCATCGGGAGTAGCAGCCATTTGCTGGTCCGCCATTTTCTCAGCAGAACATCGAAAAAAAAAGGTTATTAAACGTGAATGCCAGGAAAACCCTGGCAATTTATTGATACGTACTATTAACAACAACGGGTTCTGGGTCATGGGAAAAATAATTTTGCTCCGACATGGCGAAAGTGAATGGAATCAGCAAAATCGTTTTACAGGATGGACAGACGTTACGCTGACCAGGAGAGGAGAAGAAGAAGCCCGACATGCAGCCAGGCTCATAAAACAGGCTGGTATACAGATAGATTCAGCCTGTACATCTGTTCTCAACCGGGCAATACATTCACTTTGGTTGATAATGGAGACACTGAACCTGTTATGGCTGCCAGTGAGTAAAACCTGGCGGTTGAATGAACGTCATTATGGCGCCCTGCAAGGGATGAGGAAAGATGAAGCGGCACAACAAATGGGCGAGGAACTGGTGTATCACTGGCGAAAAAGTTACCGAGGTATTCCGCCTTTGCTTGCGGCAGCCCCACAACTTCTCCATCGCGAAGCCCGCTATCACCATATTGCTCTGTCAGATCTCCCAAAAGGTGAAAGTCTTGAGATGGCACTACGAAGAGTTATACCTTACTGGCAGCATGTCATCGCTCCCCGCGTCGTCAGCGGAGAAACATTATTACTGATCGGCCATGCCAATATGCTTCGGGCTCTGACAATGTACCTTGAGCAGACAGACGAAAATAATGTAATGGATCTGCATATCCCTACGGGTGTCCCAGTCCTTTATGAAATGAGCGAAGACAAAACCATCAGTGGTCGCTATATACTGGAGTAAGTTACGATATTCTGTGGGTTTAAGTGTTTTATTTATAATTCATTATTAGCAATGATTATCTGCGTATCACTAGTATGTGTCCATATGTTGCCGGACCGTTCCACCGTGCCCCAGCGTGGAGTTTTTATGTTACCACTGGATTGTATGGTGGTATGACAATGCTCTCCACTTTTCCTTCTGAAGACGAGGCATTTAGTCAGAACAGCAATTCTTTTATTAATAACACCATTCTATCGATTCACTACTGATGAAAGCGGCTGGCCATTTAATGATGGCAATGCTTTAAAAACACATCCCTGTTCTGTTTTTATCAGGAACAGAGGATCATGCAAGCTCATCAGATGTAAAAACCGCCTGATATAAGTCTTCACCAAAGCTAGTATCCATCGGTGCTCCCTCCTCGATCCTGAACGTCCTTTCACCATCGTCTCGTCTTTCAGCACACAGATATTCGGTATCTGGATGGAATTCCTGATAAAACGCGCAGGCAAACTCTGAACAATGGGTAACAAAAAAAATTTTTACCCTGCTCTCTGCAAGCGCCATCACAATCCCCCTGATAATATCAGCCCCTTCCCGGCTGTTGGTCGCTGAAAACGACTCATTGAACAGGACAAGATCGTCTTGTTCCAGAAGATCAACGATATCGCGCATACGCAGGAGCTCTTCATCCAGTTTTCCACTAACCATAGAGCTATCCTCTTCACACTTATAGTGAGTAAAGATTTGACCGCAAATATTGGTACAGAAATACTCAGCCACGACAAACATTCCGCTTTGCATCATTATCTGTGCCAGTCCAATACTACGTAAAAAGGTAGACTTCCCGCCCTGATTTGCACCGGTAATAATGAATGTGTTTTTATTATCAGTCTTTAATGTATTGCCGACGATATTCTTGTCTGATGTAAGCCCCAGACAAACATCATACAACGATTCAAAAACCAGACGACGCTCTCGTTTATATACAGGAACAGGGAAACACTGGGGTAAATTGCGTTTATTTAATTCTTCAGCAAGGTTAATGCAGCACACATAAAATCCTAGCTCTGCACGCAGTGATTTGAAAAAATTCCGTAAATGCTCTGTAGACTGCGCCATTGCACTAGCAACCAGTACCAGTCCCTCATCCCGTAAATCGCTAAGTGCTCTGAAGCCATTTTCATCACGAGGGGCTATTTGAACCGAGTAATGTTCAGGTCTCCTTGAGAAAATGCGCCTGAACCAGCACTTATCCGGCGAGTTGGGTTCTCTGAGAATATACTCGTCTCCACGACTTCCCGGACCAAGCTTGGCACTCATTAATACGCCTCTTTTGAAGTCCATCTGTTTAAGATGTTCTTCTATACCCCTCAGATAATCCTCATTCAGTTCCTGGATAATCATCTTCAGGAGGCGTGTCATTCCGGATGAATCAAAAAAATAAATATTTTTTTCAGCAATAGCTCTGACTTTCTTTAAATTTTCAAGAAAAAAACGAGTGAAGGAAATTGACTGATGAAGCATTGCTGAGGGGGAATGACCAAATACAATGTAGTGAAGTTTTTCTTTCTCCATCGCCAGGCACTCAACAACCGCCTGATAAAATTCACTGATAATATTTGAGTTATAAAGACAGTCACGCAAAATAGCCTGTCTGTACTCAATACACGGAACGTCAGCAAGCGACTGAGAACAGGCTTTTTCGACCACTGAATATAAAAACTCATCCCCAGCAGAAAGACTCTGGAATAATACATCCAACCCCAGATCTCTCACCTGGATATTGAAATTATCCGGGAAGATATCATCCAAAACAAAATCAGCATCTTTATACATCAGATATACGTTCATCCATTCAACTCCCCTTTTATTTTTTCATATGTCAGACCATACTTCTGAACCAATGTCGCTGACCACGCCACGCCATCCGAAGGTTTTCTGGCAATCCTGTAGGTTCGTGAAGCCCTTTCATCATTTTCCACCGTACTCATCATACTGACGATAGCCCGATCCAGTCTGGTGAGTTCATCGATAAAAGTCACACATACACAAAGTGCATCCAGCATCACTATTTTTTTAATAATTTGGGTTCCAAGGTATAACGCGTCGTGTGAAGTTGTTGAGGTAAAAATCTCATTCATGATAATAAGGCTTTTTGATGTAGCCACATCAAGTATAGATTTGATCCGTACAAGGTCGTCATACAATTTACCCCTAAAATCATGAATATTTTCGCTTTTTTCAAAATGAGTAAAAATATTATCGACCAGAAACAAATTCGCATCCTCTGCGGGAACGTATAGCCCCAGCAAAGCCAGATAGTGCAACTGTCCGATCATTCTGGCAAATGTGGTTTTCCCTCCCTGATTAGGGCCAGAAACAACTAAAATGCGTTCACGTTCCCGCAACTGAAAATCATTACATACTACATTCTCTTTTTTCTTCAGAAGTGAATAAGCAAGAGCCAGATCAAATCCGTTGGTGACTGTTATATTTTTATTATTAACATTTATCTCAGGAATACAAAATGATAATCCAGCGTTCTGAAAGTTGCGGAAATATTCGATGCTGGCAAGATAAAACTGGATTTCACGTTCAAAAATGTTCAGTGTATGACTCTGATAATCGCTTCTGGTTTCAATAAACGTATCGAGTTCAGAAAAAACAGACGGAAAAAGTCTGGCAACGCACTCCAGAATCCTGGCTTCAACATTAGTCATGACAGTGTCATGACTCTTAAAATCAAGTTTAACCGTTACATCACGTTGTTTGAATTTTGAGAAAACACTAATAATCTTATCGCTATAGTTTATTTCATCTGCATGGTGTTCCACATTGATTGTGTCACCTTTAATTCTGAGATTATAGCGAATTCCCTCAAGATTATCTTTTATCCGGCTTGCCATTGCGGATAAACTTTTGAAATTCTCACTATCAATGTATCCGGAAAGATAATTTCTAAAATTTGTCATACCGGACGACCGAAGTAACAACGAGCTTAAATGCTCCCGGAATTTTGTAACCGACTGACAATAAAGTAGTATACACTCAAGTTCCCAACGTTTTTGCTGATAATGATAGTACCGGCACTCCTTTTTCCCAGAAATCTCTCTAATTTTCTGCATGTCAGATGAGAATTCCTTTATAGCACTATAGAGATTTTCATTTCCAACATCCTGAATTATGCCCTGCCGATAGTAGATATCGTCAAGATATTCTAATGGTGAATAAAAAAATGGTTTAATATTATACACTTCCCGATCATGAGTTATCGAAGTGATAACTTTATCAAGGTTCAAATCAGCAAAACATGCAGGTTCATTTTTTCTGAGTGTATGCTGACGGTTTCCGTCGAGTGTGGCATACAATATGCTTATAAATTCCATCTTTTCTCCAGACTGACTTTGTTGCCATATTATCCATTGAATATAAAAATCATTTACATTCACATATTAAATTGCATGACATGCTAAAATGGTCACAGTATAAAAATGGAGGCTATCATGGACTATTTAATAATGACGTTAATTCTCCTTTCACTGGGCCTGATTTGTGTTTTTGCTTTCTCGCTATGGTCACTGAACCGAACTTCTCGTAAAAAAAACACAAGGAAATAAATCTGTTGCGTACCATCCAATGAGAATATTCTCATGGGTAACTGTTACCGGGCAAGGGGCATGGTCCACCACCTGTCGAGCAACTGAACCCAACAACCACTGAGAAAACTGTTTTTTTCCTCTGTGCCCGACCACAATATGATCGATACCATGACCATCGGCATAATGCAGAATCTGTTCTGCCGGATGCCCTGTGGCAATATGTAATCTGGTTTTTTTTTTCATTTCCGGATACTGTTTCCTCAGATTTCTCATCCTCTGATAGAAGTAGGATTGTGTCCGACTCACAAAATCCTGCATCTCAACCTCACCGCCAAACTCAGTTAAGTGAAAAACAGCCATAACATACAATTCGCTGTTAAAATGATGAGCAAGTTCAAAGGCGAAATCCATGGCCTCTTTTGCAGACTCCGAACCATCATAGGCAATCAGAATTTTTGTAATCACGATATTACCCTCTTCGGTTTCATCTCTGTTTACGGCGCCTACTGGAAAGCTTTTTCTTTCTTAGGCTTCATCATTTTTTCCAACTGACATGGTACAGAGCTAACTTTCCCGACAGGCTGAAGGAGGCCATGAAAACATTTGAATCCTTTGCGAGGCGCTAAACATTTAACCCATTATCGTTTCTTGTTTCAGCGTTACTGGCGTCTGCCTTTCGCTCTAAAGGGGCATATTTTTATGTTCTGCCTGAACGGGTAATCATCGGTAAAGCCGACAGGAAGCTATTCTCCCTCAGCCCTGCCCGGCAGACCTGGTATTCAGTGCAGAGCAAGCAGGTCAGATCTGTAACTTGACCAGAGCTGCATTGTAAGTTTTATGCAAGTAATGTTATCAGATAAAAACCCGCCGCGGTCATGAGCAGCGACCCTACCACATGCACCAGTACGGAAGTGAAGGCCCACAAGTAATTCCCCACCTGCAATAATGTGAAGACCTCTACAGAGAATGTAGAAAAGGTTGTCAGCCCGCCACACAGACCGGTAACAATCAGCAGTTTCCAGGCTGGATCCAACTGAGGGTGGCGCATAAAATAGGCCATTGCGGCACCGATGATAAAAGCCCCCAGCAGGTTAACCACCAGAGTTCCGGGCGGAAGCGATGGAAAGAAACTGTTGAGCTTAACTCCAAAAAACCAGCGGATGACACAACCCACAGCCCCGCCAATCATAATTGCTGACAACTGACCCAATGCCGCATTCCTCATCTAAGGTGAATATAAATTCTGAACCAGGATGTATGCCGGATTCAGCCGACATACATCCTTCAAATACCGTTATGATTTCAGTCAACCACGGCGAACAAATGCCTTAATACCCGCATAACGGGCTTCACTGCCCAGTTCCTGCTCGATGCGCATAAGCTGATTGTATTTTTCAATGCGTTCGCCGCGGCATGGCGCGCCGGTTTTCAGATGCCCCGCCCGCAATGCCACCGTCATGTCGGCGATAAACGTGTCCATGGTTTCACCGCTGCGGTGCGAAATAAAAGCGCCCCATCCGTGTTCATGACACAGTGAAACCGCGTCGAACGTCTCGCTCAACGTACCAATCTGGTTGAGTTTGATGAGCGCCGCGCTGGCCAGGTTTTCTTCAATACCCCGGCGGATATACTTCACATTCGTTACGAAAAGGTCGTCACCGACCAGTTCAGCGCGTCCGCCAAGTTTCTCATGCAGATGTTTCCAGCCAGCCCAGTCATCCTCAGCGAGCCCGTCTTCAAGCAGGACAATAGGGAACTGGCTCATCAGTTCACCATAATAATCCGTCATCTGTTCAGCGCTCAGGGCACTGTTTTCGGTGCGAAGGTGATATTTCCCGTCACGGTAAAATTCGCTGGATGCCGGGTCCATACAGATACTGATATCTTCCCCCGGTCGGTAACCGGCTTTCTCAATAGCCTGAACAATGAATTCCAGAGGCTCACGGTTCGAGGAGACGGCCGGGGCAAATCCCCCTTCATCACCCACCGCAGCGGAGAGGTTCCGGGACAGAAGGATCTGGCGCAGGGCCTGATAGACTTCACTGCCCTGACGAACGGCCTCTGTCAGCGATGACGCACCGTGCGGTGCTATCATGAATTCCTGAAAATCGGCTCCCTGACCACGGGCATGAACGCCACCGTTAATAATATTCATGCACGGAACCGGCAAAAGACTGGCGTTGAGTCCGCCGAGATAGCGGTAAAGTGGCTGACGGGTGACCTGAGCGGCCAGTCTGGCCACCGCCAGCGAAACACCCAGAATGGCATTGGCACCAAGTCGGCTTTTGTTCTCCGTACCGTCCAGTTCCCGCATCAGATTATCCAGTCGCCGCTGCTCCCGCACATCGGTTCCCCTGACGGCGTCGCAAATTTCTGTCTCCACGGCCTTAACGGCATCACGGACTCCTTTCCCGCCGAAACGCCCGGGATCACCATCGCGGCGTTCAGTTGCCTCTCTTGAGCCGGTACTGGCCCCGGACGGTACCGATGCACGTGCCATCTGACCATCTGAAGTAAAAGCGTCCACCTCAACCGTGGGATTACCGCGAGAGTCGAGAATTTCGCGGGCCGTGACTTTTTCAAGTAGAAAATTCATACAGTTCTCCTGTAGCTCAGTCGTGAATGTGTTTAATCAGAACGTCTACGTTCAGGTGGTTAACGTATTCAGCCGAACGGGACGTCAGTGCTCCCATAAAACGGTTCCGGTGGCCTGCAATCACCAGGTCCACACCGGTGTCGGTAATGCATTTCTGTACATCTTCAAAACGCCGCATGGTGACCAGCTCACGCGCGTCAACGTGCTCCGCCACAGAGGACGTCAGCTCACTGAACAACGCCTTCGCCTGAACAACGTCTTTTGATACGGCATCGTCCATCAGGCCGTCCGATACGTAGTTCATCTCCCGATAGTCATTACAGATATGAGCAAGTGTGATGTTCATTTGCAGCAGGCGGGACAGAGTTGCCGCCAGTGCGAGCAGGGGGACGCCATCCTCTTTCCCCTGAACAAGAACAAGTGCATGTGTGTAGATTTTCATGGCTGTCTCCGGCTTTGACTGAGGAAGTGTTCCAGCCAGGGCAGAAGCTGTTTCTTCCGGCTGACCATGTCCGGCACGGAGCAGGGCGCCGCGTTGCCACTCTCCGGCCCGGCGAAATACAGTGTTGAAAAGTATTCACGGATATCAGTCACCATCAGCACGATAAGTCCGGCTCCGGTTGTCACCGCCATCTGCGCCATCGCATTTTGCAGTTCATCCAGTACGGGAGTGACCTGGCCTGGTGAACTCACCTCCAGTTGTGCGATACGCACATCCGTGCCGGCGAGCGAAAAGGTCTTAAGGTCTTTATGCAGAAGCTGTTCTGTGGACTGGCCGGTGATATCGGTTTTGGCTGCCAATAGCCCGCGGGCAAACGCCTTACGTTTTACTCCCGACAGAACGCAGAGTTCAGTGGCTGTACGGATATCGTCTTCCGTCGTGGTGGGTGAGCGCAGATTAACGGTGTCGCTGAGCAGCGCGCCAAGAAGCAGGATGGCGTGAGTCGGGGGCATTGTGCGGCGCATTTCTGCATCCATCAGCAGCCAGAGTACTGTTGCGCTGCTGCCTGCCGGTTTTATCCAGACCTCCGGCGGCAGTTGCGTGACCAGACCGCCAAGCCGGTGATGGTCGATAATCCCGATGATATTGCTCTGGAGGAGATCAGCAGGCCCCTGTGCCGGTTCGGTAAAATCGACCAGCCATACCGGTTCACCTTTCAGTGGAATATCCAGCAGGGGCGGCAGGGAGAGCCCGGCAGCTTCAAAAATATAGCGTGTCTCAGGATTCGCTTCACCGGGCCGCCAGGCACGGGCAGGACGGTTACACCGGTTGAGCCAGCCCGCCGTCACGGCTGCGGTGCAGACAGCGTCGCTGTCAGGGTTAAGATGACCAAAAACATTAATCAAAGATGTATCCCCGTTAAGGGAAGTACACAGGCCGGAAGGATTTATCGACGGCCTGACATACCTCCTGAAAATCAAGAGTCATATCAGGCGTCATCAGCCCCGGACGGGGCGGTTGGGAAAGGTGGAACGCCATCACCTTCAGAGACATCATAGCTCAACGCCTCTGGAAAGTCAGCAGACAAAGGCTTTTTCCTGTGCCCATGAAGGTGTATGGCTGAGAAAGGTAAGGTGTACAGCATTTACCGGAATTTACTCGCATTACAACGGTGCAGATAAACGTTTGTGATAAAATTTTTTGCTTATCAATCATTTCAGGTGGGCGATGTCATGCAGGCAAGCCTGATAATGTCATCCACCAGGTGTTTTCACGGACAGATCCACGTTTTCCGCAGGAAAACAGCCTGGTCTAAACATTCTGAAAGGAGGTTGTATGCCACAGCCCATGCGCGCAAACAGAAAAAAACTTAACGGAGTTATCAGCGGGTTTATCAGTTCCCCGGCTGCGGGCGGTATTATACTCATCCTCGCGTCTGTAGCAGCCATCGTGATAGCTAACTCTCCCCTGCTTGAGGGATATGAATTACTGCTGAAATACAAAACTGCCGGGCTTTCCACGGAGCACTGGGTCAACGACGGCCTGATGGCCATCTTTTTTCTCTTTGTCGGTCTTGAGATTAAGCGGGAGCTTCTTGCCGGGCAACTGGCAACATGGAGCCAGCGTGCCCTGCCGGGTTTTGCGGCGCTGGGGGGCGTTGTCGTGCCGGCACTGATTTATGCCTGGTTTAATGCCGGTAATGCAGAGACGCTTCGCGGATGGGCTATCCCGGCCGCGACGGACATTGCGTTCGCGCTCGGCGTGCTGACTTTGCTGGGAAAGCGGGTTCCGGCATCACTGAAGATTTTTCTCTCTGCCCTTGCCATCCTTGATGACATGGGGGCCGTAGCGATAATTGCGATTTTTTATACCAGTCATATTTCACTCATGATGCTGGGCGGCGCTATGGTAACCGCACTGATGATGTTCATGATGAACAGGGCCGGCCTTAAACGATTGTTTCCCTACCTCGTTGCAGGCTGCCTGATGTGGTTTTTTATGCTGCAGTCGGGGGTTCATGCTACGGTGGCTGGTATTCTGGTGGCCCTTTTCATCCCGCTGAAAACAGACAGCACTTCCGGTTCACCGCTGGAGCGACTTGAACATGGTCTTGAGCCGTGGGTGGTTTTCCTTATTCTGCCGGTGTTTGGTTTCGCGAATGCAGGCGTATCGCTCACAGGCCTGACCGCAGAGGATCTTCTGTCACCCGTGCCAGTTGGTGTGGCCACGGGACTCTTCCTGGGTAAGCAGGTGGGCGTTTTTGGCCTTTCGCTGCTCGCTGTCGGTCTGGGGCTGGCCAAAAAACCGGAAAACAGCTCGTGGCTGCAGATATACGGCGTCTCTGTTCTGTGCGGAATTGGTTTTACCATGAGCCTTTTCATTGGCAACCTTGCATTTGCGGAAAGCCAGTTACTCATAGATGAAGTGAAAGTCGGCGTACTGGTGGGATCAGTTCTGTCTGCGTTGACTGGGGCGCTTATCATGTTGCTCCCGCGTCAGCGTTGAGATGTAACAAATGCTGAGTGTCGAGCTGTTATTAAAGCTTTCATTCTTCTTGAATATTTTCCATTCCACATAATGTATATTCAATGAATACGGGGAGATGACGTGCCATGCAAATGGCACGTCATCTCTTATTGACTCATTGACTCCGTAACCGCCTGCCAGGTTATAAATCCACCGCTCAGATTATATGTCCGGAAGCCGTGAGCCTGCAGAATACGGTATGCCACATGCCCGCGCAGGCCACTCTGACAACCGATAAAAATATCTTTATCTTCAGGTAATTTTTCAAGATTCTCCCGCAGGGAATCAAGAGGGATGGATAGCGCGTCAGGATATTCACCAAATTGTTTCAGTTCTGCAGGAGACCGAATATCAACTAAACAATAACTGCCCGGTTCCCGTTGTAACACATCGCTGACATGACTGATGACCGTATCTCCCTTGATGACATTTGCCGCCACCATTCCAGCCTGGTTAACGACGTCCCTTGCACTGTTAAAAGGAGGAGCATAGGTCAGCTCCAGATGCTCGAGATCGTTGACGGTAAGCCCCGCGCGCTGTGCGACAGCCAGGACATCGATGCGTTTATCAACCCCTTTTTTCCCTGACGCCTGGGCCCCGAGAATTTTACCGGTATCGGGGCTGAACAGCAGTTTCAGACTGATCATTGTTGCCCCCGGGTAGTAACTGGCATGATCAGCGGCATGGACGTAAACCTTCTCGTATCGGGTACCATGGGCTTTCAGCTGCTTTTCATTCGCCCCGACACTGCCAATACTCAGCGAAAATACCTTACAAATGGATGTCCCCTGACTGCCATGGTAAAAGCTGTGACGATCGAGCATATTGTCAGCAGCAATGCGTCCCTGGCGGTTGGCTGGCCCTGCCAGAGGAACATTAGCGGGTTCCTGAAAGACAAGGTCAGGTGTTTCAACTGCATCCCCCACGGCGTAGATGTCAGGGATACTTGTCTGCATACAGGCATTGACACTTATGCCTCCCCGTTTACCCACGGCGAGCCCGGCTCCTGTGGCAAGGCTGCTCTCAGGTTTTACCCCGATGGCGAGAATAACCATGTCGGTCTGCAGAAACCCACCGTCAGACAGTGCAACGCGGAATCCCGTCTCTGTCCGCAGTACCTCGGTGAGCGCCGTTCTGAGACGCAGATCAACGCCATGACTCCTGATTTCCTGATGCAGGGCCGATGCCATTTCAGGATCAACCGGAGCCATAACCTGTTCCCCCATCTCCAGCAGGGTCACACTGATCCCCCTTTCGCTCAGTGCCTCCATCACTTCGAGCCCGATAAATCCCCCCCCGACAAGCGTGGTGTGAGCGATTTTATGTTGCTCAATCCACGCCTGGATAGCATCCATGTCAGTAAGATTTCGAAGCGTAAAGACACCCTCTTCCTGTAGTCCGGGCAAGGGGGGGACAACCGGAGCGGCACCGGTACTGAGGAGCAGACGATCCCATTCTTCGGTATGGACCTCCCCGGAGGTCAGATTTTTAACCGTCACTGTCTTATTAACCGGGTCTACTGACGTCACTTCATGACGGATACGGACGTCTATGTTAAAACGGGATTTAAAATCCTCCGGAGTTTTCAGAATCAGCGACTGCCTTAACGGAATTTTTCCGCCTATATGATAAGGCAATCCACAGTTGGCGAAAGAGACATCGCTTCCCCGCTCAAACACAACAATACTGACATCCTCTGATAACCGACGAGCCCTGGCTGCAGCGGATGCGCCCCCGGCAACACCACCAACAATCACTATTTTCATTACATCCTCTCTGTTCACTCGGGGCAAAATATCTGCCAGATATAATTAGTTACCCGGTCCAGCTGGACGCTGCAGACCTGAAGAACACGGTGGCAAAATTATGCTACCATCATTATACTAAACTATATTATATAAAAATACATAATGTGAGAAATCAGCAATGCCCATGAATGAAGACACAAAACGTCAGACCGATATGAAAAATGCAGCCCTGGGGGCAGCAGATGTCTTACGGGGACTGGCCAACAGTGACCGGCTATTGTTGATGTGTCAGTTAAGCCAGGGGGAAGCAAACGTAGCCGAGCTGGAAGCGGCGGTCGGTATTTCTCAGCCAACCCTGTCTCAGCAGCTTGGTGTCATGCGTCGCTTAAAGCTGGTAGAGACCCGACGGGCAGGGAAAATGGTATTTTACCGTATTGAGGATAAACGTATCATGACGTTGTTAAATACCTTATATGAGCTCTACTGTCCGCAGGCAGACACCGGTAACGGAAGCCATAACAACGAATAATGTGATTCTGCTTTCCCCGCAAACCGTTTTATCAGTGGTTCATTAACCCTGTTCAGGCTGTGAAGTGCCTGGCCGGAGTCTGCAATACTGTAACGGGAAAGCGACAGTGGTCCGGATATACCCGCCGGTAATGCCTGTCCGGACTGTATTTATCGCTCACGCGTTCACTGATTAACCCACTGATTCATTGGTGTTTAATACTGTTACGGTCAGAAAAAACAGCCACAGGAGCACGGATGGTACTGCACTGTCAGCAATGGCCAGTGGCTGACAAACCTTTTTTCGGCTGCCACCGGGTGACATTATTCAAGCAGGCTACGCAACATCCAGGCAGTTTTCTCATGCAACTGGATACGTTGCGTAAGCAGATCTGCTGTGGCTTCATCATTCGCATTATTAACGACCGGGAAAAGGGAACGTGCAGTTTTAACCACGGTCTCCTGGCCCTGGACAAGATTCTCAATCATGTTTTTTGCTGCCGGAATATCCTTGTCTTCATTAACCGCTGTTAAACGTGAAAATTCATGATATGTGCCGGGCGCAAAGCATCCGAGCGAGCGTATACGTTCAGCGATATCATCAACGGCAGTGGCCAGCTCATTGTATTGATCTTCAAACATTAAATGTAAGCTGTTAAACATGGGGCCAGTTACATTCCAGTGATAGTAATGTGTTTTTATATACAGGGTATAGGTGTCAGCAAGAAGCCGTGCCAGGCCGTCTGCAATTTCCACACGGGATGATTCAGCAATACCAATATCAATGATTTGTTTACTCATAACTACCTCTTACATTGTTTCAGTGGGATATATGATGTGCCATTATTCTTTCCGGTCTGGGCAAAACACGCCTCAAATTTTTATAATAACCAGGTACACCTGTCGTCTGTCACACTAGCGATGTGCCAGAGCAATATCCTGCGACGGGACAATGAATTTCGCCGTGGCACGTGCCACTTTCTGCTGTCCCTTTGTCAGCCATGCTTCGAGCTGGTAAATCCCCCTGCGTTGCCCAAGCAGTCTGGCACATACCATCAGTTTTTCCCCGGTACAAACGGGTGAAATGAATCTGACCGTCAGTTCAGCCGTCAGGGCCTGCACACCCTGCATGAACAAACAATGAGTCATTGCTGCATCCAGCAGGGTACTCGTCATTCCGCCATGTAAAAGACCCGTATAGCCCTGATGCCTGTGATCGGCCGTGTAGTTCGCACATACAGAGCCATCCGGGTGTTCTGAAAACATTAAGCTCACCGAATCAGGGTTGTTGTCGCGGGAACCACAGGCCATACAACAGGTATGGGTTTTTCTGGCATTAAGATAACAATTCATCTGTTTCTGTTCAGTGTCCGGTTGTACTGACGGGAGGCATCCGGAATTCAGTCAGATGGGGTTCTCATACCCGGCAGTCATTACTGCCTCCTCCACACATTCCGGCTCCTGGTTTATACACAATACGGGTCGGATAAAAATCACCACCCGTGATGAAATAAACTCAGGAATGGCAACAGCGCCCGTTTCCGTGATGATGCTGATGACCCCGCAGGCACGCATTTTCTGCTGTGTTCCCGTCAGAGTGACAGCATTTTTTCCCCTTCGCCTCATGGTTAAAGGACTGGCGTCCCTGCTCCGGTTTGTTCAGTTCAGTCAGTACACGGGTATCCGGATCACACAGTTCAGTGAACAAACGACGGCCACAGTCAGTCTGGTACACCGCGATCTGATGCCCCAGCAATTTACCCAGCATCCGTTCCCCAATGTTACGGACCACAACGCGGCTGACCTGTTGTTGAACCAGAAGGTCAACCAGCTTCCGTTTACCTGAACAATCTGCGCCCAGCGCGGGATTTTCTGTCCGGCTGAGCTCCACACCGCGCTCATCCACCAGGACAAGGTGACTCGCTTTGGTAAAATGATTTGCTACCCGGTCGTCATTCACTGGAATGGCTGTGATCATCTTGTGTAACTCCTTCCCTTTCAGAGTGCATTATTAAGGCCTTACCCTGAGTGAGACAGTCCACAACCTTAAAACGGGCTGCTTTCAGGACATTGGCCAGTGTCTGCCTAGAAACCCCCATTGCAACAGCCGCTTCCTGCTGTTGCATACCCAGTAAATCGACCAGTCGTAACGCTTCAAACTCATCTTCTTTTAAATGAACATGTTCAAGCTGGCTCATCGGTCGCGCATTGGGCTTAAAACAGGTATCCGCAGGGCGGCCACAGATGTTACGGGGAATTCTGGGTCTTGGCATGGAGGCTCCTTATTGGCATATGCCATATATACACTCGTAAAGTAGCATATGCAATATACTCTGCTCACCGGCGGAGGATTTTTTTGCTTTGCCCTTGAATCTGTAAGTGTGTAGCAGATCAGGGGAAGATGAAGGGTAGGAACGCAGATACTATCTGTGACTCAATTTAAAGTACTGCCATCAGAGTTCAACGCTTGCAGTCTGAGACATCCGGAGTTTTCGGATATCTTAACGAAAATTCATCGTATCCGTAGCTGTAAATCCCCTGATACGATAAAGGTTCAGTTCACAGCAGAGTATTCGCAGCAGTTATAATTTCGTCATGCTTCAGGTCTCTGTCTGATGCTATGAAAATCTCACATTTCTTTCGTCCAACGGAGTGCATGCCGGAAAGCATGATTTTGAGATGAGCTTCTTCCCCGTTCGGGTATACGCGCCTGATGATATTGACTTCCCTCAGGGTTTTTACTAATTCAGCGGGTTGAGAGTTAAAGAAAACAAGTACATTTTTCATGCGATTATCCTGAGAAGACCACGGAAAGGATATCTGTTAAAAACACATTAGATTCACATCACAGAAAAGTAACGTCCTCCTGAAAAATCAGGGGGTAATATTCAGGTTAGCACCACTCGTAGCTCGAAAAGCGTCAAAATGATTTCCCTCTTCACTCGCTGTGTCTCTCTGTCACATTGTAAGTTCTGACAGCATCGCGACAGGTTTAATTAATAGCAAAAGTCCGCGATATCCCCTGTAACTGGCCATCTGAGGGAGATTTTTCAACCCTGCGGGAAAAGGTCGATGTTACAGGGGGCAGTTTAGATATAGAAAATTATTGTACGGTAAGACCGCTTTTTAATCAGCATAGGGTATGTTCTGGAAACGTAATCGTTCTGATATCAAGACATGCATGCGGTTACCTTGATCACCGACAGTCATATTCTGGTGCCTGAACTGCCCATACGGTGCCTGTGCATTGATCGTGTTGTATTTTCGTTTATAGTAGAGAGACACTGCATCCTGCAGAGCATGTGGCCAGCAGTAAAGTACATTACGCTGGCTTATTCTGTTCACTAAGAGCTAAATATCTGTTTTCGAGGATTTACCTGCTGATCATGCGCATTACGCCACCCTGAGTTTTTCCTTCCTCCGCCGTACTGAGCAAGCCTCAGAACGCACGCAATAACATCCCGTCTGCGGATGTGTTTTATCGTATTTGAAACTTATGTCCTCCGGGGCTAACTCCATCTAAAAATTGAGAAATTACTATGTTGCTGTCCTCGACGCGTAGGGACTGGCTGGGTAACGTCCGTGGTGACGTGCTGGCTGGTATTGTTGTCGCGCTCGCACTCATTCCTGAAGCGATCGCCTTTTCCATTATTGCCGGTGTTGATCCTCAGGTGGGACTTTACTCCGCCTTCTGTATCCCGCTGGTTATGGCCTTCTTTGGTGGTCGCCCGGCGATGATATCTTCATCCACGGGGGCAATGGCGCTCCTGATGGTGACCCTGGTGAAAGATCATGGTCTGCAGTACTTACTGGCGGCTTCCATACTGACCGGCGTATTCCAGCTGATAGCTGGCTATCTGAAGCTCGGCGGGCTTATGCGCTTCGTCTCACGCTCCGTGGTGACCGGATTCGTTAATGCACTCGCGATCCTGATTTTCATGGCGCAGCTACCTGAACTCACCAATGTGACCTGGCATGTTTATGCCATGACAGCAGGTGGTCTCGCCATCATCTACCTTTTCCCGTATCTGAATAAAACAATCCCCTCACCCCTTGTCTGTATCGTGGTGCTGACGGCGATTGCCATGTGGTTACATCTGGACGTTCGTACTGTCGGGGATATGGGCAAACTGCCTGACAGTCTGCCGGTCTTCCTGTTGCCAGATATCCCGCTGAATCTCGATACCCTCCTGATTATTCTCCCGTACTCCGCAGGCCTCGCCGTTGTAGGGTTACTGGAATCAATGATGACGGCCACTATTGTGGACGATATGACGGATACACCCAGTGACAAAAACAGGGAATGCAAGGCACAGGGCATCGCCAATATCTGCACACCCTTTATCGGGGGAATGGCGGGCTGTGCAATGATTGGACAATCCGTTATTAACGTAAAATCTGGCGGGCGAGGCCGCCTTTCCACCCTTACTGCCGGTGTGGTCCTGCTGTGCATGGTGGTATTCCTCAGGGACCTGGTCTCACAAATCCCTATGGCCGCACTGGTCGCCGTGATGATCATGGTTTCGATTGGTACCTTTTCATGGCGTTCAGTTGCCGATCTTAAAAGCCATCCAATTTCTACCAGCGTGGTGATGCTGGCAACGGTCGTGGTGGTGGTGGCCACTCATAATCTGGCATTCGGGGTACTGACTGGTGTCCTGATCGCTTCCCTGAATTTTGCCACTAAAGTGGCGCGTTTTCTAGTTGTCTCTTCAGAACTGAAGAAGGATACCCGGTTCTATAAGGTCACCGGACAGGTGTTTTTTGCCTCCGCCGACCGCTTTATGGCGTATTTTGATTTTCGCGAAGCGGTAGAGAAAGTTGTCATTGATGTTGCGCAAGCCCATTTCTGGGATATCACGTCTGTCAGCGCACTGGATAAGGTGGTGATTAAATTCCGCAGAGAAGGAACTGAAGTTGATATCCGCGGGATGAACGAAGCAACCCGTACTATCGTTGATCGCTTTGGTGTTCACGATAAACCCGAAGAAGTCGAAAAACTGATGGGAGGTCATTAATGTCAGGAATTAATGATATGAACAACACCATTATTGCCTGCGTGGATGGATCGTCATCTACACGCGCTGTGTGTGAATATGCGGCCTGGGTTGCAGGAAAGCTTGACGTTCCTCTTGCCCTGCTGCATGTGCTGGAAAAAAACGAACAACCGGCTGTTTCGGACCTGACAGGGGCTATCGGTATTGACAGCCGGGAGCAACTGACGCAGGAGCTTGTCCGGATAGAAGGGGAGCGCAACCGCCTGTTGATGACTCAGGGACGAGCCATTCTTGCCGGATGCGCGGAACTGCTCAGCCAGATCGGTATCCCGGATGTTCAGCAACTTCAGAAACATGGAGCACTGGATATCATCCTGGCTGATCTGAAGGATATTCGCCTGATGATACTCGGGCGCCGGGGGACACAGAACCCGGTTGGCAGTAATCTGGAGAGTATTATCCGCCTGCAGAAAAAGCCGGTATTGATTGTACCGGAAACTTTTACTCCCCCTTCAAAAGCCATGTTTGCGTTTGATGGCAGCGAGGAAAGCCGGAGAAACCTGCGTCGTCTTACGCTCAGTCCCCTGCTGTTAGGAATGGAGTGCCATGTCGTTATGGTTAACGGAGATGCTCATACTCTCGAAGAGGCGCGGCGTAGTCTGCAGACCTCAGGTATCAGTGCGATATCCCGGTTAGCTGAAGGGCGTTCGGTACCGGAGGCGCTCTGCCGTTACGCCTCAGACAACAATGTGGATCTGATTGTCATGGGTGCATATGGCCACTCTTCCCTGCGACGTTTTTTCATCGGCAGTAACACCACTGCGATGATCGAACAGACCCGTGTCCCCCTGTTAATGCTCAGATAAGCCGACACCCGGAGGAAACTCCGGGAACGCTTAATTCCAGACGGTTATTAGAACCCTGAATCGGGAAGGAAAGGCGACAATATGCAGAAAGCCCTTATGACTGATGAACTTCTGGCGCTTGCCCGGCTTAGCATCATGGCATTTAAGAAGCCCTTAAAATATATGGATGACACTGACGCTGAAGTCATCGCTCGTTTTAAAAAAACGTTTACTCCTGAGCTTATTGAGCAGATGTGCCTCCGGATCCTTGAGCTTGAAGCGGAGCGTCAGAGTTTCAACGAATAGGTGTTTAAATATTCTGAATAAAGTCTGGACAAAGGCGGCAGAAAGACTATCCGCATTTAGAGAGACAAAAGCTAACTTTAACTGCCCCTGATAAGTGAAGCATCAGAGTCTGAATTTTATCTGCTGCGTTAGAGCGACCCGGAGGTGAAGACATAATCTCCGGGCCTGATCTTTACATCCTAAAAACGATTACTCTCTGATGTCCTCTGCAAAGTTCACAGCCTGATATTTCAGGTAACGAACAGGCAGGAATCACCCCACTGTCTGCAGATCAGAGCCAGCTTTCGATCATGTCTTTTGACGGTATTCCTCCGGTGTGTACAACGATGTCATCAATGACGACTGCCGGTGTCGACATCACTTTGTATTTCATTATTTCAGGTAGTGACTCCACTTTTTCAAGCTGAATAGCGACGCCTCGCTCATCAGCTACTTGCTGGATAAGCCGGATGGTTGTTTTACAACTGGAACACCCTGTACCCAGTACTTTTACATGCTTCATTTTATAATCCTCCTCAGGAAACCAGCGGGAATACAACGTTAAAAACCCAGCCAACCAGTGTGAACGAGGTCAACAACAGCAACAGCAGGATGCACAGTAATTGCCACTTCATCACTTGTTTGAGCAGAACGAACTCAGGAAAGCTGACTGCCACAGTGCTCATGCAAAAAGCCAGTGCTGTACCCACTGGCAGTCCGTTAGTAATCAGGCTTTCCATCACGGGGATCACACCAGTAGCATTGGAATAGAGTGGTATGCCAACCAGAACGGCGACAGGAACTGTCCACCACTGACCAGTGCCGAGATGCGATGCGATCCATCCGTCCGGCACAAATCCATGCAGTGCAGCGCCAAGCCCGACACCGAGAATGACCCAGAACCAGACTCGTTTAAAAATGGTGAGCGTTTCACCTTTAGCAAAGGCATGTCGCTTTGAGAGAGACATGTGCTGCGTCCTGGTGGATTGTCGGGTCACAGCAGTCCGATGTTGCCGCCCGTCCCTGAGGGCGTCAGCAGCAAAGTCGGCTAACCATCGTTCGCCTTTGATACGATCAAGAAAAGCCCCGCCAGCTATACCAACAGCCATTCCGACAACAATATAAACAAGTGTGAACTTCCATCCGAGCAGACTGACCAGAAGCAGGACGGCGACTTCATTGATCAGCGGGGATGTGATGAGAAAGGCCATGGTAATACCGAGTGGTATACCAGCCGAAGTAAACCCCAGAAATACCGGGATACTTGAGCAGGAGCAGAACGGGGTAATGGCACCAAAGCAGGAGCCCAGTAAATACCCCGTCCCCCGGTGCTTACCGGCAAGATAATCCCTTACCCGCCCGACATCCAGCGAAGCCCGTAACATAGCCACGAAGTAGATCAAGACCAGCAACAGAACGAAAATCTTGCTCACGTCTTCGACAAAAAAATGGAGAGCATCCCCCAGTTTGGTTACTGGACTGAGACTAAGTCTTTCATAGACCAGCCAGGTGGCAAAATCAGTGAAAATCTGGAACATAACGGACAGGCCTCACGATGATTGTTTCCACGGAAGACGCTGTTTGACAGAAAAGGATGCTGGTATTCGCGATTTTAATTTCTTTGCCGGAAAAGGTTAACCTGAGCAGAAGCTTGCCATATTCTCTGCTCTGATAACGTAATCACAACCTCCGCAATCCAGGGATGCAATGCAGCAGAAACAGGTTCTATGTATGTCCTGAGGCCTTCAGCGGGGAGTGAAACAACATACCCGACCGGACTCGTCCAGTCTGACCTGGCAATCACTGGAGAGTTTCTGATGCAATCTCGCTCTCGCCCGTAATAATCGAGATTTGGTTGCAGCAAGCGTTAGACCGTTTCGGTCTGCAAAATCAGCCTGTTTCATCCCTTCCAGATCGCAGAGTGTAAGGATAGTCCGATCCGATTCTGTCATTTCATCCAGTATACGGGACAGACATTCAGCGAGTGAATCGACAGTTTCAGGGGCATTATCCTGTATGCATACACCATCGCGGAGAGGCTGATATGGGCGCTGTCGCCGGCTTTTATCAATAACCAGATGCCGGGCAACCTCAAACAGCCAGGCTCTTGTATTTACAATGGAACAGAATTTTCTCTGCTGACGTATTGCCCGGAGGAAGGTTTCCTGTATCAGATCATCAGTATCAGCCTGATTACCCGTTTGTCTGAGTAACCAGCAATAAAGTTCGTGTTCATGCATCTTCCATGCCTTCATCAGGCAAGGTAGTGAGCCTGTCGGTTGCACCATTAAAGCGTTCTCTTGATATGTCCGTAATTGCCGGAGAGATGCTGTCGGATTCACCTGAGGGCCTCACGGCAGACTGAGGTCAATTCAGGGGGCCCGACGATGTGACGGGCTGACAGCATCCGGTCAGTTATTTCTTTTTCGCCGCTCTTGCCCTGCTGCAGGGAGTGTGGCCTTCCGCTCAGTCTGTTCCGGCAGACGGTCACGCGCAATACCATCCATTTTCGCGCATACGATCCCGGATAACGCGTCAAAAACGCGTTCCGGGATCAGCCTGAATAACCAGCCAGTGACTTTTTCGATACGCATTGTGACTTCCCTTGCTCAGTCTTATTGATTATAGTCATTCATATTCATTAAATCGAATATGTTATTGACATCAATACAGCGAAGACTAAGATGAAGTTTAACAAAACCCCGGAGTATTTATGGCCCCGATTACTGCGCTTCAGCTTTTCAAGAATCTCTCGGATGAAACTCGCCTGAAAATCGTTCTGTTACTCAGGGCGTCAGGAGAACTCTGTGTTTGTGAGCTTTGCGGAACGCTTGAAGAATCTCAGCCCAAAATATCCCGCCATCTCTCCATGCTACGGGAAAGTGGACTGCTTATTGACCGCCGCGAAGGCAAATGGATCCACTACCGGCTTTCAGCGAATATGCCCGCCTGGGCGGCAGCTGTCATTGAACAGGCTTATCTCAGTCAGAAAGAGGATATTTCGCTTCTGGCCGGGCGGATTGCCCGCAACAGCGCCACAACCGGCGGCAGAGCGGTTTGTCTTTAACAAATTAAAAAATTTATCCATACATATATGTTTTAACGAATTTATATGGTGATGTTATGAATATTCTTTTTCTGTGTACCGGTAATTCCTGTCGTTCCATTCTGGCCGAAGCGACGTTTAATGCGCTTTCACCGGAAGCGCACCACGCCTTCAGCGCAGGCAGTCAGCCTAAAGGTGAAGTCCATCCCCGCGCTCTTGCTCTTCTCAGGAAAGAAGGGATACCCACGGATGGGTATTACAGCAAATCGTGGGACAACCTCCCTGTGACCCCGGATGTGGTGATCACGGTGTGCGGGAATGCGGCGGGTGAAACCTGTCCTGCGTATCTGGCTCCGGCGGTGAGGGCACACTGGGGAGTCGAGGATCCTGATAAGGCTACCGGAAGTGATGAGGAGATCGATGCCGCTTTCGAACAGGCCTGGCATATTCTCCGTCGCCGGATTGAAGCCTTTCTGTTGCTTGCGCCATCAGTCCTGTCGGGCCCTGAGGAGCGTCTTCAGGCTGAACTGAACCGGATCGGTGAAACCATTTTTTAACTGAAACCTGAAGGAATAGAGAATGAAAACACTGTCAGTGTATGACCCGGCACTTTGCTGCAGTTCGGGCGTGTGCGGGACGGAAGTGGACCAGGCTCTGGTGTCATTTTCCGCAGACATCACGTGGCTGAAACAGCAGGGTGTGTCGGTGGAACGTTTTAACCTGTCCCAGCAACCTCTGGCATTTGCTGAGAATCCGTCAGTTAAAGCCTTTCTTGAGCGCTCCGGTGCTGAAAGCCTGCCATTAATTCTGCTGGATGGCGAGTTCGCCCTGTCCGGTCGCTATCCGACACGGCAGGATCTGACTCGCTGGTTTGGGCTTAATCAGGAAAAAATTGGTATGGCTCCGGGGAAAAACTGCTGTGGCGGCAACACGTCATGTTGCTGAACCCAACCGGACAGGAGCCCATGATGAACTATCTGAACAGTATCCCGAAGTTTCTCTTTTTTACGGGGAAAGGGGGAGTCGGAAAAACCTCGCTTTCCTGCGCAACGGCTATTCGTCTGGCTGATGATGGCAAACGTATCCTGCTGGTCAGTACCGACCCGGCATCAAATGTGGGCCAGGTCTTCGGGCAGCAGATTGGTAACACCCTGACGGTCATCTCTGCCGTACCCGGACTCACTGCGCTGGAAATCGATCCGCAGGCGGCGGCGCAACAGTATCGTGCCCGCATCGTTGATCCGGTTAAAGGGATTTTGCCCGAAGATGTCGTCCGCAGCATTGAAGAACAGTTGTCCGGTGCCTGCACAACAGAAATTGCCGCCTTTGATGAGTTCACCGGGCTGCTGACCGACGACGCGTTACTGAATGATTTTGACCATGTGATTTTTGATACCGCCCCTACAGGGCATACCATTCGTCTGCTACAACTGCCAGGTGCCTGGAGCAGTTTTATCGAGACGAATCCTGACGGTGCATCCTGCCTTGGGCCGCTGGCCGGACTGGAAAAACAGCGGGAACGTTACTCGCATGCATTATCGGTGCTGGCAGACGGGGAAAAGACACGGTTAATCCTGGTCGCCCGCGCTCAGCAGTCAACGCTGGCTGAAGTTGCCCGCACGCATGATGAACTGTTGCATGTCGGTCTGAAGCACCAGTACCTGGTCATAAACGGGATCATGCCTGCCGGAGAAGCCTCAGAGGACAGTCTTGCCAGCGCACTGTATCAGCGTGAACAACGTATTCTTTCTCACATGCCGCAGGTGCTTGCATCGCTTCCGACGGACAGGTTAAGCCTTCAGCAGGAAAACCTGGTTGGCGTGACGGCGCTTCGCCGCTTGCTGACGGGAGAAAATAAGCCATGCTCACTGCCCGCAGCGAAACCCGTGTCAGAGCCTCTCTCCGCACCGTCCCTGGAAATGCTGATTGATGATATTGCCCGTGACGGACATGGTCTGGTGATGCTGATGGGCAAAGGCGGCGTGGGAAAAACAACGCTTGCCGCCGCTGTGGCCGTGGCCCTCGCTGATAAAGGGTTTGATGTCCATCTCACCACATCGGATCCCGCAGCACACCTTGAAAGCACGCTTAACGGACAACTGCCTCATCTCCAGGTCAGTCGTATCGATCCGCATGCCGAGACTGCGCGCTACCGGGAACATGTTCTTGCCACCAAAGGAAAGGAGCTGGACCCACAGGGACGGGCGTTACTGGAAGAAGATTTACGTTCCCCCTGCACGGAGGAAATCGCCGTATTCCAGGCATTTTCCCGTGTGATCAGGGAAGCCGGGAAACGTTTTGTGGTCATGGATACCGCTCCGACAGGCCACACCCTGTTACTGCTGGATGCCACGGGAGCCTACCATCGTGAAGTGGTAAAACGAATGGGCGAAAAAGGGCATTATCTGACGCCAATGATGCAGTTGCAGGATCCTGAGCGAACCAAAATCATGCTCGTAACCCTGCCTGAAACCACTCCTGTTCTCGAAGCTGCCGGTTTACAGGAGGATTTACGTCGGGCCGGTATTGAACCCTGGGCATGGCTCATCAATAACAGTCTGGTCGCAACAGAAACAACGTCACCGCTGTTATTAACAAGGGCTGCACACGAAGCTGCTCAGATCAATAAGGTCAGGACGGAGCTGGCCTCACGCATGGCGCTGATCCCTCTGCAGCAGGAAGAGCCGACAGGTATTGAACAACTCAAACGTCTTACCCGTCAGGCAGGAAAATAATAAATACGGGCAGGAAGAGTCCTGCCCGACAGGAGGCTTTATGTGGCTGGCTGCAGCTATTTTTATTCTGACCATTGTACTGGTCATCTGGCAACCCCGGGGGCTGGGAATAGGCTGGAGCGCGATGCTCGGGGCCTCACTCGCACTGATTACTGGTGTGGTTCACCCCGGTGATATTCCGGCCGTCTGGCATATTGTCTGGAATGCGACGGCTGCGTTCATTGCGGTCATTATTATCAGTCTGTTACTCGACGAATCAGGTTTCTTTGAATGGGCAGCTCTGCACGTCGCACGCTGGGGTAACGGCCGCGGACGATGGCTGTTTTCCTGGATTGTTTTACTGGGTGCTGCGGTAGCGGCGCTGTTTGCCAACGACGGTGCGGCGCTCATCCTGACACCTATCGTTATCGCCATGTTGCTCGCACTGGGATTCAGTAAAGGCACCACGCTGGCGTTCGTCATGGCGGCAGGATTTATCGCAGACTCCGCCAGCCTGCCACTCATCGTTTCGAACCTGGT